>Ga0182011_10001797_pt1 | contig 18614 bp, 17 predicted proteins | sample 711E1DmetaG_FD_120481 | JGI IMG/M metagenome (GOLD analysis project Ga0182011, IMG submission 120481) | Permafrost microbial communities from Stordalen Mire, Sweden - 711E1D metaG | ecosystem: Environmental > Terrestrial > Soil > Wetlands > Permafrost | place: Sweden: Stordalen | collected... | reverse complement strand
GTTCTGCTGATGGAGGCGTTCATGTACCGTTGCCATCCGCAGACGGCCAAGATCGTCGAGCTCGTCCGCGCCGGGGCGCTCGGCCGCGTGGGTCTGGTGCAGGCGACCTTTGGTTTCCGGCGGGATTTCAGCCCTGGGGTGCGCCTCTGGGACAAGGCGCTCGGTGGCGGAGGTATCCTCGACATCGGGTGTTATCCGGTGTCCCTGGCGCGGCTGGTGGCCGGGGCGATGGACGGCCGTCCCTTCGCCGATCCGGTGGCCGTCGCAGGTACCGGCCACCTCCACCCGCAGGCCGGCGTCGATGTGTATGCCGCGGCCACCCTGAAATTTGCCAACGAACTGGTGGCGCAGGTCGCCTGCGGGATCGGCATGGAGCAGGACAACTCGGCGCGGATCTACGGCGACGAAGGCTGGCTGCACGTGCCGGTGCCCTGGGGGCCGGCGCGCGACGGGGGCACCACGACCCTCTACCTCCATCGACGGGGTGCTGCCGCTCCCGAGGCGATGACCGTTACGGCGGCGCCGCTCTACGCGCTGGAGGCCGACGCCTTTGCCGCGGCTCTGGCGGCGGGACTGCGCGAGGTGCCCCAGATGACCACGGCCGACACGCTGGGCAACATGGTGGTGCTCGATCGGTGGCGCGCGACCGTGGGGCTCGTCTACGACGGCGAATAGACCCGGTGCACGGGGAAGGGCGGTCCGCGGAGCCCTGGCGATTTCACCGATCGAGGTAGTTCTGCAATCCGCCGGGCAACTGCGCCCAGCCGATCTTGCACTGGGCCGCCTCCTCGGCGCTGGGCCATTTCGTGTGTTCGAGGGCGACGGCGCCTATCGCGCGCCCCGAGGCGACTTTCGCGTTGTTTTCCGAGGGGTGGCGAATGATATTACCCACCCCGCATGCTACCCAACCATCCTGCGGCGTTGCGCCACCTGTTTGACGAGATCGGAACGGTCGATGCCATCGGCATCGAGGAGCGCGTGGCCAAGTTCACCACCCGCAGCATCAAAAAGCGCGCCAAGCTCTTCGGCCTCAAGCTCGCGGTTTCCATGGTCGACCTCACGACGCTGGAGGGCAAGGACACGCCCGGCAAGGTGGCGTCGCTCTGCCGCAAGGCCTTGCGGCCGCATGACGCCACCGACATCCCGCCGGTCGCCGCGGTGTGCGTCTACCCGGCGATGGTGCGCCATGCGCGCCGGGCGCTCGGCCCGGATTCGCCCGTGCGAATCGCCTCGGTGGCTACGGCGTTCCCATCGGGCCAGACGCCACTGCGCACCCGGCTGGGCGAGGTGCGGGCCGCGGTGGCGGACGGGGCGGATGAGATCGACATGGTTCTCAACCGCGGGGCATTCCTCGCGGGGGAATTCGCGCGCGTGCAAGACGAGATCGCCGCGGTGGGCGAGGCGCGGGGCGACGCCGCGCTCAAGGTCATCCTCGAGACGAGCGAGCTGGAGACCTACGACCAGATCCGCGCGGCTTCCTTCCTGGCGATGCGCATGATCCGCGCCGGCGATTTCATCAAAACCAGCACGGGCAAGACGGCGGCCAACGCCACGCTCGGCAACAACCAGGTGATGATCGAGGCGATCCGCGATTTTTACCTCGAGACCGGCACGCCCATCGGGATGAAGCCGGCCGGGGGCATCCGCACGGCCAAGCAGGCGTTGCAGTTCCTCATCGCGGTCAAGGAAACCCTCGGCGACGCCTGGCTCAACAATACCCGCTACCGCTTCGGCGCCAGCGCGCTGCTCAACGACCTGCTGCGCCAACTGGAGAAGGAAAGGACGGGCGCCTACCAGGCGCCGTATTATTTCAGCGAGGCCGCGGAATCCTACTAACCTGAGAGGAAGCGGAGACCACGGAGAACGATCCGGCATTTTTCTTCTCTCGGCGCTCACCGCGACCTCCTGCCAAGCAGACCCATGCCAACTTTAACCTCTGAGAAAAAGGCGGCCCGCCCGGCGGGACGTTCGAACGGGCGGCGGCCGCCCGAGCTCCTCTTCGGGGATTTGTGGGAGTACGATCCCGCACCCGAGACCGCCGACCCGAAACTGAAGCCGCGCTACGACCTTTTCATCGGCGGCCGTTTCGTCGCACCGTCCACCGGCCAGTACTTTGACTCGATCAACCCCGCCACCGAGCAGAAGCTGGCCGAGCTGGCCCTGGGCGGCGCAGCCGACGTCGACGCGGCCTGCCGGGCTGCCGCGCGCGCCTTCGACACCATCTGGGGCCGGATGCCCGGCCGGGAGCGCGGCAAGTACCTGTTCCGGATCGCCCGCCTGCTGCAGGACCGGGCGCGCGAATTCGCGGTGGCGGAGACGATGGACAACGGGAAGCCGATTCGGGAGACACGCGACTTCGACGTGCCGATGTGCGCGGCGCACTTTTTCTACCATGGCGGCTGGGCCGACAAACTCGAGTACGTGGCGCCGGGACGCCGGCTGGTGCCGCTCGGCGTGGTGGGGCAGGTGATTCCGTGGAATTTCCCGCTGCTCATGCTGTCGTGGAAAATCGCGCCGGCCCTGGCGGCCGGCAACTGTGTCGTCATCAAGCCCGCGTCGAACACCTCGATCACCGCGGTGAAGCTGGCAGAGATCTTCCAGGACGCCGGACTGCCGGCCGGCGTGGTCAATGTTGTGACCGGACCCGGGGCCACCGGGGGGGCGCTCATGGCGCATCCGACGACGGCCAAGATCGCCTTCACTGGCTCAACCGAGGTGGGCAAGGTCATCATGCGTTCGGTGGCGGGTAGCGACAAACGGATGACGATGGAACTCGGCGGCAAGGCCGCCAACATCGTCTTTGACGACGCGCCGATCGACCAGGCCGTCGAGGGCGTCGTCAACGGCATCTTCTTCAACCAGGGGCAGGTCTGCTGCGCCGGTTCGCGTCTGCTCGTGCAGGAGACCGTGGCGGACGCCGTCGTGGCCAAACTCAAGCGCCGTCTGCGCGTCTTGCGCGTGGGCGACCCGCTGGACAAGAACACCGATGTGGGCGCCATTGTGTCGCGCGCCCAGCTCGAGACGATCCTGGGCTACCTCGACGCCGGGGTGAAGGAAGGGGCGGAAATGTGGCAGCCGCCTTGCCGTCTGCCGGCGAAGGGTTTCTTCATGGCGCCCACGATTTTCACCGGCGTGACGCAGAGCCATCGGATCGCCCGCGAGGAGATTTTCGGGCCGGTGCTCAGCATCCTCACCTTCCGCACCGTCGAGGAGGCGGTCGAGAAAGCTAACAACACCGCCTACGGCCTCAGCGCCGGCGTCTGGACCGACAAGGGCTCGCGCATCCTGAAGATGTCCACGGAGCTCAAGGCCGGCGTGGTCTGGGCCAACACGTTCAACAAATTCGACCCTGCGTCGCCCTTTGGCGGCTACAAGGAGTCGGGTTTCGGCCGCGAGGGCGGCCGCCAGGGCCTGCTGGACTACGCGAAGCTCACTTGAACCACGAATGGACACGAATGAACACGAAGGAGCAGGACTTCTTCATGGCGACTTGGTCTATTCGATTGTCGGTTGCGCCATTGAGGTTCTCAAGGGGCTGGCCCACGGTTTGAATGAAAGTCCTTATGAGAATGCTCTCGTTCATCCTTTGAATCCATTCGTGTAAATTCGTGTCCATTCGTGGTTCCTCCATTATGAACCGACTTCCCATCACCAAGACGCCCAAGGTCTACGCCGGCGGGGCGTTCATTCGCTCCGAGAGCGTCCGCACCTATCCGTTGCGGGACGCGGCGGGGAATTTCTTCGCCAACATCCCGCAATGCACGCGCAAGGACCTGCGCAACGCCGTCGAGGCGGCCGCCAAGGCCGGACCCGCCTGGGCGAAACGCACGCCTTACAACCGGGGCCAGATCCTCTACCGGCTCGGTGAGATGCTCGAGGCGCGCAAACAGGAGATGGCCGAGGCCATCCGGCTCGGCGGCGCATCGAAGTCGGCCGCGGCGAAGGAAACCGCCGTCGCGATCGACCGGCTGGTCTATTACGCCGGCTGGACGGACAAGTACCAGCAGGTGCTGGGCAGCGTGAACCCCGTCGCCGCGCCGTACTTCAATTTCACAGTGGCGGAGCCGATGGGGGTCGTCGGGGTGATCGCGCCGGAGGAGGCGCCCCTGCTCGGGCTGATCAGCCTCATCGCGCCCGTTATCACCAGCGGTAACACCGTCGTGGCGCTCGCGTCAACCGCGCAGCCGTATCCCTCGATCGTGCTGGGCGAAATGCTGGCGACGAGCGACCTGCCCGGAGGCGTCGTCAATCTGCTGACCGGTTTCCGCAAGGAACTCGTCCCGACCTTCGCCACCCACGCCCATTTGCGGGCGATCAGCGCCGTCGCCGACGCCGAGGAGCGCAAGACGCTCGCCTTGGGCGCCACGGAGAGCGTCAAGCGGACCCATTTCGTGAAGGCCGAGGAAGAATACGACTGGTTCGCCGACGCCGCGCAGAGTCTCTACGCCATTCGCGACTTCCTCGAGTTCAAGACCACCTGGCACCCGGTCGGCGCGTAGGCGGGAGGGCGCGAGTGCGGGCTTTCCGCCGGGCCCGTCCCGGCCGGCCGCTGATCCCGCGGGCTGACCGTTTGTCTAAAGTTTGCGGTCGGCCGGCGGGCGTGCTGTAGTATGCTGCGCATGGATTACGCTCCCACCGTGTCTCCCACGCCGGCCGACGTCGATTTGCGCCGGCGTGCGAAAGAGCGGCTCTACGTCATCCTCCAGGCGGGTGGCTGGGGTTTCTATCTCCTGCTGCAGGTGGTGTTCTCGCTGCTCTTCGCCAAACGCGAGGACCAGCACGATCCCGTGGATACGGTCGCCACGCTGGTGGTGGTGACGGCAGTCGGGTTGCTCCTGACCCATTTGGCGCGCCCGGTGATCACGCGGGGGGGGTGGAAGCAGCTCGGCTGGCGGCAGCTGGTGCCGCGGGTGCTCGCGATGAGCGGGGTGCTTTCCTTCCTGTGGAGCCTGGTGAGCTACAGCCTCGTCTACGGCGCCATGCGGATTCCCTGGACGTCGAAGTTCAATCCAGTGCTGGTCTTTTCGCTCAGCTGGGTTAGCGGCACCACCTTGTTCGTCGGCTGGCTGTGCGTCTATTTCTTCTACCATCTTTTTGACCGCTTCAACCGCTCCGAGATCGAGCGCCTGCGCCTCGCCGCGAGCGTCAAGGAGGCGGAGTTGCGCGCGCTCAAATCGCAGATCAACCCGCACTTTATCTTTAACTCGCTCAACTCCCTGCGCGGGCTGATCGAGGAGAATCCCGACCGCGCCCGGCAGGCGGTGACCCAGCTGGCCAACCTGCTGCGCTACTCGCTGCAGAGTGGCCAGATGGAAACGGTGGCCTTCGACGACGAGCTGCACGTGGTGAACGATTACCTCGCCCTCGAACAGGTGCGGCACGAGGAACGGCTGCGGCTCCGGCTCGACATCGCGCCCGGCGCGCTCCAATGCCCGATTCCGCCCATGCTGCTGCAGACCCTGGTGGAGAATGCGGTCAAATACGGCATCGCCCCGCGCCGCGAAGGCGGTGAGATCGCGATCATTGCCCGGCGCGAGCGCGACAGCCTCCGTCTGCAGGTGACCAACCCTGGCACTCTCTCCACGGGCACTAGTTCCACGGGCGTCGGCCTGCGCAATGCGGCCGACCGGCTGCGTCTGCTCTTTGGCGACCGCGCCACGCTCGATCTGCGCGAAGATCCGCCGGGGCGGGTGATCGCCGAGGTGGTTCTGCCGCTCGCCCGGGCGGCGGCGGATTGGGCGGTAACCACCCCGCGCGCGGCCGAGCGCCCGGCGGCGGTCCGCGCATGAAAGCGCTGCTGATCGACGACGAGCGCCTGGCGCGCAATGAACTGCGCCGCCTGCTGGCGCCCCACACCACGGTCGCTGTCGTCGGGGAGGCGGCCAATGCCGAGGAGGCGCGCGGGCGGATCGCCGAGCTGAGCCCGGATCTGATTTTTCTGGACGTGCAGATGCCCGGCGAGGACGGGTTCGCGCTGCTGGAGTCGCTCGAACCGCCGCTGCCGCTGGTGATCTTCACCACCGCCTATGACGAATTCGCGGTCAAGGCGTTCGATTTCAACGCCCTCGATTACCTGATGAAGCCGGTCGATCCAGCCCGGCTGGCCGCGGCGCTGGAGAAACTGAAGCCGCGCACGGAGGGCGCCGGGCTGGGCGCGGGCGGCGAACGGCCGGCCCGGCTTGCCCCCGGGGACAAGGTCTTTGTGCGCGAGGGCGAACGGTGCTGGTTTGTGGAACTGAAGTCGATCCGCCTGATGGAAAGCGAGGGCAACTATACCCGGCTGCATTTTGGCGACGCGCAGCCCCAGCTGTTCCGTTCACTCAACGCGATGGAGGAGCGCCTCGACGCGAAGTATTTTTTCCGGGCCAACCGGCGCCAGATCATCAACCTCTCCTGGATCGAGCGGATCGAGCCCTGGTTCAGCGGCGGCCTGCTCGTCCACCTCAAGGGCGGACCGAAAATCGAACTCTCCCGCCGCCAGGCTCTCGCCTTCCGCGAGCAGATGAGCCTGTAGCTGAAAAGCGGGAAAGAGGAAAATCGGGACAGCGGAAAACGAAGAGTGCCGGAGATCGACCACATGTAAGAATCGACAGATCGACCAGGGGTCGTCTGGATCCGGTTTCTGGCCTTCCCACTTTCTCGCTTTCCCGCTTTTCCTCCTTCCCATGATTGAAGCCCGCAACCTGACCAAGGTGTTTCACGACAAGAAGCGCGGGGAAATCCGCGCCGTGGACAAAGTGTCCTTCACCTGCCGGCCTGGCCAGGTCTATGGTCTGCTCGGCGCCAACGGTGCGGGCAAGACGACCACGCTGCGCCTGCTCGCGACCCTCCTGCAGCCGACCGGCGGTGGCGCCCGCGTGGCCGGATTCGACATCGCCGCGGAGCCGGAACGCGTCCGTGCCAGCGTCGGCTTCCTCGCCACCAGCACCGCACTTTACGGCCGGCTGACCGCGCGCGAGACGATCACCTACTTTGGCCGCCTCAACGGCCTGTCAGACGCGGCTCTGACGGAGCGAATCGCCCGGCTCGCCGACGATCTCGACCTGCACGAGTTCCTCGACCGGCGGGTGGAGAAGTTCTCCACCGGCATGAAACAGAAGACGTCCATCGCCCGCACGCTGGTGCACGACCCGGCTGTGCTCATCTTCGACGAGCCGACCATCGGCCTGGACGTGATGACGGCCCGCAACATCGTGCGCTTCGTCCGCGACTGCCGGGCGCGCGGCAAAACGGTGATCTACTCGACTCACGTCATGAGCGAAGTGGAAAAACTCTGCGACATGGTCGGCATCATCCACCACGGGCGCCTCGTCGCCGAGGGCACGCTGGCGGAACTCGGGCAGCGCTACGGCCAGCAGGACATGGAAGAGATTTTCATTCGCGCCGTGGGCGCGGACACCGAGGAGGCCGCATGAACAGGCACAATATCTTCACGGTCTATCGCAAGGAGCTGCGCGACTCGCTGCGCGACCGCCGGACCGTGATGTCGATGATCGTCATTCCGACGCTCATGATTCCCGGCATCATGGCGGTGGCGATCGGCGTCTCGACCAGGGCGATCAACAAGGCCCGCGAGGAGGTGCCCACCGTGATGGTGCTCGGGGGCGACGACTCGCCCGTCCTGCGCGCCGCGCTGGCGGCGCATCCGAAGCTGCATCTCGTCCGCACCGCGGCGAACTGGAAGCAACGGATCTCCGACAAACAGCTGCGCGCGGTCATCGATATTCCGGCCGGTTTCGATGCGGCCCTGGAGAGGGGCACGCCGGCCGAAGTGAAGATCTACCATTACAAAGGCGAACTGCGCTCCGGCTTCGCCGTCGGCGAACTGCGCGATTTTCTCAACGGCTACCGCGAAAAGACGGTGACGGCGCGCCTGGTCGGGCGCGGACTGCCGGCGGCCCTGGTGAAGCCGTTCGAAGTCAGAACCGAGAATGTGGCCCCGCCCGAGAAGGTCGGCGGCAACATGATCGGGGGATTGATTCCCTACCTGTTCATCATCCTTTGTTTTACCGGCGCGATGTACCCGGCGATGGATCTGACGGCGGGCGAAAAGGAGCGCGGCACGATGGAGACGATCCTGTGCAGCCCGGTGGCGCGGACCGACCTCGTGCTCGGCAAGTTCCTGATGGTGCTCACAGCCTCCCTGACGACGGCCGTGATCTCGACCGTCGTGCTGGGCGTTTCGATCGCGGTCCGAGTCGCCACGCTCGGCGACTCCGGCATGGCGGCGGCGGCGAGTTCGGGCATGGACATGACGCTCGATCCGGCCGGCCTGCTCCTGGTGCTGGCCATGGTGCTGCCGGTCGCGGTGTTGTTCTGTGCCGTGCTGCTGGCCGTGTCGCTCTTCGCCAAAAGCATCAAGGAGGCCTCGAGCTACGCGTCCCCAATGATCATCCTCATCATCATACCGGCGATGATGGGCCTGATGCCGGGGGTGGAGCTCAATACGCGGCTGGCGCTCGTGCCGATCCTCAATATCGCCTTGGTGAGCAAGGAACTCGTGTCGGGGGTGTTTCACTGGCATTACCTCGCGTTGATCTTCGGTTCGACCTGCGCCTATGCCGCGGTCGCGCTGGCCTTCTGCGTCCACATGTTCAACCGCGAGAGCGTGTTGTTCCGGTCCTGAATTAGATCTGCCAACGAGTCTTGCTCCGTCGGATCGGGCATTTTGCCTGCCGGGCGAGTAAAAAAAACGTGCAGACCCGTACGGCGGATCGTTGCCCACCCGGGAGGGGTAGGCCGCGACCGACCACCAGCATGGTCGGAGGCGGCAAAAAACCGTAAATCCCTTGGATATCGTTACAAATGCATTCCCGGACGCCGATGTTTGTCATAACTTCCCAGCAGTCTCAAAAGGCCCGAACTCCGTCCATCCCATCGCCATGAAATTCGTGAAAAAGATCCTCCTCGTGCACGGTGACGCCAAGACACGACGCACTCTCACGCTTCTTCTCGCCGGGGCCGGCTATGATGTTCGCGCCGTCGGATGCGCGGATGCCGCTTTGGAAGCGTCCCGCTCCGAATGGTTTGACCTTTCGGTAGTGACCGACCCGCTGCCGGAGATGGGCAGCTTCGACTTGGTGGCTGCGTTGAAGAAACTACAGCCGAGCGTTGCGGTGTTTTTGCTCGTCAATCAACTGGAGTTGCCCTCGGTGATCAAAGGCATCCGCCTGGCGGTGACTGATGTCCTCGCGCCGGAGGGCGACTGGGGGGCGGTGCTGCAACGGATCAACGCCTTCCTGCGGCCGGGCGAGACTCTAGGGCCGGAGGAACTTTCGCCCAAGGAACTGGCGGAGGTGGAGGTCATTCTCGCGCGGCTGGACGACGATTCGTCGCGCCAGCCGGCCTTGGCGGCCGGCCAGGATCCGATGGATGCCTGGCGCGAGGAAGCGGGGCGGCTGACGCGCGAACGGGACAATTTCAAGATGGCGGCCGAGCGACTGGCCCAGGAAAAGACGGCGCTGGAAGCGGAACTGAAGGCGCGTTTGGCTCGCCATGGCGACCTGGCGCGGCTGAAGGACGAGTTAGTGGAACTGCGTGGCGAACGCGAAATCGTGGCGGCAGCGCAGGCGGCGGTGGACGAGAAAGCCCGCACGCTGGCCTTGGCCCGCGAACAACTGGCGCAGGAACGCGCCGCCTATGCGGAGGAGCGCGTCCAAGGGCTGTCGACCGACGACGCCCGCCGCCTCAAGACTGCCGAGGAACTGGCCCACGAACGCGAGTTGCTGAACGACTGGCGGCTGGATCTCCGCGCCGAGAACGTCCGGCTGCACGAGCAGGCCGCACAGATCGAGCAGGGGCAGGCCCGCATCGCGGCCGAACGCCAACTGCTGCAGGAGGATGTGAATCTGCTCCGCGAACAGGAGGCCAATCTCCGCGCGTACGAGCAGTCGCTTCGTGCCCTGACCGCGCAGGCGGAGGCCGATCGCGTGCTCCGCGCTGCCCAACCCCGCTCGCGCGAGCCGTTCGAGCGCAATTCACGGCTCGACGACGCGTGGAAGAAGCTCGACCGGGCGCTGGACCTGCTCCAGGCCGAACGCCGCAATTTCAACGACCAGAAGCTCGTCCTCCGCGAGGAGAAGAAGCGGCTGGAAGAAAAACTGGCCGCGTTGGAGGCGCGGGAGACGGAACTCTGCGACCGCGAACTGCGCTTGAACTCGGTCCCGACGCGGGGCCCGCGGCCCTCGTTTGCCGAACAGCCCTTCAAAGCTGCCCGCGCCATGTTCGCGGACACCCTGAAGTAGCGCGCCACTTTCAACGCGCCAGGCTGAGCGCGACCGCTCCGACTACCGCGATGACGCCGCCGACCAGGGAACGGCGCGACGGGCGCTCGCCCTCGATCAGGTAGCTGAACGGCACGATGACCAGCGGAGTCGTGGCCACGATTGGCAGCACGATGCCGCTGGGGGTGGTGGCGAGCGCCCATTGATAGCAACTCACCCCGATCACCGCTCCGCACACGGCGTTGGCGACGATCCAAAGGTGGCGGCGGAGGGGCGGCGGCGGAGACGGCTTCGTGGCGCGGTCGCGCCGCAGGAGGTCGCGGACGATAAAGAACGCCGCCGTGATCGCGAGCCCGCCGGCAATACGCTGGTACGCGGCGGTGATGCCATCCACGGTTTCACCCGCCTGGGTTGCGGCGGCGACCGCCCGGCGGCTGACCACGGCGCCGAGACCCTGGCCGCCGGCGGAGAGCACGCCCCAGAGGAAGCCGATCGGGCGCACCCGCACGCGCGGCGGACTCTTCGGCGTCGGCAGCAGCGCCACCGTCACGCCGGCCAGGATGACCGCGCCCCAGGAGAATTGCGCCGCGCTCAGCCGCGTGCCGAGCCACACCCGTTCGGCCACGATCGCGAACGGCACCGCCAGGCACTGGCCCATCAGGATGGCGAGGCGCGAGCCGAGGAGAGGCAGGGCGTTGAAGCTCGCCAGGTCGCCGAGGCCCATGCCAATCAGCCCGCTGAGCAGAAACCAGTTGCGGCCTGCGCCCCCGAACCCACCGCCGACCGTGTGCGCGTAAACGCCGAGGCAGCACAGCGCCACGATCAGCCGGCCCAGATTGGCCCGCGTCAGCCCGACCGCCCGGATCGAACGGTTGGCGAAGATCACCGACAGCGAGAAGAAGATGGTGGTGAGGAACGCGGCCGTCATCGGCGAAAGGAGTCCAGCGTAGGGTATTGTCCCCGGACCAGAAGTCCAAATTGACCCCTTGTGACAGGGCGACCGCGCCACGAGGCGTTTTTCCGCTTATTTCCCTGGGCCAGTGCTCCGATTAGAGAAGGCATCCGGAGGAAGGGCTGTGTGTCGCGACGGTCATCCCTCCGGTTCAGTCGCCATGATCTTCTCCGAACGTCACCTTCGTTTCTCCACCGGCGTGCTTTGTGCCGGCTCCGCCGGGGTGTATTTCGCCCATGGCTTGGAGATCGAGGTCAACGCCGAAGCAGGTCTGGCGCGTGTGCGGGCAGTGGATGCCTCCGGGCGTCCACTGCCCTTCACCGTCCTGGTCGACGTCCGCCATCTCGCGCAACTCCGCGCGGTGGCCTCCGGCCGCCTATCCGAGGCGGTGCTCCCGGTGGAGGGCGGCACAAGCGTCACCGGAATTGATGAGACAGGGCATTTGGCCCTGCGGGTCCAGACAACGCTGGAGATCGAGTGCGACACCCTCGGCGTGCTCGTGCTGGCGCCGGGACCGGGCATTCCATGGACGATCGGCATTCCGGCCGACGCTGTGGAGCTGTTCCTGTCCGCGCTAGCCGGGTGTGCCGCGGGCGCCGCCGTGGCCGTGGCGTGACCGCGGGTCCGGGGGGACGCGGATCCGCCTGCCACTGGACCTTCCGTTTTGCCTTTCAGGGTTTTGCGCGGACGGTGTGGCGATGTCCTCCGCCAAGCCGTCCGCCCTAACGAACCGCCTCGCGGCGGAGAAGTCGCCCTACCTGCGCCAGCATGCGCACAACCCAGTGGACTGGTGGCCATGGGGCGAGGAGGCGTTCGCCAGGGCCCGCGCCGAACAGAAGCCCATCTTCCTTTCGATCGGCTATTCGACCTGTCACTGGTGTCACGTGATGGCCCGCGAGTCGTTTGAAGACGAGGCCATCGCGCAGCAGCTCAATCGCGATTTTGTGTCAATCAAAGTTGACCGCGAGGAACGGCCCGACGTGGACCGCGTCTACCTGACCTATGTCCAGGCGGCGACGGGCCGGGGTGGCTGGCCGATGAGCGTGTGGCTGACGCCCGAACTCCAGCCGTTCTACGGCGGCACCTATTTTCCGCCGGAGGACCGCTGGGGCCGGCCGGGCTTCGGCACGATTCTCGCGGCGCTGGCCCGAACGTGGGCGCTCGAGCGCGGAAGATTGCTGGAGGAGGGAGAACGGGCGACGGAAGCCCTGCGGCAACAGGCCGTGGGCGAAAACTCCAAATGCCAAACTCCAAATTCCAAGGAAGACGACGCAGCCGACGACTTAGCGGCGGATTCCCGAATTAGAACCCAAAACCCGAAACTCAAAACCGACGACTCGGCTGCGCGCGAGGCGTTGGACCGCTGCCTCGAGCAGCTGGCGGCGACGTTTGATCCGGTACACGGCGGGTTCGGCGGCGCGCCCAAGTTTCCCCGCGCCGCGGTGTTTCGTTTCCTGTTCCGGCTGGCGGCGAGGGCCGGACCGGAGTCCGAGGCCGGCGCGGCGGCGCTGCAAATGGCCACACACACGCTGCGCCGCATGGCCGAGGGCGGCATCCACGACCATGTCGGTGGTGGGTTCCACCGGTACTCGGTCGACGAAGAATGGTTTGTGCCGCACTTCGAAAAGATGCTCTACGACCAGGCGCAGCTCGCGATCTGCTATCTCGAGGCGCGCCAGGCCACGGGTGACGAGCGCTACGCCTGGGTGGCACGGGGCATCTTCGACTATGTGCGGCGAGACCTCGCCGATCCGACCGGCGCGTTCCGGTCGGCGGAGGATGCCGATTCTCCGCTGCCAGCGGAGAATCAGGACGAAAGGCAAAGGGCGGAAGTCGAAGGTGAGCAAGCCGAGGGGGCGTTCTATGTCTGGACGAAGGCAGAGCTGGTGCGTGGGTTGGGTGCCGACGCTGAGTGGTTTTGCGCGCACTTTGGCGTGGAGGAGGACGGCAATGTGCCGGAGGCGCGCGACCCCCACGGCGAACTGCGCGGGAAGAACGTCCTGCGGCAACGGCAGGCGCTGGCCGGCACCGCGCAGCGATACGGACTCGATCTCCCGGCGGCCAGCGATCGTCTGCAGGCGTGCCTGGCCCGGCTGCGCGAGACCCGGACGCGGCGCCCGCGTCCGCCCTGCGACGACAAGATCCTGACGGCTTGGAACGGCCTGATGATCTCGGCTCTGGCCAAGGGGTATCAGGTGCTCGGCGATCGCGGCTATCTGGAGCAGGCGCTGCGCACGGCGGAGTTCCTGCGGAGCGAATTATACGACGACCGGGCTGGCGTGCTTTACCGCAGCTACCGGGAGGGGGGCAGCGACATCGCCGGTTTTGCCGAGGATTACGCGTTTCTCATCCAGGGATTGCTCGATCTCTACGAGGCTTCGTTCGAGGTTCGCTGGCTGCAATGGGCGGACCGGCTGCAGGCGAAGATGGATGCGCTGTTTTGGGATGCGGAGGCCGGTGGCTATTTCAACTCGCGGGCGGACGATCCGGCGCTCATCGCGCGGCTGAAGGAGGACTACGACGGCGCGGAGCCGGCGCCGGGTTCGGTGGCGGCGATGAATCTCCTGCGTCTCGCGGCGATGCTGGGCGAGGAAACACCGCCGCCGGAGCCGGGAAGGGCGACGTCCTTGCCACCGGACGCGGTGGAAACGCCGCGGCGCCCGGGCTACCGGGCGCGCGCCCTACGCACGATTGAAGCGCTGCGGCCGCAGTGGGAGCGCGCGCCGGTGGCGCTGCCGCAGTTGCTCTGCGCGTGCGAACTCGCGCTGGCTCCGCCGCGCTCGGTCGTGCTGGCGGGCGACCCGGGCCGCAGGGATTTCCAGGCGTTGACGGCGGTGCTGCACGAGCGGCTGGATTTGCCACGCGCCATCCTGGCGGCGGACGGCGCGGAAGGGCAGGACTGGCTCGCCGGCCGGCGACCGGACCTGGCGGCGATGAAGACCCTGGGCGGCCGCGCCACGGCCTATGTGTGCGAGGATTTCACCTGCCAGCTGCCAGTGACGGCACCGGCGGACCTGCGACGACTGCTGGAAGGCGATTCCTCCCCACAAATTCCAACGGCATGGATTGGGTCCAGGAAACCGCCCCTGCGTTGATGGCTTGGCAACCGGTGGCGGCGCGGTTGGACTGGCGGTCGACCCGATGAACGACGAACGCCTGGCCCTTCTCGAAGAGCGGCTCGCCTGGCTGCAGCGGCACGCCACCGAGCAGGACAAGGCCATGCTGGAGCAGGCGGCGGAAATCGACCGCCTGAAGCGGCAGGTGGCGGAGTTGCGGGAAAAAACCGCGAACGAGACCTCCGGCCCACCCGACGCAGCGGAGGAACGTCCGCCGCATTACTGAACCGGCCGGCGGGATTGCCGCCGCTCCGCAGCCACCGGCGGAACATGAATCGGGAGAATCATACAGCCATAGGTGACGTCGGTCGTGGCACGGCTCTCCAGAGCCGTGGGAAATGAGGCTATTTCACGAGTCGGGAGACCCGTGCCACATCTGGCGCCACGGACCCGGCAGTCACCTGCAATAATCCGGATTCAGAACTGGGCGTTGACTTCCTGCTCGGTGCCGGGCGCCAGGACGATGTTCCCGACCGGCGCCTCGATCTTGTCATTCTTGTAGATTTTGCAGGTGACGGGTTCGGTGGCATCTCCGGTCTCCCAGCGCCAGCGGCCGATGGAGATGAACTGCAGCGGCACGCCTTTGTCCCAGCTCAGACCGGCACCGTCCCCGCGGAGGTGCAGTTTGTTCCCGATGCCGATGTAAGAAATAACGGTGAGCCGGGTGCGCCCGTCCGGGGATGGCACTCCGGCGGGCTTGCCCTCCTCGGGCGGCACTTGGGAAAAATCCTCGGGCGGGGGTGGTTCGTCGGCGACCGGTTCGGCAATCAGTTCGACGGCGGCGGCGACAAGCTCGGGCGCGGATTCGATCGCCGGGGTAGGAGGCTCAGGCTCGGCGACAGGTGCGGGCGGCTGGACTTTCGGTTTGCGCGGCGCGCGAGATTTGCGCGGCGGCGTGGGACTTGCTGGCGCCGCGGTGGGTGTGTCCGAAGCCTCTGGCGCGGCGACCGGCGCGGAGGCCTCGGCGATTGGGGTGGGCGCGGGTTCGACCACGGGCGTGGGTTCGATGGTGGACGCGGAAGGCTGTTCCTCGGCGGCGGTTTTAACGATGATTTCCGCTGATGGCTCGATGGACAACTCGGTGATCGGGTCGGCAGGTGGTCCGGCAGCTGGCGCGGGAGCGGGTTCCATCGGGGCGGACGGTGTGGATTCAACCGTCGGTTCTGGTGGCGTTATTTTGAGTTTGCGCGGCGCGCGGGGTTTGCGCGGCGGCGTGGGACTGGCCTGCGCCGTAACGGGTGTGGCTGGTGCCTCTGTTGCGGCGACTGTCGCGGTGGCCTCGGCGACCGGAGCGGGCGCGGCGGGTGCCGTCGCCGTTTCAGGCGCAACGGCCGGTTCCATGGTCTGGGCAACTGCGGCGGGCACCGGTTCGACGACCGCGGCCGGAGCGGCGTCCGGTGCCGAGGTGGTTTCGGAAGGCGGCGCGGGCATCGGCTCAAGCACCGGCATCGGCGGTGGCACCGGCTCCGATTCCGGAACGGGGGTCGCGGTGGGCATCTCCGCGGCCGGCATGGAGGCCGTCACGAGAGACGGGGATTCAGCCACCGGCCCGACGGGCGGCGGCGCCACCACGGGCAGGACCAACGGCGATGGCACTAGCGCGGGCGGAGGCTGCGGTGCCCACGAGATGGCCTTCGCCATTTTCACCGCCGCGTCGAGGGCCGCGATCCGGGCGTCCAATTCGGCGAACTTCGAGTCGACCGCGGCGACCTTGGTGTCGAGGACGGCGGCCGCGGCCAACAATTTGGGCTCGAACTGCGCGGCGGTGGCAAACGCCGCGCGGGTGTCGGCCTCGAGCTTGGTCCACTCGGCCGTGAGCTGGCCAATCTGGCTGGCGACCGCGGCGAGGCGTTTGCTCTCGGCGGCGTGCAACGCCTCCAATTCCAGCGTAAGCGCATCCCGTTCCGACTCCTCGGCCGCAGCGAGCTGCTCGTTGAACTCGGCGATCTTTTCCTGCAGCCGATAGGGCAGGACTTCCGCAGCCTGGAGGGTCTTGGCGGCGGTTTCCTCGATGGTCTTGAGCTGAACCGTGGAGTGCTGGAGGTGCTCGGAGGCCACCAGGATCTTCTTGAACTGTTCCGCCAGTTCGCGGCGGAGGGAAGCCGCCGCCGCCTCTTGGTCGCGGACGTAGTTGACGAGAAACGGGATCATCAGGGAGATGCAGCCGGCGACAACGCAGCCGGTGATGACCAGCAGGGGCAGCGGAGAGAACGGATTGGGATGACGGTCGGCGATGACCCAGGCGAGGATCACGAGGGCGAGATCGCCGAGGATGAAAGGAAGCTTGGGCAGTCGCGGGGCTTCGTCGTATTTCATGGGGGAAAACGCGGGGAGTGATGCTGCGGGACGCACCCGTTTTGCGGGCGGAAACCGCCGTGCTCAAGGCAAAATCCTCGCGGGCTGCGGCGGGGCAAATTGGAACTTGTGGCCGGAGCCAGCCCCGCTACCGTGCGGGCGTTACCCGCTGTCATGCCTGACCCCCAGTTCGTGCGCATCGAGCACGATGAACCCGGCTCCCCCCGCCACTTCGTGGTGCATACGCGCCGGCCGCATTTCGCGATGGAACTCGCGCCCGACGCCGGCGCGGCGGACCAGATCGGGCGCGGCGTGATGAAACGCCTGTGCGTACCCAACTCGTGGGTGGGCGATTACCAGAAATATTTCCGGCCGATGGAGGCGGCGCAGGAGTTCTTCGCGGCGTCGTTTGGCGAGCCCGCCCCGAAGGCGCTCACCCGCCAGCTCCGCTGCTGAGGATCGACGCGTTACGGAAAACGCGCCCTCAGTCGACGGCGTGTCGCCGGCTCAGAGCAGGCGGCGCCAGGCGAGCGCACAAAGGGACAGCAGCATGCCGATGCGCACCGCGCCCTCAAAGGTGAGCGTGACAAGCACCCATTTCAGGCCGCAACCGCGGCGGACGGCGAAACCGGCCGCGGATACGCCGAGGAGCAGGAGGACCTGCAGGCGCCCCCAGGGTTGGACCAACATCAGCACCATCCAGCCCCAGTAGGCGAACAGGGTGATGCTCCAGAGCGCCGCCACGCCTTCGCCCAGACCCAGCTCGCGCGGATCCGAGCCGCGCTCGATCTGCTTGATGCCGACGTAGCGCTCCGCGATCACGAGCTGCCAGAGTTCGAACGCGAGAAAGGCCGGAGCGAAAATGAACAACAGGGACACGGCGCCGCCAGTCTCAGCGGCCAGCCGCCAGGTGCCAAGTCAGGAACCGACGGTCTGTCGGCGGTCTATTTGCCGCCGTACCAGTTCGAGCGGCGCCAATTATGGCGGCGCAGGCTGATCAGGAGGTCGGCGGGCAGCGGCGGCAGGTTCGAAATCGCGCAATTGGCGTCGGCCTGGGCGACACTGCGGATGCCCGGGATGACGGTTGTAACCGCCGGGTGGGCCAGCGCGAATTTGAGCGCGGCCTGGGCCAGCGTGTAGCCGGTGCCGGTGAGATCCTTCCGGATCTCCTCGACCCGCGCGACCGTCCGCGCCAGCCGGTCACCGGCGAAATACTGCGAGCGAAAATCGTCCGGCCCGAACTGCGTCTCCGGCGTGAATTTTCCCGTCAGGGCGCCCTCGTCGAACACCACGCGCACGATGACCGCCACCGCGCATTCTCGGGCAACGTCCAGCAACTCGGCGGCGGGCTCCTGTTGGAAGAGGTTGTAGATCACCTGCACCGCATCGACCCACCCGCCGCGCATCAGATCGATGACGCAGTTCTGGTCGTGCTCCGGGGTGGACACGCCGATCAGGCCCACCCGGCCCTCGCGCTGGAACTGGCGGAGGATTTTCAAGGGGGACGGGTCGCGGTTCCAGGCCCGGGTCCAGGTGTGGAGCTGGAGTAGGTCGATCCGCGCGATGCCGAGGTTGCGCAGGCGTTCCTCCAGGTTGGTGCGCAAGTACGCCTCCGAATAGCGCTCCTCGGCGCGGCAGTAGGGCGAAGGCGGCCAGGGCCCCGGCGCGGGGGGCGTCTTGGTGGCGATGAACACCCGGTCCTTCTTCCCCGCCGCTGCGCGTTCCGCCAGCGCCCGCGCGATGAGCCGCTCGCTGCGGCCGTCGCCGTAGCCGGCCGCGGTGTCAATGAAGTTGACGCCGAGGTCGAGGGCGCGCTGGAGCGCGGCGAGGGAATCGTTGTCGGCCTGGGCGCCCCACGATCCGCCGATCGCCCAGGCGCCAAAGCCAATTTCCGAACAACTGAAACCAGGCCGGCCGAAGGGTCGATAGCGCATGGCAAGAGACAGGTCCGTCAACATGACGCCCGTTCACCGGGAGTCAAAGGAATCGGAGGCCGGGCCAGGGTCCGGTCGCGGATTGAAACGGGGC
>Ga0182011_10001796_pt1 | contig 18614 bp, 13 predicted proteins | sample 711E1DmetaG_FD_120481 | JGI IMG/M metagenome (GOLD analysis project Ga0182011, IMG submission 120481) | Permafrost microbial communities from Stordalen Mire, Sweden - 711E1D metaG | ecosystem: Environmental > Terrestrial > Soil > Wetlands > Permafrost | place: Sweden: Stordalen | collected... | reverse complement strand
GGCTCGGGCACTCGCATCGCGCTGCTGGCGCTCTGTCTGATCGCCATTGTCGTGTCGAGCGCGGCACTGGTCGTTTCCATCAGCGGCAGGAGTTCTCCCTCTCCTTCTCCGTCCTCGTCTCTGGCGAACTGCGAGTCGCGTATCTGGCGAGCGTCGCTCTCGACCAGCGATCTGCCGAGCGGATGGGCTGTCCGCGAGGTCGACCCGGTAGACGGCGCTGCCTGGGCCGAGCTCCGAACCCCCGAGACCACCTACCTGAACGTGGAGCTCATCTGCACCAACGGCGACGGCAAAGCCTTCTTCGACGAGCTGCGGGCGGAGGCCAGCAAAGACGGCCTCACGACCTACCCGGTGGCTCCGCTCGCCGACGATGTCTTCATGCGGCAATCGAATGAGTCGAGCGGTGGATCGTACGTTGAGGGCTACTGGAGACGAGGAGACGTCGTCGGCACCATCAGCTGGTATCAGGACTCCAGTCAGTCGACTGATGCCGCTGCAACCATGCGAACGACGCTGACGGACATCATGAGCCGGGCCGACAAGAAGCTGGCCGCAACCAAGTAACCTCGGCGGAGGGCCGGACCGCTAGGCCGTTACCCGTTCCGCGTGCATATACGGCTGAAGGACATCGGGCACGAGCATCGACCCGTCCGGCTGCTGGTAGGTCTCCAGGATCGCGGCGACGGTACGTGCCAGTGCCAGTCCCGAGCCGTTGAGCGTGTGCACGAGCTCGGGCTTGCCGCCGGGTTCGGGCCGGTACCGGATCGCCATCCGTCGAGCCTGGTAGTCGCGGAAGTTGGAGCAGGAGCTGACTTCGAGCCAGCGCTCGACGCCGGGTGCCCAGACCTCCAGGTCGTACTTCTTTGCCTGGACGAAGCCCATGTCCTTCGTGGCCATGAGCAGGACCCGATAGGCCAGACCGAGGCGTTGCAGGATGACCTCGGCCCGCGCCGTCAGCCATTCGAGGGCTTCGGTCGAGGCTTCGGGCTTCTCGAAGAAGACCATCTCAACTTTGTCGAACTGGTGGACGCGCAGGATGCCGCGAGTGTCCTTGCCGGCCGCGCCGGCCTCGCGCCGGAAACACGGCGAGTAGGCGACGTAGCGGACCGGCAGCTGGTCGGCCTCGAAGATTTCGTCGCGGTGGAGGTTCGTGACCGGGACCTCGGCCGTGGGCACGAGGTACAGCTCGTCCCGGGTCACGATGTACATCAGGTCCTCTTTGTCGGGGATCTGACCCGTGCCGCGAGCGGAGTCGGCGTTGACGAGGGCCGGCGGCCAGATCTCGGTCATGCCGTGCTCGCCGGTGTGGACGTCGAGCATGAAGTCGATCAGGGCGCGCTGGAGGCGCGAGCCCTGGCCGGTGTAGACCGGGAAGCCCGAGCCGGTGATCTTGGCACCGCGCTCCAGGTCGAACATCTTGAGATCCGCACCGACTTCCCAGTGCGGACGGCGCGTCCAGGTGTGACCGTCGGTGGTCGTTTCCTTGGGTAGCTCCTCGCCCCACTTTCGGACCACCGTGTTGGCCGACTCGTCCCCCACCGGCACGTCCGGATCGGCCGGGTTGGGAATGCGCAGCATCAACTCTTCGAGCTGGGCTTCCGTCGCCGCCAGCTCGGCATCGAGCTTCTCGATCCGGCCGCCCGCATCCGTCGAGGCCTGGCGGAGAGCCGCGACTTCCGGGCCCGCCGGCGCTGCGCCGGCACGGATGGCTTCGCCGATCTTCTTGGAAGCGGCGTTGCGCTCGGCCTTGAGACGGTCCGACTCGCCCAGCAGCTGGCGGCGCTTGCCCTCCAGAGCCAGGGCAGCATCGACGATCGACGGATCCTCGCCCTTGTCGATCGCACCCTGCCGAATCCGATCCGGCTCTTCGCGCAACCTGGCCAGCCCGATGCTCATGCGTGATTGCTCCCTGATGCTCTTTCGGCGGCGCCGGCCGCGTTCTGGCTTGAGTTTAGCGGCGGCGGGGCGTGGAGGCGGCCGAAACGGGCGGCGGGGCAAGATGACCGCTAGGCAGCCTCAGCAGCGCGTGCGGTAAGCGTCCAGGGACAGGTGCTTGCCGACGATCTCGAAGCGCAGTTTCGCGGCCACCGGGCAGAAGGCGCTCGGCGAGCGGCTGTATTCGATGTCGAAGACGGGCTTGCCGGCAGCGACGAACAGGCTGTACAACCCGCACTCGTCGTACTGAACGCACTGCTCGACCACGGCGGCGTCGAATGTCGGGACGAGTGCGGCAGTTTGATCGCCGTCGTTCTTGAGCGCGATGGCGAGGTCTCGCTTGTGCGCTTCCGCGGCGAGCCAGCGGTCGAAGCGGAGCTGATCCGCGGCGGTCAGCGGGAAGCCGGTCGCGTTCGTGTAACCGTTGACGTTGTCCGGGTCTACGCCGTCGAAGCCCTTGGCGACGCACGTGTCCAGGCGGCGGCCCAGGATCGGGGCGAGGAGGTCGATCCGGCGGATGTCGAGCCAGCGCTCGTCCGGCCAGCCATCCAAGACCTTGCCCAGGACCACCGTGGGGAAGGACGCGGCGTCGGAGCGGTAGTTCTCCCAGGAGCCGGCGTCGATGTAGCACAGGACGTGGCGGCCCCTGGCGTGGAGGACGGCCACCGTGGCGGCGGTCGTGTCATCGACATCGAGGTCGTAGACGGTGGCGGCCACCGAGAGGTCCACCGCGCCGGCGTATTGGATCTGGAACGTGTCGCCGACACGCGGCCGCCAGGCGGCCGGGGCGGGCGTCGGGGCCGGACGCCGCGACGGAGCGGGCGTCGCCAGAAGCGAGGGCATGGCCGTGGCGGTCGCACTGGCTGTCGGCGTGGCGGTCGCGCGAGCCATGGCGGTCGCCGGCACGGCCAGCATGACCTCGGACGTGGCGGGCTTGGTGGGGCTCGGTGATGTGGCTCCGGAGCCGCACGCGGCGACAACCAATGCCGCGTCAGCACGGCCACGAGGCGGCCCGCTCGGTTCATGTGCCCTCGGGCCGCGGCGGTGTCACGGCCTGAACAGCTCAGCGGAAGTGGTTCCGCCACCCGCGATCAGGACGCTGCCGTTGGGCAGGAGAGTCGCTGTCTGATACTCGCGCGCATCCTTCATCGAGCCTATCGCCTGGGAGCCGCTTGAAGGGTCGTACACGACGGCCGTGTTGGCGATCGTCTCATCGTAGTCAGCAGACTCGAAATCGCCTCCTGCGAAGAGGACATGGCCATCCGGCAGCAGTGCGGCGGTTGGCACCAACCACAGGCCGTGCGGGGATATGAAGCCTGCGGCAGCGCACTTGCCGGTCGTTGGGTCGTAGGTGACGAGGTACCCACCTTCAAAGAGCAAGACGTGGCCGTCTTTGAGCAGAGTCACAGGGTCGGGCCACGCCCGGTCGACGTCCTGGCCTTTGTACTTGACCGTTGGTGCCGTCCCGGGGGCGAGGTCGAGCGAGATCTCGGTGAACTTGCCGCTCGACTCGTCATAGAGAGCCCCGTCGTGAGGGCCATCGATGTATCCGCCGGTCACCAGCACCTTGCCATTTGGCAGGAGTGTCGCGCTTGCGTTGTCGAAGTAAATCTCTTTGCCGGTTCGTGTGAACTTGCCCGACTGCGGGTCGTACAACTCGGCCCAAGAGTTGTCAGCCCCTTCGGTCAGCAGGACTCGACCGTCCGGCAGAAGAGCCGCGGCACCAGCGTCTCGAGGCGAGGTCATCGAACCGGCGGGGCTGAACTTGCCTGTCGTCGGGTCGTACAACTCCGCTGAGGCGAGGTTTACGAGGGTGGAGGAGTCCACCACGTTGACGCAACGTTGTGGGTCCGCGCAGCCATAGCCACCAGCGATCAGGACCTTGCCGTTCCGGAGCAAGGTCGCCGTCTGATCCACGCGTGCGGCAGCCATCGATCCCGTCTTGGTGAACCTACCTGTGGCAGGGTCGTACAGCTCGGCCGACGCGTAGATGTTCTCGCCCACCACTCCGAGCGAATCGGTGCCACCGGCGATGAGAACCTTGCCGTTCCGGAGCAAGGTGGCGGTGGCGCCGGAGCGAGGAAGGTCCATGCTGCCGGTAGCCACGAACTTCGGCGCGGGTATCGGCCTGGCCGTGGGCGTCGCCTTGAGGGTAGCCGTGCGCGTCGGAGAGGGCTTTGGAGTCGTAGCCGGTTTGGGCGTCGTGGTGGGGGTCGGCGTCGGCGTGACAGCCGGGCTGGAAGTCGCGGTGGGGACCACGCTCGGAACCGTCGAGAGCTGTGCGCTGGGGCCGGTCGTGGAACTGCCGCAGCCCACCACTCCGATGATCGCCACCACGCCGACGAGCGCGAGGCGCATCGATTGCGGCATCGGCCGCCGCGGTCGGACAATCCCTGTCGCGATCCCCAAGCTGCTCGTCATCGGCGCGCGCATTCCCTCTCGTTCCGGTCGGCTGTGTCATCAAGTCTGGCACAGAGCCCACAGGTGATGTGAACGAACCGCTCGGCTCCGCCGCGGCTCTGGGCGGTCGGCGCGCCTCGGGCGCGGAGCCCGAAACTCCGGGTTACCGCTGGGGCCGGTACCAAGTTGCGGCTCGGCGGTTCGGGTGACCGAATGTGGGTTTCGGTGCAGATTCTCGGGCTGCGGATGACCGCGGTCAGACGCTGGCGGCTATCTGCTAGCCGGCCGGAAGACGCCAGGGGGCCCTTCCACGGACGCGCCCCACACAACACCGCCACCAGTGGTGTTCCGGAGAAAGTGGGCTGCGGCGGACTGGCCGCGGGCGTTGCCCGATGCCGCTATCCGGCGGCCGCGGCGCGGAGCCGCTCCACCACGAACTCGGGCTCGAGGCTGGCGAGCAGCCAGCCGGCGCGCGGCCCGTTGCTGCGACCCAGGAACGAAGCGTACAGGGCCCCGAAGGCCCGGCCGGAGGCCAGCCCGGACTCCGAGGCCACGCGGAATATCAGGACCTGCCACGCGTCGCCCGAACCGGGTTTCTCGGCCTCGGCGGCAGCGGCCAGGGCGGCGAGGTAGCCCTTCTGCTCGGCGTCGAGATTGGTCACTTCCTCGGGAACTGAGTCGCGACGAACGACCAGGCGCGCCCTCTCGGGAGCGTAGGACTCCAGCCAGGCGCGTGCCGAGGCCGTCCGTTCATCCAGAATCGCCGTCTCCAGCTGAGTCAGTGGAGCGCCCTTCTCGGCCGCCATTCGCTCGACGATGTCCACGCCCGGTATCTGCAGCAGCAGGGCCAGGTGCGCGAAGGCGGGCCGGAATGCCGCGGCGGCCGCGGCGACGTCCGGCGAAGGCCCCAGCAGCGAGTAGGAGAAGAGGCGCTCGTGATCCGCCGGCAGCTCGCCCTTGACCTCGCGCCCGGCCGTGGCCGCGGCGATCCGGTCGAACTCGTCGAAGAGGCGCGGGATCGTGTCGCCCTCCGGGTCGAAGTCGATGACCTGGTTAGGGCGCGGCCGCAGGAAGAGGAAGCGGAGCTGCTCCGGCGGCAGGACCTCGGCGATGGTGTGGGCCGCGACGCCCTGGCCCCTGGAAGTCGACATCTTCTTGCCGCCGACGTTGAGGAACTCGTAGGTCACGTTGCGCGGCGGCTCGACCTCGAAGACCTCGCGGCTGATCGCATCGGAGCGGTCGCGCGAGCCGCCGGCGGTGGCCAGGTCCTTGCCACAACCTTCGATGGTGACGCCGAGCAGGCCCCACTTGGCGGCCCATTCCAGGTTCCACGGCAGCTTGGCCCGGCCGCCGAGCGGCGAGACCCGGCCCTCGTGGCCGCAGCCGCGAGCCCACGAGACCATGTCCGGCTTGCACGTGTAGGCGACAGTGGAGCCGTCCCAATCGGTCGCGTACGTGGTCCCGATCTTGCCGCACTGCTCGCAGATGACCTGGATCGGCAGCCACTCGCTCGATCGCTCGACGTGGCTGACACGCTGGTAGATGTCGCGGACTCGATCGGCTCGATCGAGCGCCAGCTTCACGTAGGGGTCGAGCCGGCCGCCGTCATACAGCTCGCTGACCCAGTAGAACTCGGGCTTGATGCCGAGCGGCTCGAACGTGCGGAAGAAGATCTCGCCCACGAAATGGCGGGCGTAGTTGGCCGCGCTGCTGCCTTCCGGGGCCGGGACGCGGCTGAGTGGCGCGCCCATGTACTTGTCGACGGCGTCCGGAGTCAGCTTCGCCTGTGAGTCCATTGCGTCCATGTCGTCAACGCCGTAGAGGAACCTCGAGGGCAACCCGGCACTGAGCAGCGCCCTGTGGATCGCGTCGTGGAGCACGACGCCGCGCAACGAGCCGACGTGGACCGTGCCCGAAGGCGACTTGGAGTCGTTGACGATCTGGGGGCCCGTGACTGAGGCGGCCAGCTCGTCGGCCCAGTACATGGCGGCCGGCTAGCTGATGTCGAGGATCTTGTAGGAGAAGTCGCCGGCCGGCACATGGACGACGACCGACTCGCCCTTGTGCTTGCCGAGCAGGGCTCGACCGACTGGCGATTCGTTGGAGATCCTGCCGTCGCGCGGGCTGGCCTCGGTCGATCCGACGATCGTGAAGACTTCCTTGCCGTCGGTGCCTTCGACCTTCACCGTCGAGCCGATCTGGACGTGATCGGTGCCGTGGTTGCCGTCGATGATCGTGGCGTTCTTGATCAGGGCCTCGAGCCGCTGGATTTGCCCCTCGACGAAGGCCTGTTCGTTCTTGGCGTCTTCGTACTCGGCGTTCTCGGCGAGGTCGCCGTGTTCCTTGGCGTCGTGGATGCGCTGCGCGATCTCCTGACGACGGACGTTGACCAGCTCTTCGAGCTCGGCCCGAAGCTTGGTTAGGCCCTCTTCCGAGACGTACTGGGTCTTGTTGTTCACCGCGGGAGGCTCCCGTTCTCGACCGTCCGGCGCTGTCCGGCGAAGCTCCGGCACCTCGCGGCCCGGGATAAGGAAAAGAACTTCAGACACACCGTCTTCGGTGCCCTGAAGTTCGGCCGGCGCGTATCCTAGCCGCCGCATTTGCGCGTGTCAAAGAGATGTTGCGCCGAGCGCGCACTGTGCTCGCTCAAGTCCGGTTCCAAAACCCCTTCGGGACCGAAAGGGCGCCCGAATCACGCTCCGGTCCCTGGCCTAGTGCATTCCGATGGGCTGCCCACCCACTTTTGCACCAGAACGGAGGTCCCCACCGGGGAAGGACGAACGTGGGCTGGAATGCTGAAACCGCCCTGACCATCATTCGAGCCAACAAAGCAAGTCACCGGCCCCGCCTTCCGGATCCTCCCTCCTCCTCCCCGGAAGTCGGGGCCGGTCCGCGTCTACCGTGAGCAAGCGCCCGAGGCGCCAACGAAGCACCGGGCCGCCCCATCACACTTGGTCGCCGGGCCGGCGGTGAGCCAGCAAGCTGGCTTTGGGGCGAGGCGGCGCCGAGGACGCGGAGCCAACTGCTTTGGCTTGCCGAGCGCACCTGGACGTGCGTGAGCAAGCGCCCGGAGGCGCCAACGAAGCAATGGGCCGCCCGACCGGGAGCCAGCTGCGCTGGCTTTGGAGCCAACTGCGTTGGCTCTACTGGGCGAGCGAAGCCAGCCTGCCCCGGATCCGCTGCATCGACATGCGGTCGGCAAAAGCGACGAAGACCGTGTCGTCACCCGCGATGCTGCCGACGACCTCCGGCCAGCGCGTCCGATCCAGGGCCGCGGCGATGGCATGGGCGGAACCCGGCAGAGTCTTGAGAATGAGCATGAGTCCGGCCTCTCGAACCTCAACCGGAAGGTCGTGCATCAGCGCCCGCAACCGTTCCTCCCCCGTGCTCTCAGCTTCGGTTACCCGAGCCGGCACCACGTACGTCTGAGCTCCGCCCTGATTCGACTTGATCAGCCCCAGTTCGGCAACGTCTCGGCTGATCGTCGCCTGAGTGGCCCGGAAGCCACGCTCGCGCAAGGCGACGGCGAGCTCCTGCTGGGTGCGAATGGGGCGCTGCCCCAGCAAGTCGCGTATTTCCCGCTGTCGAAGCTGCTTGATGACCTCCATCGGGGTGGCGCGCCCGCCTCAGGCGCCGTGCGGGGAGAGCAGGACGATGAAGACGACCACCGCGGCGACGACCCGGTACACGACGAAGGCGGTCAGCGGCTGGCGCTTCAGGAACTCGAGCATGAAGCGGATCGCCAGCAGACCGGTGACGGCAGCGGCGACGAAGCCAATGATGATCAGGTGGGCACTCGGGTTCACGCCCGCCTCGTGGGTGAGCAGCTTGCGGGCGTCCCAGAGGCCCGCCCCGGCCACGACCGGCGTCGCCATCAAGAAGCTGAAGCGCGCCGCGGCCTCGCGGTTGAGGCCCTGGAAAAGCCCGGCGGAGATGCTGATACCCGAGCGGCTGATGCCCGGAACAAGGGCCAACACCTGGGCCACGCCGATGCCCAGGGCGCCTTTGAAAGTGAGCGAGTCCATCTCCCGCAACTTGCTGCCCCAGCGGTCGGCGAGCCAAAGGATCGCGGCGCCGACGCACAGCATCAACGCCACCTTGGCCGGCTCGCGAACGGCGTCCTCGAAAGGACCGGTGAGGAGCGGACCGACGATGACGGCCGGGATGGTGGCCACGACCAGGAGCCAGGCCATCTTGCGGTCCGGATCGCCCTTGAAAGAGCGGTCGCGAATCGTCGCCAGGCCGGCCGGGATGAGCCGGACCCAGTCGCGCCAGAAGTAGACCAGGAGCGCCACCAGCGTGCCCATGTGGAGCATCACGCTGAAGGCCAGAGAGTCGATGAATGGGTCCTTCCACCCGAACAGCCACGGGACGAGGATGAGATGGCCGGAACTCGAGACCGGCAGGAACTCCGTCAGACCCTGCACGAGCCCCATGATCAGCGCCTGGATGGACAGGTCCACGCGACGTCTCCTCTACGTGATGGTGTCAGGGCCTCGGGATGCGCGCGAGCCGGCGATCGGGATGACCGCCGGCTCGACGCCGCAGAACCTGACTAGCGGATGAAGAGCGGCGCCATCACGAGTGTGATGGTGGCCAGCAGCTTCACCAGAACGTGGAGCGAGGGACCGGCGGTGTCCTTGAATGGATCGCCGACGGTGTCGCCGACAACGGCCGCCGCGTGCGCAGGCGTGCCCTTGCCCAGCACTTTGCCGTCCGCGTCGGTCAGATGACCGGATTCGATGTACTTTTTGGCATTGTCCCAGGCGCCGCCGCCGTTGTTGAGGACGGTGGCGAGGAGGACGCCGGCGATCGTGCCGACCATCAGCAGACCGGCCACGGCCTCGTAACCGAGCAGGATGCCGACGATGATCGGCGTGGCGACGGCGACGATGCCTGGCAGCATCATCTCGCGGAGGGCGGCTCGGGTCGTGATGTCGACGACCCGGGCGTAGTCCGGCCGGCCGGTGTAGTCCATGATCCCGGGGATCTCTTTGAACTGGCGACGGACCTCGACGATGATCGCCTGAGCGGTCGTGCCGACTGCCCTGATCGCCAACGAGCTGAAGAAGTAGACGAGCATCGCGGCGATCAAACCGGCCACGAAGACGTTCACGTCGGCCAGGTTGACCGAGGTCATGAGGCCCTGCTGAACGGTTCGAGTGCCCGCGTCGATCTGGCGCTGCAGGATGAGGTTGACCTTGTCGATGTAGGCGCTGAAGAGCAGGAAGGCAGCCAGCGAGGCGGATGCGATCGCGTAGCCCTTCGTCAGGGCCTTGGTGGTGTTGCCGACGGCGTCAAGGCGGTCGGTGATTTCACGCGCACCTGCCTCGGCCCGACTGAACTCGGCGATTCCGCCGGCGTTGTCCGTGATCGGGCCGAACGTATCCATGGCCAGGACGTAGGCGCAGGTCATGAGCATGCCCATCGTCGCGACCGCGGTGCCGAAGACGCCGCCGACGGCGCCCAGACCGGAGTGGGCTCCCAGCCAGTTGCTGACCAGCAGGGCGATGCCAATCGTGATCGCGGTCACGCCTGTGGTCTCGAAACCGACCGACATGCCACTGATGATGTTGGTGGCCGGTCCGGTCTTGGACGCTTCGGCGATTTCCTTGACCGGCCGGAACGTCCCAGCGGTGTAGTACTGGGTGATGTAGACGAAGGCGACGCTGGTCAGGAGGCCGACGCAGCCCGCGCCGAAGAAGTAGATCCAGGTTGGGATGCCGTTGTCGCCGGTCGAGCCGCCCACGGTCTGCATCATCGAGTTGGTGACGAAGGCAAGCGACACGGCGCTCAGAATCGTGGTGACCCAGTACCCGCGGTTGAGGATGTTCATGGGGTTCTCGGTCTCCTTGCCGCGGATGAAGAACATCGCGACGATGGTGGAGACGAGACCGAAGGCTCGGACGACGAGCGGGAAGAAGATCCAGGCGGTCGGATTCGGCCAGTGGTTGGTCACGGCGAGCGCATATACGCCGACACCCAGGATCATGGCGCCGATGTTCTCGGCGGCCGTGGACTCGAAAAGGTCGGCGCCGCGGCCGGCGCAGTCGCCGACGTTGTCGCCAACGAGGTCGGCGATGACGCCCGCGTTGCGCGGGTCATCCTCGGGGATACCGGCCTCGACCTTGCCGACGAGGTCGGATCCCACGTCGGCGGCCTTGGTGTAGATTCCGCCGCCCAGCTGGGCGAACAGGGCCACGAAACTGGCCCCGAAGCCGTAGCCCACGATCAGGAACGGTGCGTCGTGCGTGCTCTGGCCACCGGCCAGGCCGCCGTTGACGGCGAAGATGGACCACACGCCGAGCAGCGATAGGGAGACGACCAGGAAGCCGGAGACCGCGCCACCGCGCATGGCCACCTGGACCGCTTCGACGAGGCTTCGGCGGGCGGCCGAGGCCACGCGGACATTGGCCCTCACGCTGACCAGCATGCCGATGATCCCGCAGGCCATCGAGCAGATGGCTCCGACCAGGAATGCGCCGCCCGTCCGGACGCCCAGCGCGAGGCCGTAGGTGCCGGTGTCGGCGACGTTGGCGGTCTCGACGAGCGAAATGATCGCGGTGATGACCACCGAGCCGGCGAGGGCGAGCAGGAAGATCGTTATGTACTGGCGCTTGATGAAGGCGACCGCGCCCTCCTGGATCGTCGCGGAGACGTCCAGCATTTCCTTCGTCCCGGTGTCGCGGGAAAGGACGTCACGGGCGAGGAAGATCGCGAACCCTACCGCGAGGAGACCTGCGATCGGTATGAACCATTGGAGCAGATTTGGGTCCATGGGGGGCGAGCGACTCCTTCTCTGGCAGCACGGTCGGGCGCAGCGGGACGGCGCGCCTCCGGGGGATCAGGGCCCGGTTCCGGTAGTGAGATGCATACTCGGGCCTGGCGGAGTGTATCAACGGCCCAAAGGGGGGGTCAAACGGCGAAAAGTCCCGAGAATATGCATTAGGGACCGCCAAAGCGGGCCACTTGGTCCCGGCGGCCGGGGACGTTTGGCCCGAGCGCCACGCAGGCCGTCCACAGCCGACCTGCCGCCACCCTTCTCGATGGCCGTCCGGCGGCCGAGCCCGACCAATCCCCCGCATGTCCCGATCGCCGTCCGGCGAGGAGCCAGCAAGCTGGCTTTAGCCCGAGGCGGAGCCGAGGACGAGCCAGGCAAGCCTGGCTCGCAGCCAACGTGCCAGCTTGCGCTTTCCACGGAATCGGCCACCCGAGAGATCCGCCACGTATCCCGATCGCCGTCCGGCGAGGAGCCAGCAAGCTGGCTTTAGCCCGAGGCGCCGCCGAGGACCGAAGCGCGCGCACCTGTGGGTGCGTAAGCGAGGACCGCAGAAGCCAACGTGCCAGCTTGCGCTGGCCCACGGAATCGGCCGCCCGACGGCGATCAGGGGATCCAGCGGGGCGAGGCTCCGTCGGTTGTCAGTATCGTCAGCCCGGTGCCATCGGTGTCTATCGTCCAGATCCCTGCCGAAACGCCGGGGGACTGTGAGCTGACCCGGCCGAAGGCAATTGCGGACCCGTTCGGCGAGAACGACGGAGCGGCCTCGCTGAACGAAGGGTCGGAGGTCAGGGGTGTCGACAACCCACCCGCCACGGCCGCATACGCAAGGTGATAGGAGCCATCGCCGGCCTTGACGATCAGGGCCAGACCGCCACCGGAACTGGCGACGTCGGTCGTAGCCGCGCCGCACTCAGTCGCTGAGCCGGCCGGCGTGACTCGCCAGCAAGCCCATGTCGCTCCCTGGTCGCTGGAAGCGGTCAGGTAGAAACTGCCATCCGACTGAACCCAGACCGGGCGCGAATTCCCACGCAGGCTGAGCGTGATGGGCTTGTTGACACCGCTGGTGTCCACGACCTCGATTTCGTCGTCCGCGCCGCGGGCGAAGAGCATGGTCTTGCCGTCCGGTGTGAGGGCTGCGCGGGGCGCCCACGACGACATACCCGGCAGCCCGGTCAAGCCGTCCGCGGGGAGGGCGACGCTGCCCGGGCCCGGCGCTCCGTCCGGAGCCACCTGTTTGATATCTGCGCCGGTCACAAGCGGGTAGCGCCAGTAGCCCAAGTCCACGCCTTTGCCGTCGCGCCGGCCCACTATCAAGCCCGTGCCGTCCGGGGTGAAGGTCGGCGCGTACTCGAAGTCGCCTCCCGGTGTAAGGGTCGCGAGGTTATCCCCGCTGAGCGCCATCGTTTTGACGACACCGCCGGCTCCGTAGGCGATGGTCGTGCCGTCGCCGCTGATGTCGTAGCCGCTGACGGGCACCAGTTCGGACGTGATCTCGCGCTGGTTCGACCCATCGGGATTCATCAGCCAGACGTTGTCGACGCCGCTGACATGGGAGATGAAGGCAATCTGGTTCAGGGCGTTGGCCGCCGGGTTCCCCGTGATGAATCGCCAGGTCTGGCCCTCGGCAACCTGGCCGTCGGTCCGTTTGACTGTCGAGCTCAGAGTGACCGAGTATGTGGTGTCGGGCTTGAGCGAGTTGTCCGGCGTGAACACGAGCACGTTTGGGCCGGCGCCGGCAGACGTGGCCGTAGCCAGGCTGGACGGGCTGCTGTCGTTTGGCAGTGAGATTGCCTGGATCGATCCGGAGACGGGCGGTGTCATCGCTATCGCCCCGGCGATCGACGTCGGATCGATAGGCGCGTCGAACGTGACGGCGATCTGGCTACGGATGCTGGCCCCGTTCACGTTCGGTGCCGGAACCAGGCTCTTGACTTGCAACCCGAGGCCTACCGTCTTGAAGCTCATGGTGTAGAGCGGGAGCTTCGTGCCATCTGTGTCCACCGCCGGATCGCCGATCGACACGGTGTAGGTAGTCCCGTACTCCATCGGCCTGATCGGGGCGAGAGTGAGGACGAGACCGCTCCAGGATGCCTGATAGGTGATGTCGGGCTTCAGGGTCAGGCCTTCGATAACGGTGTGGGTGTCCATTATTCGATCGAAGGTGATCTGAACCGGGGCGTCGATGGGGACCGAACCCGTGTCGGGTGCAGGGACCACAGAAGCGACCTTGGGTGGGCCGACGGTCGTAAAGTCGATGTCCTGCGTGCCGCCCTGAGCATTGCCGGAAACATCCTCGATGCCGGGGGCGATGTGGACATGGAAACCGGTGGATACAGGCAGCTTTGCCGAGGGCGTGAAGATCAGCTTCCGGCCCTCCCAATGGAACGTGCCCTCAACCGCCGGCTTGCCCGTGACCGTCTCCGTCATCGAGAAGGCTCGCTCGGCGGTGTCGCGCCGGACTTCCTCGCTGAACGTGACGTTGATCGATGTCATCGTCATAGCCAGGTCGTTGCCTGCCATGCTGCTGACCTGAAGCGTGCACGTCGGCGGCACTCGATCGATCATGACGGCGTTGTAGAGGATCCCTGCCAGCACGGCGAACGCCACGAGGGCTGACAGCAACCTCAGAAAGCGGCCGCTCTTGAGCCAGCCGAATCGTTGGGGCAGTTCCACGGGGCAGGACGATAGCACAGCCCCTATACTCGCGACCTTGTGAACCGTCGAACGCTCGGTTGCCTCTTCGAGCTGCTGGAAACGTTGCTCGTGTTTCTGGTGATCTTCCTGATCATCCAGCTATTCGTGGCCCAGCCATATCAGGTTTCAAAGGCCTCAATGGAGAACACGCTGATGCCAGGTCAGTACGTTCTCGTCGACAAGCTCTCGCCCCATCTCGACGACTACCACCGAGGCGACATCGTCGTCTTCAACCCGCCGTCTGGATCGCCACAGGACGCTTCCGGAACGCCCTACGTCATGCGAGTCATCGGCATCGCCGGGGACGCGGTCGACATCCACGGCGGTCACGTTTTCGTCAACGGCAATCAGCTGACCGAGGCTTACGTCTATGAGAACCAGACCACCGACATGCCGGACAACGGCAGCAGGACATGGAACCTCACCGCTGGCCAGCTGTTCGTGATGGACGACCATCGCCAGGATCCGGAATCGCAGGACTCGCGCGACTTCGGGCCGATCGACAAGTCATCCGTCATCGGCAGAGCGTGGATGCGCTACTGGCCCATCGGCCAGTTTGGTTTGATACCACAGGCCAAGCAAGCATCTGCCCCGAGCCACTCTCCGGTGTCATCGACGGCGCCGTGACAGGAACGGACGACCTTCGGCTGCACGCCAAGAGCGACGCATGATCCAGCTGACCGTGGTTGCCGCGGTGGTGGCAGTGTTGGGCGGGGCGGTGGCCGTATCCGCCCGCGACACCCGCATCGTCGCCCTTGGCCTCCTGCTGGCGATGGTTACGGCGCCCCTTGCCTCAGCCCCTGAGCCCCCGTCCCTTGCGATTGCCTTCCGGTTTCTCGGCGCGCTGCTGGCCGCGTACCTCCTCTGGGCAGCGGCACGAGTTCAATCGGTTTCGAGCGAGGGCTCCGGCGTAGGCCCGACGGCCGAGATTGCGGTAGCGGCGGCGGCCTTCTCGATTGGCTGGTTCGTTGTGCCTGTCAAGCCGCTGGCCGGACCGGTCGCGGCTCAAGCCGCCGGGATATCGCTGGCGGCTTTGGCCGTCATGCCGCTGGCCGGACGGAACGTCCTGCGAGCCGGAGCCGGAGTGGCCGTCCTGGTTGTCGGCATCTCCCTGCTGCTCGAGGCCTGGGTGGGGCCGGCAACCCCTCTCCAGCAGATCGCGCTGACGGCTCTGCTGGTCGGCATTATCGGGGCGACCAGTGTGCTCATGTCGCCGCTCGAGCCTGGCGACGCCAGCGTGGAGACGGCGAACTGGGAAACCGGCGAGCAGGACTTGACGCAGGCGGCCGACCAGCCGCCAGATGCGATCGGTCCGAGACCACAAGACGGACCTGCGCCGCGTTCCGGCGCCGCTCCTCGAGTCGCTTCTGGAGCCGTTCCCAGAGCCGCTTCACGTGCCCCTTCACGTGCCGCTCCTCGAGCCTCCCGGCCTGCAGCGGCCGCGCCAATCGAGGCCCCCGTGGCCGCTCCGGTTGCCGCCCCCACGCGGGCGTCCGCGTCCGGGGCTTCAAGAGCCGGAGCATCGACCCCAAGGTCGCCCAGGGCAATCCGGCGGGCCGCGCCGGCGGGGTCGATCGATGTGACGACCTCCGTCGATGAGGTGGCCCCCGGTCCGCCGGCGCCCCCGGCGGCGGCAACACCGGCGTCGGGCCGAGTCCGTCGTATGCACCCGCGGGAACCACAACGATGAGCCTGCTCGCGTTCCTGCTGGCCTGCGGCGCCGGAGCCTTGCTCGGCCTGGCCGCTCGACCGTTCGCGCGAGTGGGACGGCTGGTAGGCATCGTCAGCCTGCTCGTCGCTTTCGTCGCCGCGCTCCTCATCGGTCCGAATACCAGCGTCACGATCGGCAATGTCACCCTGTCCGGAAGCGAGTACTCGGGCCTCTTCCTCGCCTGCGCGGCCGCCTCGGGCCTGCTGCTCGGGGTGGTGGCTCTGGCATCGGGCTGGCCCGACGAGTTCGCTCCGGCGGCACTCGCCTCATTCGCGGGCCTGGCCGTGGCCACCACCGCCGCCGACCCAAGCGTTGCTCTGGCGGCCGGCGCCGCAGCCGCCACGGCCGGGGCGCTGGTTATCGTCCAGGCTGCTCCCCGGAGTTCCCGGGCCGACGGTCGACTTGCCGAAATCAGAACCATCGGCCTGGTCGCGGCCGGCCTCTCGCTCGCGGCGATCGCCATCCTTCGCCCGCCCTGGACCAGCCCGAGCAGCGACAAGGTCTTCGCGCTCGCATTCCTGGGTCTGGGTCTTGCTCTCGCGGTCCGCAGCGGCGCCGTCCCGTTCCACGTCCCCGCCGCGCGGATGCGCGCCACCGCAGCTCCGCTGGCGCCCGCTCTGCTTCTCGTCTGGATACCCGCCGGTCTTGGTCTGCTGGCGGTCAGCTGGAGCGCAACCACATTCGGCACCGCGGACGATTCGCTGCGGGGCGCAGTCACCGTCGTACAGGTGGTCGCGGTGGCAACGTTGGTGCTGGGCGCCCTCGCCGCACTCGTCCACGATGAGATCGAGGAAGTCGCCGCCTACTCGATCGTCGCAGACGCGGCGTTCGTTCTGTTGGCGCTGACGGCTCGCACGGACGCCGCGGCCGAACCGGCCCGGCTGTGGCTGCTGGCGTTCGTGGCCGCGAAGACGGGCCTGCTCGCCTGGGCGGCCGCCCTCTCTCGGGCATACGGAACCTCGAACGTGCCCCGGCTGCATGGCTGGCTGCGGCGCACCCCGCTGCTCGGTATCGCCCTCGTCGCGATTGCGATCGCCACCCTCGGCTGGCCAGGCAGTCCCGTCTACGAGGCCCGCTCCAATCTGATCCGGCTGGCCCTTCCTGGCCAGCTGCAGTTCCTGTTCGTCGGGTCGATCATGCTGTCCGTCGCCTGCTACGGCCGGCTGCTCGTGGTCGGCGCGCTATCCCCGACCGAAGATGTCAGGGCGGCTCGGAGCGAACTGCCACGCTGGGCTGTTCGGCCGGCCCACCCGCAGCGGAGCCTCTCCGCGGCCGCTGCGGCTTCGGCCGAGTCGGCGGCCGGCACGAGCGACGCCACAGCGGCGGCTCGCGCGGGCGATGCGACCGATGCCGGTTCGGTCCCTGCCAGAAAGAAGTCGCCTGGATCGCGGGCGGCAGCGGCGGTTGCTCCGACGATCACCGCCACGGCGACGAATGCGACCTCAACTACCGGCCCGGGTGCCGTCCCCGTCAGCGCGGCTACAGCCGCGTCCTCGTCCGGTGACGCTGCAGCTTCGGCCGCGTCCGGCTCGACGCCGGACTCGATTCCATCCGCCGAGCCCCCACCGCCCATTGGCGCCCGGCGAAGGCTCGCCGTGGTATGGCGTCTCAACAGGACCCTCGAGGTGAGCCTCGTTGTCGTGGCCGGCGCGGCTTTGGCCGCAGCTCTGGCTTTCGGCAACTTCGGGGCCACCAGAGCGTCGGAGTTCGGCATTCCGCTCGACGAAGCCGCTCATGCGACGCCGACGCTCGCGCCCACGCCGACAGTCCCGGGCCCCTCGCCAACGCCGTCGCCAACGCCACAGCCCACTCTGGCGCCTCGCCCGAGCAGCGGTCCCTCCGGTTCTCTGGCTCCGGGCGAGTCGGCCGGGCCGTCACCGAGCGCAGAGCCCATCAAGACCTCCGGGCCCGCCCGAGGCAACACGGACTGACCGCGAGGATACGGCCGCCGGCGCCCTCTGGCCCGCATGTGGATCAGCGGTTCGCCAGACTCGGCCTCAGCCCTGTGAGCCGATGACGTGTCGGCGTGCCTGGGGCCCCGACGTCTCAGTTGGCCTCCGGCCCCCTGACCCAGCGATCGATCTCGCGCTCGTAGCCAACGAGCTCGTCGGGTCGGAACCAGATCGCCAGCTCGGTGGCCGCGGTGTCGGGCCCGTCGGAGGCGTGGACCAGGTTCTGGCCCATCTCGACGGCCAGGTCGCCGCGAATGGTCCCGGGCGCCGCTTCGGTCGGCCTGGTGGCCCCAACCATCGTTCGGACCATGCCGATCGCATTTGGGCCTTCCAGCGCCATGGCCACGAGCGGGCTCGAGGTGATGAACGCCACGAGCCCATCGAAGAACGGCTTGCCCTTGTGAATGGCGTAGTGGCGCTCGGCCAGGTCACGATCCACCTTGACGAGCTTGAGCCCGACGATCTTGAGGCCACGCTCTTCGAAGCGGGCGATGATCCGGCCGGCCAGCTGGCGCTGGACGCCGTCGGGCTTGACGAGGACGAGAGTTCGCTCGGTCACTGCACAGATACCCCGCGGACGGTTGATTGCGATGGGAGTGTACCGGGTCGCCTGAGCCTCGCCACGAGCGAACCTGCCTGCGCTCCACGATCGAGGGGCCGACCGGTTCGACCTTGGGCCTAGTCCCAGCGGATAGGCGGGGGATCCTCTACAGAGGCCTCGGCGGACGCGGCCTCGGGTTCTGGCTCGGGCTCGGCATACGCGGCCGGCGGTTCGGGCTCGGGCTCGGCGGACGCGGCCGCGGATTCGGGTTCGGGTTCGGCCTCGGCGGACGCGGCCGGCGGTTCGGGTTCGGGCTCGGCGGACGCGGCTGCGGATTCGGGCTCGGCGTACGCGGCCTCGGGTTCGGGTTCGGGCTCGGCGTACGCGGCCGGCGGTTCGGGTTCGGGCTCGGCGGACGCGGCCGGCGGTTCGGGTTCGGGCTCAGGTTCGGCGTACGCGGCCGCGGATTCGGGCTCGGGCTCGGCGGACGCGGCCGCGGATTCGGGCTCGGGTTCGGGTTCGGGCTCGGCGTACGCGGCCGGCGGTTCGGGTTCGGGCTCGGCGGACGCGGCTGCGGATTCGGGCTCGGCGTACGCGGCC
>Ga0182011_10001795_pt1 | contig 18627 bp, 16 predicted proteins | sample 711E1DmetaG_FD_120481 | JGI IMG/M metagenome (GOLD analysis project Ga0182011, IMG submission 120481) | Permafrost microbial communities from Stordalen Mire, Sweden - 711E1D metaG | ecosystem: Environmental > Terrestrial > Soil > Wetlands > Permafrost | place: Sweden: Stordalen | collected... | reverse complement strand
GGCGAAGGCGACGGGGCCGGAGTTGCGCACCATCTCCATCAGCGCGCCGCCGGAGGCGCCAACCGGCGGAAGCGTGGCGTCATCCTGAAAGAAGCAGAGCGCGAGGGCGATGGGCGAGGCCAATGGATGCAGAATCATTAGCACTATTGTAAGGCGCGGCGGGGCTGGGGATGGTGGCGCGCGTATACGGGAAGGTTCGGGGAATTAACTTGATCCTTGCACATGGGACGACCTAGATTGGTGAGGATCGCACACAAGCACACGGAGGCAATGTGAACTACTTGATGGATGGGAAGATGGTCAATCGGCTGGCTGGTTGGAGTTGGCGTGGAGTTGGGTTGGTGATGCTGTTGGCGCTGGCTGGCACGGTTTGGGCGCAGGGACGAGGGCAGGGCGGGGGGCAGGGCGGGATGCAGGGACGGGGGCAGGGAGGGATGCAGGCCGGGGCACAGGCAGCGGCACAGCCAGCGGCGCAGACCATTCCACCGCCGACCGGAGGGACTGCGGCAAATCCCTCCGGGCTACCACGCGCAATGGGGGATGACACCCTTGCCCAGGCCTTGCAGCGGAGCCTGATTGCAACCATGGCAACCAATGCGAAGGGAGAACCAGCGACTCCCCTGCACCTGCGATACGAGCTGAAGATTACGGACTACAAGAATAAGCCGCACACGGGCACCTATGAGACGTGGATCAGCAAAGACGGGGTGCGCACCGCGATCCATACAGACGCCTACGACGAGAGCGATCTGACGAAGGGCAATAGTGTCTGGGCGACGGAAAAAGGACTGCGGCCTCTGCGGATTATGGAGTTCGCGGAGGTGCATTGGATGGACCGCGTTGCGCTGGTGATGGCCATGCGCGGAGACCAAAAGATGAAGGCGCGCACGGTCGATGGCGTCTCGCTGACCTGTGGAGGGCAAGACGACAGAGGCGCTGTCTGCTTCGACCCGGCGACTGGGTACGTCGCGCTGGCAATTCGGGACACAGAGAAGGTGGCGTACGAGGACTGGAAGCAGGTTGGCCCACTGCATCTGGCGACCACTGTCCGCAAGAGCTTTGGGAAGCATGAGCTTTTTGAGGCGAAGCTGACGGACGCGTCGACTGAGGTATCGCCGGATGCGCTTGCCGTTCCGGCTGGGGCGACCGAAGAACCGGCCGGCACGAGGATCGATGAGCAGCGTGGATTGGTGTTCCGGCAGAACCCGCACCCGCAACTGCCTCCGACTCCAAATTCAATTGCGTCGCAGGCTGCTCCTCCTCCGATGGTCAGCGGCCAGGCGGTGGTGAGGGTTTGGGTGGATCAAAAGGGACAGGTATCGAAGGCGGTGGTTGAGGATGCCGACGACAAGGAATCCGCAGATGCGGGCTACTCCAGGGCGACGCTGCTGGTCTATGTTCCGTATCAGGAGAATGGCCACCCGGCCAGCTTTGAAACCAGCTACTACATGCGTTCGATGGGCGGTGGCGGAATGGGCATGGGCGGGCGAGGAATGGGGGGGAGGGGCGGTGGTGGCGGAATGGGCGGTGGCGGCGGGGACGCGCCGGGAGGGTCGGGATCGCCGGGAGGGCAGTGAGTATGAAGACGCTGATCCTGTTGCTGTACTGGCCGCTGGTTGCGACTCTGACTGCTCTACTGTCGGTGTCGCTGTTCCGCAGAGGTGTCAGGTGAGGCTGGATATACCTTGTGCAAGGGTTGTGCGCGACTGTCGCTTTGTTTTGCTTGAGTCCTGTCGTCAAGCATCTGCATGTGAATGACTCAGTCGTTCTAGCTGACTTTCTCAACCTTGAAGGCTGGCGAATAGTGCTTTTTCTGGTGCTTCTCTGGATGATTTCTGTTGGACTTTTCTTCTTTCTGCTAGCGAAGCTGGCTCCTGGGTTGTGGTCAGTGAAGGTGAAGAAAGCGGCGCCGTCGAGCGGGAAGTGACGACGGAGTGCATCCTGCACCAACAGATTGCGCTGACGTGCTAGGCTTTTCGCATTGAGGATGAGGCACGGGCGGATATGCTGCTGGAGCTGCGGGCGGAAAACTATGCGGTGATCGACCAGGCGGTGGCCAGCTTTGGGCCGGGGTTGAACCTGCTGACGGGCGAGACGGGCGCGGGCAAGTCGATCCTGATCGACGCGCTTGCGCTCTTACTCGGCGGCAAGGCTTCGCCAGATGTGGTGCGGCACGGCGCGGAGAAGGCCGTGCTGGGGTGCGTCTTTGAATCTACCCCTGGAGCCGTGGCAATTTTAGACGCGAATGGGATCGACACGGGGGCCTTCAGCGACGACATCCTGCTGCGGAGGGAGATTGCGGCGGGAGGCAAGGGGCGCGTCTTCGTCAACAACCAGCCGGCGACGGTGGCGGTGCTGCGAGAGCTGGCGCCGGAGTTGGGGCTGATCCACACGCAGGGAGAGACGCTGGGCTCGTTCGACCAGGCGCAGCAGCGGGGGCTGCTGGATCGCTTCGGCGGGATTGCGACCGACGACGTGGCGGCGGCATTTGCGGACTGGCGGACGACGACGGAGCGGCTTGCGGAGCTACAGGCCTCCGAGCAGGACAGGATGCGCATGGCCGATCTGTGGCGATTTCAGGCGCGCGAGATTGCCGACGCGCAGCTTGCGGCCGAGGACGAGGACGCGCAGTTGGAGGCGGAAAAACTCGTGCTGGCCAATGCAGAAAAGCTGTATACGGCGGCACGAAGCGCGCATGAGCTGCTGTATGAGTCGGAGGGCGCGGCCCAGACGACGCTGACGGCGGCGCTGAAGCATGTGGAGGAGCTGGCGAAGTTCGACGCACGGTTCGCGGAGCCGGCGGCGCAGCTTGCCGCGGCGAAGGCGGCGGTGGAGGACGTGAGCGCGCAGGTGAGGGACTTTGCCGAGAAGGTCCACGCATCGCCCGTGCGGCTGGAGGAGATTGAGGACCGGCTGGCGGCGCTGGACCGGCTGAAGCGGAAGTACGGCGGGACGTTGGGCGAGGTGATGCGGTTTGGCGAAGAAGCGGCGCGGCGGCTGGCCGAGGTGGAGAACCGCGACGAGCTGCTGGCCGAGCTACGGGTGAAGCTGGAGCGGGACGCAGCGTTGTATCGCGCGGCGGCGGAGAAGTTGACGGCGGCACGGCGGGCGGCGGCCTCGCGGCTGGAGAAGCTGGCGACGGCGGAGATCAACGACTTGGCGATGACGGCGCGGTTCAAGGTGCAGGTGGCTGGTTCTGGAGAGACGGGGGGCGAGGAGGCGGCGAACTGGGCGGCGCATGGGTGGGACCGGGTGGAGTGCCTGATTGCGACCAATGCTGGCGAGCCGCTGAAGCCACTGGACCAGATTGCGTCGGGCGGGGAGATGTCTCGCGTTCTGCTGGCACTGAAGGTGACGGTGGAGGAGAGCTTTGCCGCTGGTGTTGGGCATGGGCGGAAGAAGGCGCAACTGCCTACGCCGCGAATGCTGGTCTTCGACGAGATCGACATTGGGATTGGCGGGCGGGCGGCGGAGGCGGTGGGGCGGAAGCTGAAGACGCTGGCCCGGCGGCAGCAGGTGGTGTGCATCACGCACCTGCCGCAGATTGCTGCGTTTGCCGACCAGCATTTTCTGATCGAGAAGGCGGACAAGGGCGGACGGACGCGCACCAGCGTTCGGCGGATGGAGGAGGGGGAACGCGCGCAGGAGATTGCGCGGATGCTATCGGGGGCGAAGCTGACGGAGACGAGCCTGGAGCACGCGCGGAGTCTGCTGAAGTCGAGCCGGTAGAGGGTTGGTTAGGGTTGCTTCCACCAGACGACAGTGATGTAGGCCAGGCAGACCACGGCAAGGATGATGAGGGCGGGTAGGAAGCCTGTGAAGAGGCCGTGCCAATATGCTCCGGCTGCGATTCCCAGCGCCAGCAAGCCGACCTTGAAGAGGCCGGCTTGCCACCATTGCAACGTAAAGGATTTGAATAGGTTCATGGGTGCCCCCGTGGTTCCAGGAAGAACCCATGATACGCCGCCGTTGAGCTGGTTGCGGCACCACAGCGGCGCTGTTGAGTCACTTTGTTGCTCCGGCAATGGGGTAGCCCTGCCAGTTGTATTCGAGGGCCTCGGGGAGGAGCTGGGCGCGGCGGACGGGCCGGTGCGGGCGGGAATGGAGAGATGGCCCGAGCAAAAAAATAGCATCTTATCGCGAGAGATAGCAGTACAATTCTGGCACTTCGGGTACGCCCGCGGGAGTGTCCGGAGCCTGACTACTTTAAGGAGGTTCCATGTCGACCACACCCACTACACCCATCAAATGCGCGCATATGGCTTGTACCTGCATGGCCCCCGTAGGCAAGAAGTATTGTTCCCGGCACTGCGAGGACACGAAGAAGATGATGACACTGAGCTGCCATTGCGGCCACGCTGGCTGCGATGAGAAGGCAGCGGCGGCATAGATCCGGACCGGGCGGAGACCGGGGGACGGGGCGGCGTTCGTTGGATTGAAATTCGTGGGCTGAAGCTCTGCGCCGTTTACCGAAGCTGAAGGTGGATTTGTGTATCTGCCATGAGCGATGAGCTTTGAGCCATGAGCGGACCGCCGAGGGATGTCTGGGGCTCCTGACAGGTGTTGCGGCGGGTCTGGACACGGTATACTCGAACCTGTGACTACAACCACACTGGACCATCCAGGCATGGAGCAGAGCGGCGCGGCGATTGCCACCAAGCGGGTACTTCTCTTGAAGCCGCGGGGCTTCTGCGCGGGGGTGGTGCGGGCCATCGACATTGTGCAGATTGCGCTGGAGACCTTTGGCGCCCCGATCTACGTTCGCAAGGAGATCGTGCACAACAGCTATGTGGTGACCGACCTGGCCAAGAAGGGCGCGATCTTCGTCAACGAGTTGGACGAGGTGCCGGAGGGGGCGCGGGTGATCTTCTCGGCGCACGGCGTATCGCCGGCGGTGCGGGAGCGCGCGCTGGAGCGGAAGCTGAAGGTGATCGACGCGACCTGCCCGCTGGTGACGAAGGTGCATCAGGAGGCGATCAAGTTCTCCAGGCGGGGCTATTCGCTGGTGCTGGTTGGGCATCGCGACCACGAAGAGGTGGAGGGGACGCAGGGCGAGGCGCCGGATGTGACGCATGTGGTTTCGACCGTGCAGGAGGTGGATGCGCTGGTGGTTCCGAACCCCAACAAGGTTGCGTATCTTACTCAAACTACACTATCTTTGGATGAAGCGCGATACATGATCGACGCGTTGAAGCGGAAGTTCCCGAATATTGCCGGGCCCCATGCGCAGGACATCTGCTATGCGACGGAGAACCGGCAGGTTGCGGTCAAAAAAGTGGCCCACGGCGCGGACCTGGTTCTGGTGGTGGGGTCGAAGAACAGCTCGAACTCCAACCGGCTGGTGGAGGTATCGAAGAACCTGGGCACGCATTCTTACCTGATCGATTCGGCGGACGCGATCCGGACGGAATGGCTTGCAGGCGTGAATACGGTAGCCGTGACGGCGGGCGCTTCGGCCCCCGAGGTTGTGGTGCAGCATGTGGTTGATTATCTGCAGGAGATGGGGTACGGGTCGGTTGACGAGGTTGAGGTGATGCCTGAGAATGTGCGCTTCGGACTTCCTCCGGAGATTGTGCAGGCGATTGCGTCGGCCCCGCCGGTCCAGCAGTAGAACGCAATCCTACGCAGGCCGGTCTTGCGAGAGAAGCCTGCGAGCTGCCGTTCCAGATAGGCCAGGCAGAGTTCGATCGAGCCCTGGAGATTTCAGAGAGTTTGCCATTGATGAGCACATTTCCTCGGAATCCGAAGATGGTGACCGCAATGCCTGTGCGGCCGCGCTATGGACGGATGGACATCGGACTGGACCGGGTCTCCGAGGGCATCGCCCGGGCCACGGACTGGCTGCTCGGCCTACAGCATCCGGATGGCTACTGGTGCGGCGAACTGGAAGCCGATTCCATGCTGGAGTCGGACTACATCTTCCTGCACACCATGCTGGGGACAGGCGACCGCGGCAAGATGGAGCGCGCGGTCAATGAGATTCTGCGCCACCAGAACGCGGACGGCGGATGGAGCATCTACCCCAACGGGCCGTCGAACATCTCGCTGGGCGTGAAGGCGTACCTGGCGCTGAAGCTGATGGGATGGCCGGCGGACCATCCAGTGCTGGTGAAGGCGCGGGAGTGGATTCTGGCCCATGGCGGCGTGACCGCGGTCAATACGTTCACCAAGATCTACCTTTGCACGCTGGGGCAGTATGACTACAACGCCGTGCCCGCCGTGCCGCCCGAGATTATCCTGTTCCCCAACTGGTTCTATTTCAATATCTACGAGATCTCGTCGTGGTCGCGCGCGATCCTGGTTCCGCTGTCGGTTGCCTACGCCAAGAAGCCGTTCAAGAAGATTCCGCCGGAACAGGGGATCAGCGAACTGTTTGTGGGCGGGCGCAAGAAGGCGAACCTGCACCTGAAGTGGGACCGCAAGCGCCTGATCGGCTGGCGCAACATCTTTCTGGCGGCGGACCGCATCTTCCATTGGGCGGAGCGCGTCCACATCCGGCCGCTGCGCAAGATGGCGTTGAAGAGAGCGGAGAAGTGGCTGCTGGAGCGCATGGAGATGTCGGACGGGCTGGGCGCGATCTATCCCGCCATGCTGAATGCGATCGTCGCGCTGGCCTGCCTGGGATACACCCAGGACGACCCGCAGTTCATCCGCGCAATGGATGAGTTCGAGCGGCTGGGCATCGACAAGCCGAACGGCGAGCCGGGCTACCCCACGCCTACCTTCCGAATGCAGCCATGCAGTTCTCCGGTGTGGGACACGGCGCAGGCGGTCTACGCGCTGGGCGAGGCGGGAGTGGCCAAGAACGATCCGCGGCTGCTGAAGGCGGCGGACTGGCTGCTCTCCAAGGAGGTGCGCCACAAGGGCGACTGGGCGGAGAGCATCAAGGATGTGGCGCCGGGCGGTTGGTACTTCGAGTTCAACAATGAGTTTTACCCGGACGTGGACGACTCCGCGCAGGTGCTGCTGGCGCTGAATTGCGTGCGCAATCCGCGGGAGCGATATCAGCATGAGGTGTCGCAGCGCGCGCTGGACTGGATCTTCGCCATGCAGTGCAAGAACGGCGGATGGGCCAGCTTCGACCGCGACAATACCAAGATGATCTTCCAGTACATCCCGTTTGCCGATCACAACGCGATGCTGGACCCGCCGACGGTCGACATTACGGGGCGGATTCTGGAGATGCTGGCGAGCTACGGCTACACCCGGCGCGACAAGCGGGTGGAGCGTGCGGTGCAGTTTGTGTTCAAGCAGCAGGAGCCCGACGGAAGCTGGTTCGGACGCTGGGGCGTCAATTATCTGTACGGGACGTTTCTGGTGTTGCGCGGGCTGGAGGCGATGGGGATGTGGAGCCACGAGCCGCCGATTGTGCAGGCTGCGGAGTGGATTCGCATGGTGCAGAACGCGGACGGCGGGTGGGGCGAGACCTGCGACAGCTACGACGATCCCGGACAGCGCGGCATCGGGCCAAGCACGCCCTCGCAGACGGCATGGGCGGTGCTGGGACTGCTGGCGGCGGGCGACACGCGGTCGGACTCGGTGGCCAAGGGGATACGGTGGCTGGTGTCGAAGCAGTTGCCGAGCGGGACCTGGGACGAGTCCGCCGAAGGCCGCAATGGCGAGGCAATCTACACCGGGACGGGATTTCCCCGCGTCTTCTACCTGGCGTACCACCTGTATCGCGACTACTTCCCGCTACTGGCGCTGACGACCTACAAGCGCGTGATGGAGCGGGAGGTTGGGGCGGCGTAGGAACAGTTGTTGGTTGTTGGTTGCTGGTTGAGGAACTGGCGAGAGTCTGCGGCGACGCGGATGTCATCTTAAAGTAGAGTGGTGGGCCCTGCGGTAGATCGATAACAATCAGCGGTTGCATTGGCAGGCGTTTCGCTCGTCGATGTGTAAAGGAGAACTACGGATGGCAGTGCCGATCTCACAAATGTGGACCGTGGCGACCTATGTGCTGAAGCAGAAGCTCAAGGGGCGCAGGCGGTACCCGCTGGTGTTGATGCTGGAGCCTCTGTTTCGCTGCAACCTGGCATGCGCCGGATGCGGAAAGATCCAGTATCCAGCGCATATCCTGAAGACCGACCTGACGCCGGAGGAGTGCTTCCGCGCGGTGGAGGAGTGCGGCACGCCGATGGTGTCCATTCCCGGCGGGGAGCCGCTGCTGCACCCGCGGATGCCGGAGATTGTGGCCGGCCTGGTGGCGCGCAGGAAGTACGTCTACCTGTGCACCAACGCGCTGCTGCTGAAAGAAAAGTTGCACCTGTTCAAGCCCAGCAAGTACCTCTCGTTCTCGGTGCATGTGGATGGGCAACGCGAGCACCACGACCTCTCCGTGTGCCGCGAAGGTGGGTACGACATTGCGATGGAGGGCGTGCGTGCCGCGGTGGCGGCGGGGTTCCGCGTGACGACCAACACGACGCTCTTCGACGGGGCCGATCCCAACAGCGTGCGCGCGCACTTCGACGAGATGATGGCGGCGGGCGTGGAGAGCATGATGGTGTCGCCGGGCTATACCTACGACAAGGCCCCCGACCAGAACCATTTTCTTGGCAAGGCGCGCTCGCGCAGGCTGTTTCGGGCGATCCTGTCCAATCGAAAAAAGACGTGGCAATTCAATACCCATCCATTATTTTCGGAATATTTAATGGGGAAGCAGAACTTCGAGTGCACGCCATGGGGGATGCCGACGTTTTCGATCTTCGGCTGGCAGAAGCCTTGCTACCTGCTACAGGATGGCTACGCGGACACCTTCCAGGAGCTGCTGGATTCGGTGGAGTGGGAGAAGTACGGCGCGAAGAGCGGGAACCCGAAGTGCGCCAACTGCATGGTGCACTCCGGGCACGAGGCTTCGGCGGTGGACTATAACTTCAGTTCGCTGAAGGGATTTCTGGTGACGGCGATGAAATATATTTTCCCGCCGCTGTATGAGGATGAGAACGCCCGGAAGCTGCTGAATGAGTGGCCGAAGGCGCAGCACGGGCCGCTGGTGCAGATCGCGGCACCGGATGCCGCAGCGGAGGAGCAGGCTGCGGAGTTGCAGGGGGTTTCGCGTGAGTAGCATGACGCAGGAGGCAGCGAAGTTGGCACAGGCGAGCGCGGACGAGATGGAGGTTGCGGCGGGACGCGAGCGCGCGCAGCTTGAGGGCTGGGTGCCCGAGCTGGCCGGCGAGGACGAGGTGCGCGAGGCGCTGGAGAAGGCCTTCGACTATCGCGGCGATATTACGGTGACGCGCAAGGACGGCACGCAGGTACAGGGCTATTTATTCGACCGGCGCACGGGCGCGACGCTGGCCGAGTCATATGTGCGGATTATTCCGATTAATGAAAAAACCAAGTTGAGCATTGCCTACTCGGAGATTGCCGCGCTGGCGTTTACAGGACGCGACAACGCAGCGGGCAAGACCTTCGATGCCTGGGTGAAGAAGTACTGGGAGAAGAAGGCCGCCGGCGAAAAAAATATTCAGATCGAGCCGGAGAGGCTGTGCTAGGGAAGGTCTGAACAAGCGTCAGACTCCCCTCGGCGGCTAAAGCCGCGACGCAATTGCGATACTCATGGCGGGACTAAAGTCCCGCCCTTTCAAAACATGACTCATTCAGAGATTCACGTAAGATAGGCTTCATCGACATGAAGGTATTTCTTACGGGTTCCACGGGATTTGTTGGGAGTCATGTGGCGCGGGCTTACGCCGCGGCGGGGGCGGAGTTGCGGTTGCTGACGCGCAAGACCAGCCGGCTGGCGGCGATCGAGGGAATTGCCGGGGAGGTTGTTGTCGGCGACCTGCGGCAGCCGGAGTCGCTGCGCACGGCGCTGGCCGGGTGCGATGCGCTGGTGCATGTGGCGGCGGACTATCGGCTGTGGGTGCGCGATCCGAAGCAGATGTACGCGGCCAACGTGGACGGCACGCGCGAGCTGCTGCGACTGGCGCGCGAAGAGGGTGTAGCCAGGGTGGTATACACGTCGAGCGTGGCGACGATGGGCTTCAAGATGGATGGCTCTATCGTGGATGAGGAGACGCCGGTCTCGCTGGACGAGATGATTGGGCCGTACAAGCGGTCGAAGTTCATGGCCGAGCAGGAGGCGATCAAGGCGGCGCGCGCGGGACAGCATGTGATGATTCTGAACCCGACGACGCCGATTGGAGCGGGGGACGCGAAGCCGACGCCGACGGGGCGGATTGTGGTGGACTTCCTGAATCGCAAATTTCCCGCGTATGTGGACACGGGACTGAACCTGGTGGATGTCTCGGAGGTGGCGCGCATGCACGTTGTCGCGCTGGAGCGCGGGACGCCAGGCGAGCGAACCATTCTGGGCGGCGAGAACCTGACGCTGAAGCAGATTCTGGACCGCATGTCGGCGATTACGGGGCTGCCTTCGCCGACGATGAAGGTGCCGCACGCGGTGGCGCTGGCGTTCGCGTTCTTCGACGAGACGATTACAGGCAGGCTGCTGGGCAAGGAGCCGCGCGCGACGGTGGAGGAGGTGCGGCTGTCGCGCAAGCAGATGTTTGCGTCGTCGGCGAAGGCGGAATGCGAGCTTGGATTTCGCGTGCTGCCGGTCTACAACGCACTGCGCGCCGCGATCGAGTGGTTCCTGGCCAACGGCTACGCGCCTGCGCTGGCGAGTATGCCGCCGAGTGAGGCGCGATGAGGATTGGCATCATTGCCGCGCTGCCTGGAGAATTGAAGCCTCTGGTGAAGGGCTGGAAGCGCGTGCCGACACGGCAGCAATTTGTTTCCAAGTGGACGCAGGATGCTGGTTGCGACAGATGGATTGCCGTATGCGCCGGGATGGGTGCTGAGGCTGCAACGCGAGCCTTTGCGCAGGCAGAGATGGATGGCCCAGTGGATATGGTGCTGTCGATTGGCTGGGCTGGTGCGTTGCGCGATGAAGGATATCCGGGCGAGTTTTTCATTCCGAACATTGTGGTGAATGCGCAGACCGGGGAGAGATTTATGCTGGCTGAGCGCGAGAAGCCGGTTGTGCTGGTGACGACGGCGCAGGTGGCGAATGAGGCGGAAAAGCGGCGGTTGGCGGAGACCTACGGCGGTATGCTGGTGGATATGGAATCTGCGACGATTGCGCGGCTGGCGCAGATGCGTGGAATTCCGGTCTGCTGCATGAAGATCGTTACGGATGGTGTGACCGCGAGGCTGCCCAATCTGAATCCGTTTATCAATGCGATGGGACAGATGGAGATGGCGAGATTGATAGGGCATGTGCTTTTGCGTCCCGGCTATTGGCCCGCGCTAATTCGGTTGGGCAGGGCAAGTGCGAGCGGGGCGAATTATTTAGCCTCTGCAATCCTTCACTTTCTCATTCATGACAAGCAACGCAATGTGTATGAAATTAATCGGACAGGTGCTATTTCAGATTGATGAGCGAAGCCAATAATAGAATTTCGGCGACGATGCGCGCGGCGGTGTATCGCGGGGTGAACGACGTGCGCGTGGAGACGGTGCCAGTGCCGCTGAATGCGAATGGGGGGATTGGGCGCGGCGAGGTGCTGGTGCGCATCGACACCTGCGGCATCTGCGGGACGGACCTGAAGAAGATCCATTCGGGGTCGCATTCGGCGCCGAGAATCTTCGGCCACGAGATGGCCGGTACGATTGCGATGGTAGGAGAGGGCGTCTCGCACTTCGCGATTGGCGACCGCGTGATGGCGTATCACCACATCCCCTGCGGGCGGTGCTATTACTGTCGCAAGCAGACCTTTGCGCAGTGCGAGACCTACAAGAAGGTGGGATGCACGGCGGGCTTTGCGGCGGCGGGCGGCGGGTTTGCGGAGTACATCCGCGTGATGGACTGGATCGTTGGCAGGGAGGGGAAGACGGCGGGCCTCATCCGGATTCCCGACGACATTCCCTTCGAGCAGGCTTCGTTTATCGAGCCGGTGAATACGTGTTACAAGGCGGTGCGGCTGCTTGGGTTGCAGGCGGATGAGACGGTGCTGGTGATTGGACAAGGGCCGATTGGGACTCTGCTGGCGGCGCTGGCGCGGCGGACGGGGGCGACCGTGCTGACCAGCGATCTGTATGCGGAGCGGTACGCGATTGCAGCGGGGTTTGGCCTGGACCGGCCACTGGATGCGCGGGGCGATGTAGTGGCCGCCGCGAAGGAGGCGACGGAGGGGCGCGGCGCGGATGTGGCTCTGGTCGCGGTGGGAGCGGACGCGCTGATCCGCACGGCGATGGACGCGATTCGGCCGGGCGGGCGCGTGATGCTGTTTGCCTCGACGCAGCACGGCGAGGCGCCGTTCGATCCGGCGGCGGTGTGCATGGACGAGAAGACGCTGATGGGTTCCTACTCGTCGTCGGTCGAGATCAATGACGCGGTGGCGCAGCTCGTCTTCGAGGGCTATCGCGACGGGAGCTTCGATTTGACGCGGCTGATCTCGCACCGTTTTCCGCTGGAGGATGCGGCGGAGGCGATCGACCTGGCGTCGCACCCGCAGGCCAGCTCGATGAAGATCGTGATCAAGCCGTAGCGGCGATGCGCTGATCACGAAGTGCTCCAGGTCAGCGGTTTGGTCGCCTGACGGAGGGCCTGTTGGCAAGCGGGGCTATACTATTTCTGACAGTAACCTGATTCATATGTGCGTACTCCAGAGCATGGGAACGGGCCTTCGCCCGGTCGAAGACCGCGAACAACGCCATGTTCAGGACTCGTCAGACCATGTACAGCGCCAAAGTTAGAGGAGTGAAGGACCCCATGCTGGATGCAAAGCGGCTATTTCCTGCCGAAGCCACCGCCCGCGCCGTTGCCGTGAAGTTGTATGAGACGGTCCGCAACCTGCCGATTATTTCTCCGCACGGCCACACCGATCCGCGCTGGTTCGCCGAGAACAAGCCATTTCCCAATCCGGCGGCGCTGTTCATCCAGCCCGACCACTACATCTTCCGTATGCTCTACTCGCAGGGAATCCCGCTGGAATCGCTGGGAATCCCGCAGGAGGACGGCAAGCAGAGCGCCGACCCGCGCGAGGTGTGGCGCATCTTCGCCAGGCACTACTATCTGTACCGCGGCACGCCGACGCGGCTGTGGATGGACTTCGCGCTGGAGAATGTCTTTGGCCTGAGGGAGCGGCTGTCGGCGGCCAACGCAGACGAGTTCTATGAAGCGATTGAGAAGAAGCTGCAGACGCCGGAGTTTCTGCCGCGCGCTCTGTTTGAGCGATTCAATATCGAAGTGCTGGCGACCACGGACGGCGCGGTCGATTCGCTGGAGTTCCACCAGGCGATCAAGGCCTCGGGTTGGAAGGGCCGTGTGCTGCCTACGTTCCGCCCCGACGCCGTGGTGGATGCGGAGTTTCTGGGCTTTCAGGACAAGCTGAAGAAGCTGGGCGAGGTCTCCGGCGAGGACGTGTCGAACTGGAAGGGCTATCTTGCGGCGCTTCGTTCGCGACGGGCTTATTTCAAGAAGAACGGAGCGACGGCCACCGACCACGGACACCTGACCGCACAGACCGCGGACCTGCCGCTGGCGGAGGCCGAGCGGCTGTATCAACGCATCTTCAGCGGACGCCTGCAGCCGGGCGATGTGGAACTGTTCCAGGCACAGATGCTGACCGAGATGGCCGGCATGAGCGTTGAGGACGGGCTGACGATGCAGCTTCACGCCGGCGCCATCCGCAACTACAACGCGGCGGTGTACAAGAAGTTCGGGCGCGACAAGGGCGCCGACATCCCCTCGCCCACCGAGTATGTGCGCGCGCTGCGTCCTCTGCTGACGAAGTACGGCAACGAGCCAAACCTGACATTGATCCTCTTCACCCTCGACGAGACAACCTACTCGCGCGAGCTGGCGCCGCTGGCCGGCCACTACCCGTCGGTCAAGCTGGGCCCGCCGTGGTGGTTCCTCGACTCGCCGGAGGGGATGATGCGCTTCCGCGAGAGTGCAACCGAGACCGCGGGCTTCTACAACACGGTCGGCTTCAACGACGACACGCGCGCGTTTCTGTCGATTCCGGCGCGGCACGACGTCGCGCGCCGCGTCGACTGCGCGTTCCTGGCGCGGCTGGTCGCCGAACACCGCCTGGACGAGGCCGAGGCGTTCGAGTTGGTGAAGGACCTGACCGTGAACCTGGTACGCAAGGCCTACAAGTTCTGAGGTTTGAGGCGGACTCGCTTCCGACACAGACGAGCAGAGAGTAAGACACGGGCCTTGACATAAGGCCCGTGTATATTTATACATATAAAGTGCATGTTTATGCATTTCGTCAGTTGCGGAGCCGACAACGGAAGACGGCCTCCGTAGGTTGGTTTAAGGAACAGAGGCAATTCAAGCCGCAAGCCTTTCTTTGAACTGCTCCGCTTTGAGCTGCAACGGCATTCGAGAGTACAGACAGACGGGCCAATATGAAGCAGCAGCGCCATACCGCAATCCGCGATTTACTCAACCAGGCTCCGGTGCCGAGCCAGGACGAGCTGCGCCGCAGGCTTGCGCGGCGCGGGTTCCATGTGACGCAGGCGACGCTCTCGCGCGATATTCACGAGCTGCGGCTGTCCAAGGGGCCGGCGGGTTATGCGTTGCCGGGCAATGGGGCGGACGAGGATGAGGACAGCTTGCCGGGAATTCGCGAAGTGCTGGGCAGCTTTGGCATCGAGGTCCGCCAGGCCATGAACCAGTTGGTGCTGATTACCACCACCAGCGCCGCGCAGCCGGTGGCGGCAGGCATCGACTACGAGGACTGGCCGGAGGTGGTGGGCACCATCGCCGGCGACGACACGGTCTTGATTGTTTGCCCGGACGAGCGGCAGGCGCGCACGTTGAAGGTACGCATCGAAGGATATATTGGCTGAATTGAACGGAGTATTGCGGGAGCGAAAGACAAATACGGAGATTCTGGCTACGCCGGAATGACGGCTCAATAACTGGAATGACGGCTCGAACAGGATGACGACTTCAGGAATTGATTGGTTGATATGCGGGGACTAGAAACTGAACTCGAAGCGGCGACGAAAGTGCACGGCAACGCGACGGTGCGCACGGCTGTGGCCGGAGTTGGCGGATATGCGGGCGGAGAGCTGGCACGGTTGTTGCTGGCGCACCCGCGGCTGGCCGGGGCCAAGCCGCTCTTTCTGGGGCGCGTGGCCGACAACGCTGCGGGAAACAGCGTTCCGCTGGAGCAGTTGCACCCGCAGTTGGCGCTGGGCGAGGGCAAGCTGCAGCCGGAGGTCCGCGCGTTTAGCTGGGAGTTGATTCGCGATGCGGGCACGGAGATTGTGTTCCTGGCGCTGCCGCACGAGACCTCGCGCCAGTGGGCCCCGGAGTGGCTGGAGCATGGGGTGCGCGTGATCGACCTGAGCGGCGCGTGGCGGCTCGACGACCCGGCGAACCGCGCTGTCTACAAGCTGCACGATGCGGATGCGGCGCTGGCGGAGAAGTTGCAGGCGGAGGCTGTCTTTGGCGCGCCGGAACTGCATCGCGAGGCGATCGCCGCGGCGCGGCTGGTGGCGAATCCCGGATGTTATGCCACGTCGATTATTCTGGCGCTGGCTCCGCTGCTGCGCGCGGGGCTGGTGGATTTGGACCACGGGATCGTGTGCGATGCGAAGAGCGGCGTGAGCGGCGCGGGCAAGGCTGCCACGGCGAAGACGCACTTCATGTACGCGGCGGACAATCTTTCGGCGTACGCGGTCTTCGGGCATCGCCATGTGGGCGAGATGCTGGAGCAGCTTGGATTGACGGCGGAGCAGCTTCAGTTCACGCCGCACCTGCTGCCGATTCCGCGCGGCATTCTTTCGACGATCTATGTGCGGCTTGCGGAACGCATGGAGCCGGAGCAGATTGAGGCGTGCCTGCGCGCGTTCTACGCGGCGAGTCCGATGGTCCGCGTCCATGCCACGCCGGAGCTGCCGCAGATCCAGCATGTGGTGCGCACGAATTACATCGACCTGGGATTTGAGTTGAACAAGGACGGCCGGCGCCTGGTGGTTGTCTCCTGCCTGGACAATCTGCTGAAGGGCGCGGCGGGCCAGGCGGTGCAGAACATGAATGTGATGTGCGGCTGGGACGAAGCGGAGGGCCTGCTGTGAAATATGTGGTCAAGCTGGGCGGTGCCTCCATCGAGGACAAGGCTTTGCTGCACGCGTGCGGCAAGGCGATCTTCGAGCTGGTGCGCGACGGCAACCAGGTGGCATTGGTCCACGGCGGCGGCAAGCAACTGACGCGCGTGTTGGAGCAGATGGGCAAGAAGAGCGAGTTCGTCAGCGGCCTGCGTGTCACCGATGCGGAGACGCGCGATGCCGCGCTGATGGTGTTGGCCGGGCGCGTGAACAAGTCGCTGGTGGCCGCGCTGCGCACGCATGGGCAATCGGCGATGGGATTGGCGGGCGGCGACGGCAACGTCTTTCGCGCGCGCAAGAAGAAGACCGTGCCCGACCTGGGATTTGTGGGAGAGATTGCAGCGACCGATCCGCTGTGGCTCGAAGCGATCTGGAAGATGGACGCGGTGCCTGTGATCTCGTCGATCGCGCTGGGGTTTGACGGCGAGTACTACAACATCAACGCCGACGAGATGGCCGCGGCCTGCGCAATCTGCACCAAGGCCGACGCGCTGGTGTTTCTCACCGACGTTCCCGGCGTGAAGGGAGCTGATGGCGAGGTGATGCGCTGGCTCTCGCTGAAGGACGTGCCGGAGTTGGAGCGCCAGGGGGTTGTCACCGGCGGAATGCTGCCCAAGCTGAATGCGTGCCGCGACGCGCTGACCCATGGCGTGAAGCGCGTGCGCATTCTGCCTGCGGAGTCGGCGCATCTACTACCGGACCTGTGCTCGACCAAGGTCAACGACGGAACGGAGGTCACGGTCGCATGAGGGATGCAATGAAGGATGGTTCGATGAAGCTGGCATCAATCCAGGCGGCGGAGAAGAAGCTGCTGTTGAATACATATCAGCGCACCCCGGTGTTGTTTGTGGGCGGCAGTGGCGTGACTCTGCGCGACGAGCAGGGCGACGAGTACCTGGATCTGTTGAGCGGCATCGGCGTGTCTGCGCTGGGCTACGCGCATCCCGCGGTGGAAGCGGCGATTGCGGCGCAGAGCAAGCGGCTGCTGCACACCTCGAATCTCTTCTATCACGAGCACACGGCGGAGCTGGCGCTGCGGCTGACCGAGATCAGCGGGCTGGACCGCGTATTCTTCTGCAACTCCGGCACGGAGGCGTGGGAGGCTGCGCTGAAGCTGGCGCGGGCGCACGCGGCGCTGCTGCGCGCAGAGGGCAAGAAAGTTGGGACGCGCTTCCTGGCGGTGGAACAGAGCTTCCACGGACGGACGATGGGCGCGGTGGCGACGACGCACAAGCAGAAGTACCGCGAGCCGTTTGAGCCGGTGATGGGGGGCGTGGAGTTCGTGCGCTTCGACGATGTGGCGGACCTGCGCGCGAAGTTCAGCGATGAGGTCTGCGCAATCTGCATCGAGGCGGTGCAGGGCGAGGGCGGCGTTCGTCCGGTGAGCAAGGAATTCATTGCGGCGGCGCGCGAGCTGTGCGATTCCACCGGAGCGCTATTGCTGGCCGACGAGATACAGTCTGGACTGGGGCGCACGGGCGAGTGGTTCGCCTATCAGCACTACGGGATTCTGCCGGACATCACGACGCTGGCCAAGCCGATGGCGAATGGCCTGCCGATGGGCGCGATGCTATGCACGGAAGAGGCCGCGCGCGCCTTCACCCCGGGGATGCACGGGAGCACCTTCGGCGGCGGGCCGCTGGTGTGCGCGGTCGCCATTGCGGTGATCGACACCATGAAGCAGACGGACCTGCTGGCGCACGTCCGCGATGTGGGCGGATACTTCAAGCAACAGCTTGAGTGGCTTCAATCGCGGCACGATTGCATCGTCGCGGTGCGCGGCATGGGGCTGATGCTGGGCATCGAGCTGGACTCGGAGGAGCTGGCGAAGAATGCGGCCTCGGAGATGATGAAGCAACACATTATTGTGAATCGTACCAGCGAGACCGTGCTTCGATTTTTGCCGCCGTACATCCTTGAGCGCGCGCATGTAGACCGGGCCATCGCGGCGCTCGATGGAATCCTCACCACACAACCTTTGAACAGTGCAGCAATGGCCGGCCGAGCGCCGGCAGGAGAAGAAACCCATGGGTAGCAAAGCCGATATGATGAACCCGAAGCCGGACGCCGCCGCAGAGCCGGCGCATTCCGCCAAGCAGCTCGGCATCCAGTCCGACAGCGCGTTTGCCGAGGCGTCCAAGCGTCTATCTGGGCGCGACCTGTGCTCCATCGCCGATCTGTCGGTGGACGAGATGGCGGCGATCATGGACCTCTCGCACTCGGTCAAGGGCAGCCCCGAGGACTTTCGCCACTCGCTGGACGGGCGGCAGATGGTTTTGTTTTTCGAGAAGGCGTCGCTGCGCACGCGGCTGACCTTCGAGGCGGCGATCAACACGCTGGGCGGCAACGCGCTGTTCGTCGACCAGACGCAGTCGCCGCTGGGCGAGCGCGAGTCGCTGGCCGACATGGCGCACAACATCGAGCGGTGGATGAGCGTGATCGTGCTGCGCACCTACTCGCACGAGACCATCACGGAGATGGCTGCGTGCTCGCGCATTCCGGTCATCAACGCGCTCAGCGACTATGAGCATCCGTGCCAGGCGATCGCGGACT
>Ga0182011_10001794_pt1 | contig 18640 bp, 17 predicted proteins | sample 711E1DmetaG_FD_120481 | JGI IMG/M metagenome (GOLD analysis project Ga0182011, IMG submission 120481) | Permafrost microbial communities from Stordalen Mire, Sweden - 711E1D metaG | ecosystem: Environmental > Terrestrial > Soil > Wetlands > Permafrost | place: Sweden: Stordalen | collected... | reverse complement strand
GCCGTTGCGAACGCTCGCTGCGCTTGCGCTCCAGCGAGATCATGCGGTGAAAGGTTTCCTCGTGCAGCACTTCGCCGGGCGCCACACGGCTTTGTGATGGAGGGAGTTCTGCAGAGCGAATCCTCGAATTTGCGGGACGGGATGCCACGGGTAGCTCCTTGCTGAGCCACATAAAGTGGCCCAGACCTGTAATGGTGATCAATTGGGGGAGGAGTTACGGTCCTAGTTGGGGGAGCTAGGCTTATTTAACTCTGATCTCGTAACTCCGACTTACTTCTTAATCGTTCTCGGCGGAGGGGGGAACTTCGCCGGTTCGAACCTTTGCCTGACCGTAACGCGAATAATAATCACTGTGCTCGTTGCTGCTGCAACTGTTGACGACTATACCCAGCAAGGCTGCGCGATCAAACGAATCGAAAGCGCGCTGGACAGTTTTCTTCTCACTGAAACCTTCGCGGATCACCACGAGAACTCCGTCCGCCAACTTCATCCAGAACGGCGTATCCGCCACGGGAACAACCGGAGGAGTGTCAATCACGATCCAGTCGAAGAACGCTCCAAGCCGGTCGAGCAATTCCGGAAGGCGTCCGCTCTGCATCAGTTCCAGCGGGTTCTCGGGTGCGCGTCCGGCGGGGAGGAACCAGAGAGCGGAGCCATTGAGTTTGTACACCACCTCAGAAAGCGGACGCTCGCCTCGCAAACACTCGCTCAGACCAGGCAACGAACGGTCGAACCCGAAGCGGCTAGCCAAGGACGGCCGCCGGAGATCTCCGTCCAGCAGCAGCGTCTTCAAAACCTTGCTGCGCGCCTGATTGAGCGCGAGATTGGCCGCGACCAGACTTTTTCCTTCTTGCGGGGCCGTGCCGGTCACTACGATCCGTTTGAGCTTTCGCCGTTCGCGCAGGTGCCGCAGCTTCAATCCCAGCACACGAAATTTCTCGGCCGCCAGTCCGCCCTGATCCGTCAGACACACCAGCCGGGAACCTGCCCCCGGTGCTGGCGAGAGCACTTTCGCAGCCGCAAACGAATCGGTCCCAGAGAATTCTGGTATCGCCACCGCCGGCAATTCCGAAAGAGATAGCTTACGCTCGATTTCCTGTTCGACTCCGTGCAGCAGATCGGTGACCGAACCGGCGTCTTTCGGCAGGCTTCCGCCCGACCGCTCGGCCTCCGCTCGCTGCAACGCTTCAAATATATAGCTCATATGAAAAAAACTGGTACCTACTGCAGCCGCCCCTTCGCCCCAGCCACCTGCATGCGGTCATGTACTTCCAGCAACGTTTTCACCGCCAGCAGGAGCTCGTTCTGATCTTCTTTCGACGATCCAGGTACGACATTGTTTTTCGGCGCCATGACCACCACTCCCAGCCGCAAATCCCGCGCAACGCCGTCAATGATGTCAGGCGTAATGGTGGCGGATTGCTTGGCGTAGCCCGAGAGCAGCGCGTTCTCGCAGATGGTGTTGACGAGCCGCGGAATCCCCCGCGAGTGGCGGAACACAGCCTCGATCGCAGGCTCGGAAAAAATCTGGCCGGCGGCAGGCGCTCCCGCAATCTGGAGACGGCGGGCCATGTACTCCCTGGTTTCGTTCATACCGAGCGGGTCGAGATGGCAACGCAGCGCGATCCGTTGTTTCAACTGACGCAGTTCATGGGAATCGAGTTTTTGATCGAGTTCCGGCTGACCCGCCAGCACGATCTGCAACAACTTTTGCTGCGATGTTTCGAGGTTGGTCAAAAGCCGTATCTCTTCCAATATTTCCGCCGACAGGTGATGAGCCTCATCCACCACCAGAATCGTCGTTAATCCCCTCTGATGTCTCTGCAGCAGGAAGCCGTTCAGGACGTGGATGAGCTCGTCTTTGGCCTTACCTGTGACCGGTAACCCGAAGTCGAGCGCGATGTAGCGCATGAATTCCAGAGGCGTAAGCGTCGGATTAAAGATCAGGGCGAAAGCCACATCGCGACGCTGCAGCAAACCCAGCAGCGAGCGCAGAATGAGCGTCTTCCCCGTGCCCACTTCGCCCGTCAAAACCACGAAACCGCGGTGCGCCGTCACTCCGTAGTACAACGAAGCGAGCGCTTCGTTGTGCCGCTTCGTGGGAAACAAGAACGAGGGATCCGGCGTGATCTCGAACGGGTTCCGCTGCAGATTGTAGAAGCCCTTGTACATGATTCTAGCCGTACAAATATGTTACTGCCGATCCTAACAGGATGAACCCCACCATCACCACTGCCGCCGCACCGGCGATCCAGGCGCCACGCTGGTCGGACAACTGTTCCTCCAAGGTCTCGATCGGCGGAATTTCCGCGATCACATCGAAGGGTACCAGCTTCTTGATTTCGCGCTCGCTGTAAATCTTGCCCTCCAGCTTTTCCTGTCCGAACGCCAAGCCCGCGCCGAAAACAATGCCCACAAACAAACCCAAGCCGCACAACTGCAGACGATTCGGCTTGTAGGGTTTTACCGGAAGATTCGGCGGATCCAACATGCGGAAATGTTCCGCTTGTTGAGTTTTCTCCAGGTCGGTCGACATTTCCGACTCGTTCTTCTTTTTCAGTAGCGATTCGTAATCGGCCTTCGACTGATCATAGTCGCGCGTGATATCCGCAAACTGTTGTTCCATCACCGGAGCCATATTCAGCCGTCCCTGGTATTGGCTAATCTTGCCTTGCTCCTCTTTGATTTCCGCTTCCCGGTTCGCGATTTCGAGGCGATTCGCCTTGAGCTGACTTTCCAGTTCCAGCAGCGGTGCACTCTTCGGATCGAGCGGGGTAGTGGCGGCCGGTTCCGGACTCGGATTCTTCGCTCGACTGTTCATGTCGGCGACCATCCGTTCGCGAGTGTTCTCCAACCGTGCAATCTGTTCCCTGGTCTTGCGAACATCAGGATGTTTATCGGTGTAATGAGAAGTCAAATCCGCCAACTGCGCGTTCAGTTGGTCCAGTTGTTTGTCGATCTCAGCCAGCCCAACCGGGCCGCCGACTTCGCCCGGCTTCGAACCTTGACCCAGGGCGCGATATTGATTGATCAGTGATTCCAAATACGTGTTTTGCTGCTTGGCCCGGTTCAACGAGTCCTGGTTCGCCTGCACCTGATTCTGAAGACCGGTCAGGATCTGCAGATTGCTCTGGGTTTGGGTGGGTAACTCGCCCAGGTGCTGATCTTTGAACACGCGCATTTTCGCTTCCTGTTCCGCGAGTTTTGCGCGCGCCTGATCGAGCTGGTCTCCGAGGAAACTGGTCGTGTTCTCGGAGCGCTTCTGCCGCTGCTCGAGATTCTCCGTGATGAAGAGATTCGCCAGTTCGGCCGTGGCAGCCTGCGCCATTTTAGGATCGCGGCTCGCGTAATAAATGTTGAAGGCCGAGAGCTTCTTATCATCGCCGTGCGACAGTTCGATCTCGATGTCCTGGCGCATCTTCTCCACCAAATCGTCCGGGCTCTTGTGCTTCCTGTCCTTGGCGTACAGACCGAGAGAGTCAATGATTCGAAGAAGGCGGGTGCGGCTCAGGATTTGCTGCGTAATGCTGTCTAGCTGCTGCTGAATGTCGCTGTCGATGTTCGAGACAACATATTTTTCCGGCACGGACGGTTGCTCGACCAGAATCAGCGTGCCCGATCGGTAGCTCGAAGGAATCAGCCAACTCGCTCCCCATACCAGTAGCCAGCCGCAGAAGAAGGGAATAAGGAATTGCCACCGGCGGCGGCGGACGATTCCCTTGATCTCGGCAAAATCGGGTAGCTGGGTTGATTCTTGCAGTTCTTCTTCCATGATCACATTCCTAGAGGCTTCGCCCATTGGTAGGAGAGCGTTACAAAAAATCGATTTCGATTCACATCCAACGTCTGAGCGGAACCGGGCACTGCAAACTGCTCTTGAAAGTCATGGGTGTAGCCCATCCGGAGCCCGATACTCTTTCCCACGTTGCGCTCCAGCGAGATACCTGCCGAAGTCAGGTTGATTGAACTCGCGCTCGCCGAAGACACGAAGAGCGATTGGTTCGTGCCGTGACTGGCATTGAGAGCGGCCGCCCACCCCGGAACCAGCTCGCGGCGGAAGCTGGCGTGAACGTTCTGCAAACGCACCGGGCCCAAAAGGCCGCCTCCGTCGCTGATGTTTCGGGAGAATCCCGCCGTCACACTGGTACGCTGGTCCGCCCAGCCACCTTCTATTCCGCCGGCAACCGACCAACTATTCGATTGACTGATCTGCATGCCACCCGGGGCCTGGTTTTCCAAATACTGCGGGCCGACGAAGCCAGCCAGTGTGAACCGGTTCGAAATGCCCAGGGTGTTCACCGCCAAGAAGCTATGGACCCGGGTTTCGCCGCTGGAACCGAAGGCAATTCGCTGAAAATCGTAACTTGTACCGGCCCAGTCTCCGCGAAGGATCCGGTGTAGCCAGAATGCAGCCCCTGACGCGGTTTGCGAGTCCATCAGCTGAGTTCCCGCCGAGACATTGGTGAAATGCAAGTCATAGAATGACCCGCTGGCGCCGACCAGATCGTTCAAGGCGAAGTGATAGTTTGTCTCTACCGTGGTTAGGCTGGATCTTTGCGTGGCCAGAGGTGTAATCAGACTGGCGTTCGGCTCACCCGCGCCGGCGGCGACTCCGGCGCCATTGCCTGCGTCAAACAATCCCGTAGTCAGCGAAAAATTTTCCGCCACCCGCAGATTCACGTGGGGGCTCAGCCGGTACTGGGAATCGAAATTCAGGTTATGCGATCCCTGGTTCTGGCTCGTGATCTTCTGATTTACGGTCAGGCCGCCAGCGTACCCAAGACTCCAGCGCGTTCGCGATGTCGATTCCTCAATCCTGATATTGGGGAAGATGGTTTCGCTTGTATTACTTTCGGCTCCGTTGGAAACCAGCAGCGGGTTGTCGTCATAGGTCGCACCCACGTTCAATCCGCCACGCAAGTAGTTCGATCTCTCCAACTCGGAGAGGAAAGCTGAAGAAGTTCCCTTCCCTCCGAGCAGCGCCGGTATCTGAGGCAGATCTGCGTTTGTATCCTCTGGGCCGCCTTCAGCCTGCATTCCTGCGATGGCCGAGAGTGCGGCAGCCGGAGCGGTTCTGCCGCTGTCACTATTGTCGCCAGGACTCTGGGCCGGTGCGTTCTGCGGAGCCGGGTTCTGCCCCGCCGAGAGTGATTGCAATCCGGCTACCATGCACGCGAGGATCAAACAGCGTCGAATACTCATCGCCACTACTACGGCACCACCAGGGTATCGCCAGCTTGCAGGCGAATGTTCTGGTCCGCATTCTTGCCCTTGATCACGTCTTTGTAGTTGAACGGGATTTGTTTCTGCGTTCCGTCCGGAGCTTGCCGAAGAACGTAGATCGATTTCTGCTTGGCGAAGTCTTTGAAACCACCGGCCATCGCAATCGCATCGAGCACGGTGGTCGAACTCGTCAATAAATAGGCGCCAGGCTTGGCGACCATACCGAGGATGTTCACCTTCTGACTTTTGCTGTCAGTAACGATGACTGTAACTTCCGGCTCGGAAATATAGCTTTGCAGGCGCTTGGTGATCTCCTGCTCGAGTTGCAACGGGGTTTGACCACTTGCCTGCAACTCCCCGACTAACGGCAGAGAGATTTTTCCATCGGAACGAACGGGAACCGAACGTGAGATGTCCGGCTCTTTCCACACACTGATTGCCAGGACATCATTGGCGCCAATCACATAGGCACTATCGGAATGTTTGGCCCGCGAGCCCTCTCCGGCTTGCTTATCGGCTGCAACGGTTGCGGGCGCCGCTGGTCGCGATGCGGAATCGGATTGCGCGAACACTCCGATCGACATCAGCATCAGCAGCGTCAACAGCGGCACGATGCGATGGGTCATGGGTTCCGTCATAAGCAATGACTCTCCGTCAGCTCTCTGATTCAACCTAAGCTGCTCCAACAAAGCCGGCTCAATCGTAGTCGTTTCATGCCACCTAGTTCAATCGCAGCTGTTTCCATGAACTTGCTACTTCGTCGGCCGCATACCGTCGGGAACAAAAAGTCGTGCAGAGTCCGCGGGTGGCGCCATGTGGTATTCCTGGATCTTATAGAGCAGCGCACGATAGCTGATATTGAGTAAACGAGCTGCCGCTTTCCGGTTCCAGTGCGTCTCTTCGAGTGCGTGAGCAATCGCGCCGCGCTCGGCCTCGCCTTTTGCGTTTCTTACCAGCAGCTTCAGGGACGAGCTTTCTTCCGATGAGTGCGGGCTCAAAGGCTGCACGGCCGCGGGGTGACCGCTGGTTTTCGCGTGCCCGTTTCCGTTCCCATTCTCACTGACGAACCCGTAATCGGGCTGCGAATGCAATTCGTGCAACGCCGCGCTCTCATCGCCGTGCGCCAAGAAACGTTTGGCAAAATTCTCCAGTTCGCGCAGGTTGCCGGGCCACGCGTGCTGCTGGCACGCGTCCAGCAAAGCGCTTGAAAGGCGCGGGGCCGGAACGCCATAGCGACGAGTCAGTCGGTTCATCAGGTGGCCCAGCAGCAGCGGGATTTCTTCGCGCCGCTCCCGCAGTGGGGGCACGCGCAATTCGAAAACGCTCAAGCGGTAGAACAAATCTTCCCGAACTCTCTTCTCTGCCGCTGCCAATTCCAGATCGCCGCAGGTGGCAGCGATGATGCGCACATCGGCCCGGATCGGGGTGCGACCGCCGCACCGGACAAACTCTCCCGTCTCCAGCAACTTTAGCAGCCGCCCCTGGACTGCGTCCGGCATGGCATCGAATTCATCCAGCAAAATCGTTCCCTTGGCGCACTGCTCAAGCTTTCCTGGCGTCGATTCCGGCCGTCCGTTGGCGGAAGCGTGCTCATAGCCGAACAGTTCATTCTCCAGCAAGTCGGAGGTGATCACTGCGCACTTGACCGGCATGAACGGGAAGCTGGAACGAATCGAAAGAGAATGGATAAGCCGGGCAGCGGTCGTCTTCCCGCTTCCCGCTTCTCCGGTAATCAGCACCGGCACGTCAGTCTGCGAGAGTAATTCCGCTTGCGTGCGCAGCCGGCGTGTAACCGGGCTGGCGGCAATGAAATACAACTCTTCGCTGATTCGCTCGATTTCTGGTTGATACATGGCTAAAAGGGCCCGATGGAAGGTGGTTAGAAAATCCTGGATCGTTATCGTTTAGGAGGAACTGGTGGATCGGCGGACCGCAGGCATTTCTTCAGACTGGCTCGACATCGTATCCGTCAATGCGCACGGCCATCGAGCGCTGAATCGCATCGACAGAGATAATCAGGCTGTGATCGCCGTTCTCCGACAGGAACACGCCTTCGACTCCGTCCATCGCTCCACCGCGTACACGGACGCGCTGCCCCACCTTGAGAAAGGGATACGAACGCCACGGCGCCGTCTGCGTCAGAACTTTCTGGATGCTTTCTATCTGTTCGTCGGGAATCGGCAGGCTCGCCCCGCGACTGCCGACAAAACCGTGAACACTGTCCACCTGGTACACCCGCGTCCGGTCTTCCGCGCTCAAAGCGCAGCGGATGAACACATAGCAACTGAATAGTGGCACTTCTACTTTCTTCTTGCGATCGCTCCAGCGATGCACTTCCATCGTGGTCGGCACAAACGTTTCCATGCCTTGATCTCGCAGTCGCCGCTCGACCGCTTTTTCGTGGCGCGCTCGGGTGTGCAGCGCGTACCAGCGCAGTTCTTCCTGCGGTACAAACTGGCTCAGCCCGCTGCCCACTTCGTAGCTCTGATTGGAACTACTCATAGCTTCGCCCTCTGGGTCCCATGGAACTGGTTCCGCCTAACCCACACGCAGGAACGCATGCGGCATTTTCAAAGCCTTCAAGGGGAAGAAAGCAAATAGAACAACTATCGGGGGGAGTTTTCTAGCTGGTTGAAGTTAACGTCACTTGCAAGACCGTGCAAGTGGTAGGACTTCCTAGGACATATCAGCCCCATCCACGCGTGAGCCGTTCTTCTCATGACAAAGCTATTCGGCGGGGAGACGTTGTTCTTTGGCACACACGTGGTATATGCCCGCTCGAAGGTCGAAGCCTCCTTATGTGCCATCCATGTTAAAGCTTAATGAACATTATGTATCTAGTTGAATCTATTGACAATATTGTTCTTGGTCAGTGGTTTGGCTAGCGGCAGAGCATTGTCCGCTCATGAACCGAATCCTCCGCCTGTCTTGCCGCCGATCAATCCGCACTCGAGGCTGTGGCCGAGGGTGCATTTATTTGCACAGGTTGCACGCCGTTTGCTTGCCGCTTAGTGAGTTTGGTGGTACATTTCAGCTGTAGTTAAGAGAGTTTGGTCGGTCTTGTTGTCTTAGTTTTTCCCTCCCCTCGACGACGGAGACCATAGTGTGTGCCCAGTGCAGTGCTTCCCCACATTCGCTTCGCACAGCCAAGTTGTCCAGGAGATACGATGCCATCCCATGAAGAGATGGGCTCGGACTTTGTCAGTATCGTAGTTGCCGACAGCACTCGCATCCACACCCAGCTCTTAGCCGACGCTCTGCGCAGCGATCGCGGCCTGCAGGTCGTGGCAGCGGCCTCGAATTCCGAGGAACTGTTGGCCGCCATCACTCGCGTGCCCATCGATGTCGTGGTCATCAGTCACAATTTGGACAACCAGGCGGGTCACGGCGCCCAGGTGTTGCGTGAGATGCGCGCACTCCGGCCCCAGATTAAGGGCGTCATCTTGCTGGACTCTTCGAAGCCGGAGGAGGTTCTGGAGTGCTTTCGCGCTGGCGCCAGAGGGATTTTTTCCAAACAGGAGCGGCTGGAGAGTCTGTGCAAATGCATTCGCGCCGTCCATGAAGGGCAAGTCTGGGCGCGCAGTGTCGATCTGGATCACGCGCTCGAAGCTCTGGCCAACTCGCCGCTGGTCCGCGCCACCAATCACAAGGGAATCGAACTGCTTTCCGAGCGCGAGCGCCAGGTCATCCAGCACCTGGCTGGGGGCATGACCAACCGCGAAATCGCCCAGGCCCTCGAACTCAGCCCGCATACGGTCAAGAATTATCTGTTCCGTATTTTTGACAAGCTGGGCGTCTCCAGCCGCACCGAGTTACTTTACCTCACCATGAACAACTCGCAAGCCCGGCCCCTGAGCGCGGGCAATGGAGAGAGCCACTCATTCTCCGCGATTATCGAAGCCGCCGAGGCCGGCGACCCCTCGGCCCAGCTTCGCTTGGCCGAGCATTTTTGTCAGATCAAAGAGGTCCCGGGCAACGGAGATGGACAAATCGCGGGCTTCCAACCCGCCTCCGTTTCCGCTTATATGTGGTATCTGCTCGCAGAAAAAACGGCGACCACGCTGCTCGAACAAATCGAGGTGGGCAAGAAAGACATCCGCCTGACAATGTCGCCTCAAGAACAGGCGGAGGCGGAAAGCAGAGCGGCCTCGTGGTTGAGGAGCACCAAGAAACATTCTGGTTTCGCCGTGGGCGTCCGAAAGAGGATCGAATTGCAGCCCCTCACGGTTCGTGGGGCGGAAAAAAGATCGTCAAAAACTTGATAAAGATCGGGGAGAGAGAATTTGAACGCACCCTGGTCCCGAAGTAAGGAGTTTAGTCTGCAACTGATTGGTCTGGTCGCGCTTACGAATCAGTGATGGAGATTCAAATGCGCCCTTGCGCCCTACCGGTGCGTTTCAATGAACAGCAGAATCGTCAGGACAACTCTGGGCACCGTCTCGCTGTTGACCAGGCTGAGGGCACATGCTCCCAAGATAAAGCAGGATGTAATCTAAAACCCGTCCGCCACACCGAGATCGGGCCGAGAATCTGGTTCTTCTCCTCCTGAGCGTTAGTCCGCTCTGGGAATGCTCGGACAGAGGTTGCCCAGTCGCCGCGGTTCTTCTGGAGCTTCACGCTACTCAGACTCGCGGAGGAGAACTCTTGCACGAGAAAAACAGCCACCTCGGCTTTCTTGGCATTGGCTTCGATCCTTCTGAGCAAGAGTGGTCACTTCTCGCCCAGCCCAGCGCATGTCCTCTGCGAAGGGAGGTCATACGGATCACGATGCGTCATCCGGGATCTTGAACTTGTGATGGAGAGAGACACGAATCACTTCCTTTTTAGTGGGCATATTGCCTGTCGTAAACAGTATTTTTGTGCGGAGATGCGCGGAGCCTGTGCAGTTTTGGTCAGGCGGGGGATTTAGGCTGGGCGCCCGCGTCCCGTCAGCGCTTCGAAGCCGGAGACTACGTCGAACAGCTCTTCGTCGATGGATTCCTGTCGCACGCGGTGCAACGTGCGGTTTAGATCCTCCAGAATGTCTTCGATATTCTTTTCCGCGCGTTGCATCGCCGCCAGACGGCTGGCGTTTTCACTGGCAAGAGATTCGGCGCACGCTTGAAAGAGCAGAACAAAGACGTATCCTCGAACGAAAGCATGAAGCGCAGAAGTGGCTCCTTCGATGACCTCCGGCAGACTTTTTGTAGGCCAGGGCAGGGAAGCGAGCTTGTTTTGCCAAGTATCATCGAGCGGCAGCAGCCGCTTGCCAACGGGCTCGTAAATAGCTCCGGATTTCGGGTGGTTGTGGAAGACATAGACCTCCACGACATTGCCGTGCTCGAGAGCCGCCTCGATATCGATGAGAGTTTGGCCAACGAGGGGCGTGATGGCATTGACTGAGGTCGGAACCGATAGCAGTCCAACCGGGGCCAGACCGCTGTCGGCCAGGAGTGCATGAGCGCGGTCGCCTACCGCCCAGATTTTTGTCATTTTGCCGGGCAACGTTCTGAGCTTGTTCACGGCCAATTCCACGACCACCTCGTTGAACCTGCCGACGAGGCCCTGGTCAGAACCGAAAACAACTGCGCCGATCTTTACTTCGTGCCGTCCCTCATGCGGAGGGCGCTTGGCAACTGCAAATGGAACCGGCCTTGCCTGATGGAGACACGCAACTAAGGCGAGCTCTAACGTGCGATAGTAGTCATCCAGCGATTGGACTGCCTTTTCGTATTGTCCAATGCTGGATGCCGCCAGCGCCTTCATCGAACGAACGACGCCTTCGAGATCCCCCGCGCCGTCAATTTTTCGACGCAGACTCTCCATCGTACCGCTCATGGCGAGGCCTTGGCGGCGGGTTTGGATTCGGCGGCAGGTTTGGGTTTAGAAGTGGATTTGAGTGCAGCGGCGGGTTTTGGTTCAGAGGCAGGTTTGGGTTTAGGAGTTGGCTGGAACGGAGCAAGCGCATGGGTGGCGATTTCTAGAATCGCCTTTCGGTCGTCATCGCTCAATTTGTCGGCTGACGTTAATCGCCCCAGTACGTCCGCCGGAATATCCGCCGTTGCTTTCTGGAGCGCCTGCTCCGCACCATCCACCTTCTCGATCGGAACCGCGTCGAACAGGTTCGCGGTCAAAGCCAGGAGCACGGTGATCTGCTCGATCATCGACACCGGTTGCGATTCCGGCTGTTTGAGGCAGGCGCGGATACGCTGCCCATGATCGATAATTTTCCGAGTGGATTCATCGAGGCGGGTGCCGAACTTGGCGAATGTTTCCAATTCCTCGAACTGCGAGTAGGCAAGCTTAAGATTGCCTGCAACTGCGCGATAAGCGGCTCGCTGTGCCGCTCCACCCACGCGCGAAACCGACTTGCCGACATCGACCGCGGGAAGGATTCCCAGTTCGAACAACGTGGGCGAGAGATAGATTTGACCGTCGGTGATGGAGATGAGATTGGTCGGAATGTAGGCGGAGATGTCTTGCGCTTCGGTCTCAATGATGGGAAGCGCGGTGAGCGAACCGCCGCCGCGCTCCTGGCTGAGATGCGTCGAACGTTCCAGCATCCGCGAATGAATGTAAAAGATGTCGCCGGGAAACGCTTCGCGGCCAGGCGGACGGCGGAGCAACAGCGATAGCTCGCGATAGGCGCGGGCATGCTGCGTGAGATCGTCGTAAACGATGAGCACGTCGCGTCCCTTTTCCATGAAATATTCGGCGATGCTGGTCGCGGCGTAGGGCGTGATGTAGACAAGGCCGGGCGCGTCGTTGCCCTCGGCGACAATCACCACGGTGTAATCCATTGCGCCTTTTTCGCGCAGGTTGGCCACGACCTTGGCGACGGCAGAGGCGCGTTGGCCGATCGCGCAGTAGACGCAGAGAACGTTTTGCCCGCGCTGATTCAAGATGGTGTCGACCGCGATGGCCGTCTTTCCCGTTTGGCGATCGCCGAGAATCAACTCGCGTTGACCACGTCCGATCGGAATGAGCGCATCGACGGCCTTCAGTCCAGTCTGCAAGGGCACGACTACGGGTGCGCGATCCATGATGGGCGTGGCCGGACGCTCGACCGGCAGGCGCTCGTCTCCGGCAACCGAGCCCTTGCCGTCGAGCGGCTTGCCCAATGGGTCGATCACCCGCCCCAGCAAACCGTCTCCGACCGCGATGTCCATGACTCGCCCGGTGCGTTCGACTTCGTCGCCCGCGTGCAGATTCTGATACTCGCCGAGCAGGATCACGCCGATTTCGTCCTCGTCCACGTTGAAGGCGATGCCCAGCAGACCGCCGCGGAATCTCACCAATTCGTCATAGCCCGCGCCGGGAAGGCCTGAAAGCGTGGCGATTCCGGTGGAAACATTGGTGACGATGCCCACTTCGCGCGGCGTCAGTTTCGGGGCGAAACCCTCCCGCACTTGTTTCATTCCAGCAAACGCGCTGTCGAAACCATGCTGGAGGCTCTCAGATTCCATGTTCATGCGCTCACGGTTTCGGGCTTAGGTTCTTCCGGCTTGGTTTCGGCTTTCGCTTCCGGCTTGGGCTCGGCTTTTACCTCCGGCTTTGGCTCCGCTTTCGCTTCCGGCTTGGGTTCGGCTTTCGCGTCTGTTTTCGGTTCGGCTTTTGCCTCCGGCTTGGGCTCCGCCTTCGCTTCCGTCTTCGGCTCCGCTTTCGCCTCTGGCTTCGGCTCCTCTTTTGCCTCTGGCTTTGGCGCGGCCTTCACTTCCGTCTTCGGCTCCGCTTTCACTTCCGGCTTCGGTTCGGCTTTCACTGCGGCCTCGTCATTTCTCTTCAGAAGTTCGTCGACACCTTTTTCCAAAGAGACCAGATACTCCGCGATGCTCCACGCCACTTTCTGTCCATTCGCGGTGAGTTCAATGCCGCTGATTAGATCTGGCGAGGTTTCGAACCGTATGCGGATTTCCGCCGCGAAGGTTTCGTTGAGCGCATTTTGAATCGCGGCCTTCTGGGCGGCACCCAAATCAAAGGCACTGCGCACCACGGCAGGTTCGGACGACGACTTAAGGGCTGCACCCAGCAACTCCTTGCCCTTCCCATCCATTCCGCGCAGGCGGCGCGTGAACACCTCTCCCATGCGTTCTTCGAGACTGACCGTGGCTAGGTCCGCGAGCGTCTTGCGTGCGATTCCAAAAACTTCATCCTTGGCTAAGCGTGTGACCTCACCGCCCAGCCTCTTTTGATCATTTCGCAACGCAGTCGCTTGCGCGGCGCGCAAGCTATCCGCCGCTTTTCGCGCTTCGTCGAGGAGGCGCTCGCGCTCGGCTTTCGCTTCTTCCGCGGCCTTGCCTAGAAGAGCGCTGCGCTGTTCGTCGAATGCTTTGTTCTTGTTCTGAAAGTCGTCGCGCTCCTTCTGCGCCTCAGCCTTCTTCGCATCGGCATCCGCCAGTTCGGCGGCAATGCGCTTTTCCCGGGCATCGATGGCGTTGAGAATGGGCTGGTAGAGAAAATGCTTCAACAACCACACCAGGATGAGGAAGTTGAGCACCTGCGCCCCGACGGTGAACCAGTCGATGAGCATGGCTCATTTGCCTCCGGTCTGAGCGATGACGTGCGTCCAAAATGGGTTCGCGAAAATAAGAATCATCGAGACCACAAAGCAGTAAATAGCCAGTGACTCGATCATCGCCAGACCCACGAACAAGGTCCGTGTGATCGTGGCCGAGGCGTCGGGTTGCTGGGCCAGCGAAGTCAGAGCGGTGGCGACGGCCCGGCCCTCGCCGAGCGCCGGACACATGCAACCGATGCCGGTGGTAATGCCGGCGGTGGCGATCGATACTACTGCTACCACAGTAATGCTATCCATAAAGATTCCTTCTCATCGCGAATGCTGATGCTAGCGTCAATGTTGCGCTTTCAAATTCTTCGTATCGGCCTTGGCTTCGACAACCGCCGGCTTTGGTTTCGGTACGCGGGTGGCGGCTGCAATGTAAACCGTGGCCAGAATGCTGAAGATATAGGCTTGCACCATGCCGGTGAGCAGACCGAGCACGGTCATGAAAATCGGAAAGATAAGGGGCGTGATCGTAAGCAAAATGCCGATGATCATCACCCCGCTCATCATGTTGCCAAACAGACGAACGGCCAAGGCCAGCGTGCGCGATAGCTCGCTGATGATATTGAACGGCAGCATGATGAACGTCGGCTTCATGTAGGTTTTGAGATAGTCGATGAACCCTTGCTCCCTGATACCAAACAGAGGTACGGCCACAAACACACACAGCGCTAGTGCGGCCGTGGTCGAAAGTGAACCCGTCGGCGGCTTATAGCCGGGGATCACCGTACAAAGGCTGGCCGTCGCAACGAACAGAAAGAGCGTGCCCAGGAAGGAAAGATACTTTGCGGGTTGGCTCAGGCCGACTTCCTTAATCTGTTCCTCCATCGCAGTGACGACGATTTCAAGCGAGCCTTGCCAGCGTGAAATATCGCCTTCAGTCTTGAGCTTGCGCGTGATCAGCTTTGCACCCACCGCCATCACGATCATCATGGCCCAGGTGGTGACGATGGTTCCGTTGAGTTTCACAAAGCCGTGCTGCCACAGAATCTGCTGGTCGGAAGTTAGATTGACAGTCATGCTTCACCGGCGATCTGCACTCTCTTTGCTATCGGCGCCCGGGTTAGCCGAGTCACTAGGATGCGCGCCAGGAAAAACCCAAGCAGGCAAGCCAGCAACCTGCGCCAATCGCCACGCGCCACAAAATAGAAGCCACCCATCGCCATACCCGTCCGCAGCAAAAGGCTGAAGAAGAACAATGCCGCCGGCTGTTTCGACGAAAGGCCTTTGCGAATGGTCCACCAGAGGCCGCCGAAGAAAATCGTCCCGAGCAAAACGCCCGCGAGCAGTGCCAGTACAAGAGCGACGATGAAAGCCGATGTTTCACTCATCTTTCTTATCCTTATCCTGCGTGTCTTTTCCCTCCGGTTCATCGTGCATGGCCTTGTCCTGCTGCGCCACCCAGTGCCAGGCGTTGGCACAGCCGATGCACAATCCAGCGACCAGCAACATGAGCGTCCAGGAACGAGCCCCCGGATGGCGCCGGTCCAACCAAAGGCCGAGCATCGCGCCCAGAAGCGTCGGCACTGCCACTGACCAACCGATTAGTCCGGACATCCCCAGACCAAACCAGACCCCTTGCTTCCCTTCCCGCTGCACCCTGAGCTTGCGGGCAGCCTTCGCGGCTACCTGGCGGACGAATTCCGCCTCCTCTTTCGCGGGTTGATTGGTCAGCTCAGCTTTCCGATCATCGCTCATGCTGAAACTCCACGAAACGGGCCATAAGGCTGCTGTCCATTTTCGACACCGCGGCGCGAACGTTGCGCTCGCTTTCGTCCAGCGTCAGAAACTCGCGTTTCACCGCGTCATGGAGCTGGCCGAGGTCCGCCCCGCCAATTGCGTGGCGGACGGAGACGAGCACATCCGCGCCGGCTTTGACCAGCACGCCTTCATCGACGGCGAGGTAAACCGTTCCGTCTTCTTTCGTTTCGTAAGTCAAGATCCCGGGTGCAAGCGCCGCAACGCAATCGAGACGGTGGGGCAGGATTCCGAACGATCCCTCGAGAGTCTCGGCGACGATGCGCAACACGTCTGCCTTCTCCGCGAAAATCTCGAACGGGAGCAGGATTTTAAGATTCATGGGCCTTCGCCGGCTCGGTTTTGGGCTCTGTTTTCGATTCTGTTTTCGGTTCGGTTGCCGATTCTGTCCTCGTTTCCGTTTTCGGCGCGGATTTCGCTTCGATTTTCGGCCCTGTTTTCGTTTCAGGTTTCGTCTTCGGGTCCGGTTTCTTCGCTTCGCCAATCGCTCCGATCATATAGAGCGCACTCTCCGGATAATCCTTGAACTCGTCTTTCAGGATGCATTCGCAGCCATCGAGCGAGTCTTTGAGGCTGACGAGCTTTCCCTTGATCCCGCTAAACTGCTCGGTGGTGAAAAACGGCTGCGTCAGGAAGCGTTCCAGCCGTCGGGCGCGCGCGACGGCGTTGCGATCTTCCGGCGAGAGCTGTTCCAGGCCGAGCATCGCGACGATATCCTTCAGCGCCTCGTACTGCGCCAAAGTCTTCCGGATCTCCTGCGCCAGTTTGTAATGCCGGTCGCCGACGATGCCGGGCGTTGCCATTTTCGAGCTCGATTGGAGCAGGTCAATCGCCGGATAAAGCCCTTCGCTAGCCCGCTTGCGCGAGAGCACGATCGAAGCCGAGAGATGCGAAAACACATGCACCGCCGCCGGATCGGTCAAATCGTCCGCCGGCACATACACTGCCTGAATGGATGTAATGGCACCCGCATGGGTGTTGGCGATGCGCTCCTCCAGCCCCGACAACTCCGTACTCATCGTGGGTTGATAACCGAGGCGCGATGGCATCTGGCCCATCAGGCCGGATACTTCCATGCCGGCCTGAATGAAGCGGAAAATGTTATCGATCAACAACAGAACGTCGCGATGCTCGTCGTCGCGAAAATACTCAGCCATCGTCAGCGCCACATCGCCGACACGAAAACGGCTGCCCGGCGGCTCATTCATCTGGCCATAGACCATGACCATGTTGGGAAGCACGCCGGCTGCTTTCATGGCGCTGTAGAGCTCTTCGCCTTCGCGGCAGCGTTCCCCGATCCCGCAGAAGATGCTGATCCCTTTCTGATGGCCGATCATGTTGTGGATCATTTCCGTGAGCAACACCGTCTTGCCGACACCCGCGCCGCCGAACAAACCCGCCTTGCCGCCGCGCTCGAGCGGCACGAGCACATCGATGGCCTTAATCCCCGTCTCGAAAATCTCGGACTTCGTGGAACGTTCAGACAACGGCGGCGGCGCGCGGTGGACGGTCCGCCACTGCACTCCGGTAGGCGCAGGCTGGCGGTCGATGGCATGGCCGAACACGTCGAACATACGCGAAATGATCGTCTTGCCGACCGGCGCCTGCAGAGGAGCACCCGTGTCCTCGACAGGCATTCCTCGGGCCAACCCTTGCGTGGGCGTTAAGGCAATGCCTCGCACGCGAGACGCGTCAAGCTGGGTCATCACTTCAACGACAATCTCCCGATCCGCACCGGCGCGCAGCACGGAAAAAATCGGCGGCAAGCGGCGGTCAAAGCGCACATCGACGACACTGCCGCGCACCGCAACGACCGCGCCGTGATTGGAAGAAGGTGCTTCGCTCCTCATTTGATCGTCCGCACTGGCCTCATCCCAAACGCATGACGCCCCAGAAAATCAGCGGTTGTTCCGGATAGGACCAACCGTGCAGCTAGACTGCATCGTCATTTGGGCATTTTCGAGCAACCACGGCTCAGAGAGTCCAATGATTTATCCGCCCAAGTTCTCGCGCCGCGATGATTCCTCCGTCTAACGACTGTTAGACCTCGCCAGGCTGGAGCATGCCGACGGCAATTCGCATCGCGGCGGGCCGCCGCCCGGGAGTCTCGCAGATAGTATCGTCCCACGGTGATGCGGAATCTGTGCGGTTTTGCTCACCGTGAGAGGTCAAAACAGCATCGTAAGCACTCTGGAAAAGCGATGACGCCCTCAAGGTGGCTCTCGCGAATGCCTGGGTCGACGAGGCTGATCGTGTGCTACGTCATGAGGCCACGTGCATTCCCACCGACACTGAGCAATAGGGAACAGTTTCCGTATCAGCGCGCTGTCATAGTTTGGGTCGGGACTCCCCACCGTTTCGAGGCGGCTCTGAGTCTCCTGCGTCGTTAGTCCAGATTTATCGGCCAATGTGACTTCGGATAGATTGCCGGGAGAATTCAGCGGTGTGGCTTCCGCGAGAGCTGTCGTGGGCATAAGCAGACCTCCCGCTTCCTCATTCACTCGGTCGGAGGATGTCGACGTTGCTAGCACTGAAAACTTGCCGGGCGGAATCAGACTGAGCTGTCCGAACGTCAGAAGTGACGCGCTTGCGGAAGATGCTCTCCCGGGACCGCTAGCGGTCGACGTCTCGCGGCCGAAAGCGAACTGAAATGCGGGGTCGGGCTCGGTTGAGGACTCCCACCAAGTAGATCCTTCGCCCATTTCGTCACCCACTCGATGGGTCGCAGCACTTTCGGCTTCCCGCAACTCTCACAGCCGAAAAGAGGTCGCACATCCGCCAGGATGGCGTAGGCCACGTTGAGTATGACTTGAAATGGCCGGAACCCGAATATGGTGGTGGCAAAACTCCACGCGAACCATTTTGTGTTGGGCAAATTCCTTAGAGCCTCCGCGACGGCTTCACCTCCAAGCCTCATCGAGCCATCGGGCATGAGGACATGGATCGTCGCATACGCATCCCAGATATCGAGATCAGGATTGAGCGACCGAAGCATCCCGGGGTCGTCACCAATGGGTTGTACGATGATGCTCGTTTCGCCCGATTTGCTCTGCGCCGACCTTTGCACCCAATGCCCGATATGGCGGCAGACCGCGGATCAGTTTTTTCATGAACAAG
>Ga0182011_10001793_pt1 | contig 18643 bp, 16 predicted proteins | sample 711E1DmetaG_FD_120481 | JGI IMG/M metagenome (GOLD analysis project Ga0182011, IMG submission 120481) | Permafrost microbial communities from Stordalen Mire, Sweden - 711E1D metaG | ecosystem: Environmental > Terrestrial > Soil > Wetlands > Permafrost | place: Sweden: Stordalen | collected... | reverse complement strand
TTTTCGTAGGTGTCCTGGTATCAGAATATATCTCGGTGGATCTCAAAGATGCTTTGTACCCTGTGTCTATTATCAGTCTGACCGTTGTTTCGATGGCTTTGTTTTTAGTCCTGGCGATAACGGTAAAGGGCTCCGGTCTTCGTTTATATGCAGTCATCAGTGCAGTCGTCCCGGCAGTGGTTTTGGTCAGTGCACGAACTTTACATTTGCGTTTGATGGGGAAATGGTCGATCCCCTTGATTGTTGGGATTACCTTGATCATTGGGCAGCTCACCATTTGTCTCTTTTATTTCCCCTTGAAGCCGATTTCTTTTGGATTGATGTTACTGGGGGCAGTTTACGGGTTGATCAGCTTGGCAGCCAACCATGAAGAAGGGAATAAGTCTGCCGGGTTATGGTTGGAGCCCGGTTTGGTTTTCTCTCTATTCTTTTTACTTTCCTTCGCATTTTAATTTTCATCTCATTCTGGACTTTACGTATCCAATATATATATGCAGGGTTATAAACGGTAATCATGGAGAATGAATGATTGCCAGAGTCATTTTTGTATTAATTCTTTCCTATCTGATCGGATCGATTCCGGTAGGGTATCTGTTGGTTAAACTGATCAAAGGCGTCGATGTCCGGAAAGTGGGTAGCGGCCGGGTGGGTACCACGAATGCGGTTCGCGCTGCCGGTCCCATTGCGGGTGTGTTCACAGCAATATTGGATGCCAGCAAAGGAATTTTGGTAGCTTATTTGGCGAATTTGGTCCTTTCCGGCAGTATCTGGATGAAAGTATTTGCTGTTATCCTCGCTGTGGTCGGGCAGATTTTCTCAATATTTTTGATCGAGCACGGAGCAGATGGCAAAGTTCACCTGCACGGTGGCGCTGGAGGGGCGACGACTCTTGGAGGCGCTATTGCTTTATGGCCGGTAGGTCTGTTGATCATTTTACCCTTTGTGGTGCTCGTTTATATCGGCGTCGGTTATGCCTCGCTTACGACTATCAGCATTGCATTTTTCTCTTTGGTGATCTTTTGTTACAATGCTATTCTGGGGACTGGACCCTGGCAATATCTGGTCTACGGTTTTGCGACCCTGGCAATCGTTATTTATACGTTGAGACCCAACCTGGAAAGACTAATGAAAGGTACCGAGCGTACGGTGGGGTTGCGGGCTTATTTTCAAAAACGAGCCCAGCAAACTCTGCCCTCGGGCGTAAAAAAATAATTGATCGAAAATGACCCCTCATCAATGTGAGGGGCCATTTTTTCTTAAACAACGATTTCATTTTCTTCGGCTGCGTGCCGGTATAAATACATGAGATTGCGTTTGTGTAATTCTTCAGCCAAACCACCGAGGTTGACCCGGCTCTTTCCACACGACTCGATACTGATTTCAGCCAGCGCTTCCAGTGGTTCACGTTTTTTAGCCGCAGAACGAACGGCTTTGCGTACCGCCGTCAAATAGGCCAGATTTTCACGGGTAGCTTCCTCGATTTCGCCGCGGAGGATGATATCTCCATGCCCCTGGACGATATTTTCCAGGCCCATTTTACCTATTTTCTTGATGGTGGTACTGAGTTCGTCTGGGTTACCGTCGACAAAATAGGGAAGCGACATGAACGAATCTCCCGCAAATAGTACACGATCTTCCTCTATTAATATCATAATGCCATCTTTGGAATGTCCGGGAGCCGGTTGCATTACCAGAGTTTTCTTACCAACGCGCAAAGAAAGCGTGCCTTCGCCAAAAGTCATATGCGGAAGCACCAGTTTTACCTGTTTGAAGACCGGGTTTTGTTTCTTCGCATTTTCCAAAGAAAGTTGACCATGTTTTTCGATCATCTCGCGGCAAAGTTTATGGGCGATTACTGTCGCGCCGGGGAAGAAACAATTTCCCCAGCAATGGTCGGCATGATAGTGAGTATTGATCACATACCGGACTGGAACGCCCAGCTGTTCTTCGATGTAACTGCGCATTTCAATCGTTTCTTCAGGCATCGCAAGGGTATCGATCACAACTGCCCATTGGGGGCCGGTTATCGCTCCGGCGGTTACCTGGGCATAAACTTCACTTTGGAACCAATAAACATTATCCGAGACTCTCTCACGTTGCATAGATCAATAACCCTTCTGGGATTAATATGTAAATTATTTTGAAATTGAAGAATAGCATAAATGGAGTAAAAAGTCAAAAAAAGACGATTTTTGACTAGAGGACACCTTTTTTTAGGTTACAAATATAATTTATACTCAATAAATGGTTTGAGAAATTTCACGTGGAGAATCATGAAGAGAATAGGAATTTTAATTTACACACCTTTCTAACAATAAATATTCTTGAGATTATTGCATGAAAAGAAGGAGATTTTTACACTATAATTGATTTGTCACTTATCGAATAATACTAAAGTAGGATATCGGGAATGACTATAGGCTCAAAGAAAAACTCGGTCTATCACCAACTCCTTCCAGGCATCATTTTGGGGATCAGTGTGTTATTTGGCCTCATGATTCTGGGGGATGTCAATGCTGTGAGTTTATTATTTCTCCATTTTCATTGGATTTATTTTGGATTCGCTATTTTGTTTTCAATGGTAAATTATTTTTTCCGCTTCCTGAAACGGCACTTTTGTCTCAATTTGAGTGGCAACACGCAACTTTCTATTTGGCAAAGTTTTCGACTTTTCACGGCCAGCGTCCCTTTATCTGTGACGCCGATGAAAGTAGGTGAATCCTTTAAAGGGATCTGGTTGAATCGTCTCTCTGGCCTACCGGTGGAAAAGGCCGTTTCTGTTTTTCTAGTAGACCATCTCTCGGATGGCTTAAGTGTTTTCCTCGTGGTTAGTTTTGGAACGATTGCCTACCCTGAACTTTGGCCATATTTCCTTTTGGTTTTTGTTCTATTCCTGACAGCCATATTTTTCATACAGATTAAACCAATGGTTCAGGGAATTTTCAACCTGAGCGAGAAATTACCTTTCCTCGAAAAGGTTTTACCTGAATTACGCAATTGTATGAATGGGAATCCGGAATTGCTGGGTATTTGGCCTTTAGCGCTTTCCAGTATTCTTGGGGTGATCTCCTGGTTGGCGGATGGCGCTGCCCTGGTGTGTATCTTAATCGGCTTGGGATATGTGTTCTCTTGGTATCTGGTAGGAGCTTCATTGTTGGTTTTTGCTTTTGCCATGTTGATGGGAATTATCTCAGCTTTCCCGGCTGGCGTTGGGGTGACTGAAGTAGCTATGGCTGCTCTTTTAACCCTGATTTTGGGTTTCAAGCCGGAGATTGCCGCGGCGACTACCATCCTTTTCCGCCTGGCAACGTTCTGGTTTGGTTTCATAATCGGGTTGTTGCTATGGTATTTCTCAGGTAAATTATTTGGCATCCAGTCCAACGAAGGACGTATCATTGAAAGTTGATTTTCATTGCCACACCCATTATTCGCCGGATAGCATTGCCCAAATTCGACCACTTCTAAAATCAGCTCATGCTCATGGATTGGATCGGTTAGTGATCACCGACCACAATTGTTTGCAGGGAGCGCTTGAGGCTAAAGGAATCGAGCCTGATTTTGTCGTCATTGGTGAAGAGATCAAGACGACCTATGGTGAATTCTTGGTTGCTTTTATAAAAGAAGAAATCCCGGCCCATTTAGACCCTTTCAAGGTGCTTGAACTTTTACATTCACAGGATGCATTTATCAGCGTTTCACATCCTTTTGATGAGTTTCGTAGCGGCTGGCCACTAGCCTTGCTAAAAGAGATCGCTCCACTGGTGGATGCGATCGAGACGGATAACGCGCGGGTCTTGAAAAAAAAGATGAACCAAGAAGCTCATGATTTCGCTGCTCTGCATGGTCTTGCGGGAACAGCCGGATCTGATGCGCACGACCCTTATGAAGTTGGCCATATGGCTCTGAAATTGCCCGAATTCAACTCTGCAGCAGAACTCCGCGAGGTGATCCACATGGGTAGAGTAGTGGGCACGATTTCTCCGGTCTGGGTACACGGGTTTTCATGGCGCGCAAAAATAATGAAAATGTTCGAGCATACGGGGATTTGAGAGGGCGATTTTCAGCTTGCAGGTGCTTTTCCTTGACGGGTCTGGCAAATGGGATAAAATAAATGTGGCTGGGGCGATGGCGGAATAGGCAGACGCAACGGACTTAAAATCCGTCGATGGTGACATCGTGAGGGTTCGACCCCCTCTCGCCCCACAAAAATACTCTGAATGTGGGGTATTTTTTATTAATTAATCCTTCTTGCGTATGGCCGGGTGGAGAAGTGCCAGTAGGGCCAAAACTGCTGTGAAAGATCCGCTGACAATGAATACCAGCGCTGGACCGAATCGATCGGTCGCCCAGCCGGCTACAGCAAATCCGATGGGTAAAAGGATGTATGAGCCGAGATAATCGATGCTTGAGACACGTCCCAGCATGTCTTTAGCCACCAATTCCTGCATCGAATTTGTCCAGATCAGGCCAAATGTGGTTGCAGCCGCTCCCATGATTGCCACCACAATTAAAGAAATGATGAAATTTTGCTGTAGTCCTAAAATGAGGATGGTCGTACCAATGATAAACCAGGAGAAATAGGCCACCGGGCCGCGTCGATGAAATTTTTTCCAGTTACCCATGATGATTGCAGTTAACACGGCTCCAACCGAAAGTGCCGAATAGAGAAACCCCAGGCTTTTTACATCTAAATGCCAGGCGTCTTTGATCAGGAAGGGAAGACTGGTGGTGATAGCGCCTCCCTCCATCATGTTTGCTAGAGCTGCCACGATAATGGTGACCCACAACCAGGGTGAAGCAGCCACGGCCTTGATTCCACTGGTTAAGTCCCGCCAGATATTGAGATGTCGGGGTTTTTCCTCAAGGTGAGGAAGAGTCGGGTTTATTTTCAGCAGGGGAATTAATGTCAGGGTCGATATGAAAAAAGAGAGTGCATCCAGTCCAAAGGTGATTGGGGTACCACCGGCGGCAATGATCACAGCACCGACTGAGGGTCCGATGATCCCGGTGATTTCCCGACTTAGTGTGGTCAGGGAATTGGCGCTAGGTAATGTGTCGGAGGCGATTATTTCGGGGAAAACGGCAATGTAGGCTGGTTCAAAAAAGGCGCTGATGAGGCCAAAAAGAGCGCTGACGATGAATACTTCCCAAATGGTAAGAAAACCGAACGCCGCCAGGATGGCGACACCTGCAACCAATAACCCTCGTGCCAGATCGGCGCCGAACATGACCCAGGGACGCGGTAGCCGGTCGACGAGTACGCCGCCGAAGAGCATGAAGAGCAGCATGGGGATCATCGAGACTACGTTGACGGTTCCCATGGCAACGGCCGAACCCGTCTTCTCGAGCACCCACCACGAAAGTGCGATGCGATATAGACTATCTCCAAGACGAGAGATACTTTGCCCGCTCCAGAGAGAGGCAAAAAGACGGTTCTGTAAAGCACGAAACATTGTCATGAACGAATATTGTTCGAAAGCTTGATTTGAAAATTGATTTCCGCCATTGGGTAAAGGTATAACAAAACCGCACTCGAAAGTGCGGTTTCATTTGCTCTCAGCTTATTTGCCAAGAATTTTGTACATCCCCGTGCCACACACCGAGCATTTGCCTTTTAAGGCTTTCCGCCCGTTCTTCATGGTGACCTGTTCAGTCTTGACCATTTCTGTTTTCTTCTTACATTTCATGCAATAAGCTATTTCCGCCATTTGATCCTCCTTTTTTTGTTAAGGCAGAGTACCGGGGGTTTATTTACCCGATGACAAGATTATAGCATACGAAATTCCAATTTCAATCGATTTGTAAAGGGGAAATTTCCCCCAAATTATACAAGGAATCTCGTTTTCAAAGCGCAAAAAGAAGTTGGGTAAACAAAATTCCCAACTAGGTTAAAGTTTCCAGATAAATACAGCGTTCGATTAATCCTGCGATTTTACGCAGGGGAGGGAACCCAAAGGCAAACACAAAGGCAATAGCCGAACCCTCGATAAATCTTGCTGTAATCCAAAGCCCTGACCTGACGCTTGTCCAGGTTGGAAGCGTCGCTAATGAACGCTAAAGTGAACCTGCTGCGCAGGCAATCCCCGCGAAAGTGAGCGTAGCCAGAAGGATATGGATCATTCCCGTCCGAGCCCGGGGAAGTTTTAAGCCGGTGGGAAAGGCGATGATAACCATTAGGGAAAGGGTAAAACACAGCAGTGTGATGATTCCAAAAACTGGCATGACTGTACCGGATCTGGTGATGATTAAGAGAAGGCCGGCTCCAGCTATACCGGAAGAGAAAGCCTGAATGCAATACAAAGCCCGATATCGACTGACACCATAATGGCTGACCGGGTCAGGGATTAGGCGAAATCCGGTGGGAGAAAATGTAAAGTGACCAGACAAACAATACAGATGAGCAAACTTGCAGCGCCAATAATGCTGAGAATTGCATAAATGGACATTGATTTCCTCCATGTTAAATATTGATCAGGATACTACCTCTTACAGGATTTCTTGTCATTAATTCAGTTGTCCATTCTCCGTTCTGGCCTGTATAGCTGGATTTTTTGAGTGATTTCCTGACGGCATAACAAAACGAGCGGCAATGTTCTTTCGCCGCTCGTTAATGGATTAAAACTGGGTTTACTTGATTTCTGTTTCGCGAATGTCGATGACTTGCTCGACCAGCGGTTTAACTGCCTCTCGTAATGCTTCCAGCTTGATGCCTTCTACCTTGAGCGTAAAGATGCGTGTCTCGGCTCGGGTTCCCAGAACGGCCGCCACACCCAGAAGATCGCCGCCCATTTTTTGAATGACTCCAGCCAGGTCGTATAATTTGCCGCGTTTGTTCATCACTTCTACGGTTAATCGCACTCCAGAAGTTCGGCCTCCCATCATCTCTAGCAGAATGTGAAAGAGATCGGTTTCTGTGATCATGCCGACCAGGCTTTTCCCACGCATGACGGGCAGGCTGCTGATTTCATTGTCTGCCATGATGCGAGCGGCTTCCTCGATGGGGCAATCTTCAGTGGTGGTGATGATTTTGGTAGCCATGACCCGCTCCACGGTGATCTTACTCAATAAGTAATTGATTTCCCAGACATTTAATGTAGTGGCATCCGATGGCTTGGCATTCAGCAAATCGCCTTCGGTGATAATACCTGTTAACTTGCCGTGTTTATCCACTACCGGATAACGGCGTACTTTGTCGGTATGCATCCTGGCTAGTGCCTCCTGGATGGGTACCTCCGGGGTGATGGTCAATACTGGGCTGGTCATTCGTTCTCGAACTAACATGGCTTACCATTCCTTTCGTGATTAAATCCGATAATGAATTGTCGATTTACTTTTATTGTATACAATTAATGAAATTAAGCGAGCCTGTTCTTCTCTTACACAGGCTTGATTTTCATCGCAAATTGGACTTTAATCGAACTATGGAATTATGAAGGAGAATATTATGACTGTCTCAAAAACTCAAGGACGAAGAACATTTACCCCAACCCCGCTCAAACGGCGTAACCCCGTGCCGACGGATATCGAGATTGCACAGGAAGCAATATTAAAACCGATCACTCAAATTGCAGATGAATTGGGATTGCTGCCTTCCGAGATCGAGCTGTACGGAGATACCAAAGCCAAGGTGAAACTTGATGTCCTGGAGCGCTTGAAACATTTGCCCGACGGAAAATACGTCGATGTGACGGCAATTACCCCAACGCCTTTGGGTGAAGGCAAGACCACGACCACGGTGGGTCTCAGCCAGGCATTGGGAGCCCACCTGGGGAAGAGTGTCATCACTTGTATCCGGCAGCCTTCGCAGGGGCCGACATTTGGTATTAAAGGCGGGGCTGCGGGGGGCGGATATTCCCAGGTTGTGCCGATGGAAGAGTTCAATTTACATTTGACTGGTGACATTCACGCCATCACGGCCGCGAATAACCTCATGGCTGCTGCCATCGACGCTCGCATGTTCCATGAAGCGGATGCCAACGATGAGCAACTTTTCAATCGTCTATTGCCTGCTGATAAAAGCGGCAAACGTCATTTTACTCGTGGTATGGTCGCCCGTCTTGAAAAACTGCATATTACCGCTTCTGACCCGGATGAATTGACCGTCGAAGAAAGACGGAAACTTTGCCGTCTGGATATCGACCCGGCAACGATCACTTGGCGCCGTGTGATGGATACCTCTGACCGGTTCTTGCGCGGTATTACCATAGGCGAGGGTCCTGATGAAAAAGGCTTCACCCGTGAGACAGGTTTTGATATCACTGTGGCTTCCGAAATTATGGCGATTCTGGCCTTGACTACCAGCTTAAAAGATATGCGTGAGCGTTTGGGCAAGATCGTGATTGGCATCAGCAAATCTGGCGAAGCAGTCACCGCTGAAGATCTGGGGGTCGCCGGTGCCACGACCGTGTTGATGCGGGATGCCATCAAACCCAACCTGATGCAGACGGTCGAAGGTACTCCCGTCTTCGTCCATGCCGGGCCATTTGCAAATATCGCCCACGGAAATTCCTCCATAATCGCCGATAAGATCGCCCTCAAACTCGCCGATTACGTCGTCACAGAATCCGGCTTCGGCGCCGATATGGGCATGGAGAAATTCTTTGATATCAAGACCCGATATTCAGGGCTGATTCCCTCTGTTGTGGTCATGGTGGCTACGGTTCGAGCCCTCAAGATGCATGGTGGTGGGCCGAAAGTGGTGGCTGGCAAACCCCTGGACCCCGCTTATACCCATGAAAATCTGGAACTGCTGCGAGCTGGCTTGGGGAATTTACTGCACCATATACAGACCGCAAAAAAATATGGCATCCCGGTTGTGGTCGCGGTCAATCGTTTCCTCTCTGATACTCCGGCTGAACTTGAATTGGTTCGCAAAGCCGCAGTGGAGGAAGGCGGTGCTGAAGATGCCGTGATCTGTGATCACTGGGAAAAAGGTGGTGAAGGCGCTGTTGATCTGGCTAACGCGGTTGTGGCAGCTTGTGAAATGCCTGGCCATTTTAAATTCCTTTATCCATTGGAATGGCCTATCAAGCAAAAAATCGAGACTATTGCCCGTGAAGTTTATGGAGCCGATGGGGTCGATTACTTGCCCGAAGCAGAAGAACGGATCGCGGAATATACCCGGCTGGGTTTTGATAAATTACCCATTTGCATGGCGAAGACGCATTTAAGCCTGTCAGCGGATGCGTCTCTCAAAGGCGTCCCCAAGGGTTTCCGCATTCCAATCCGTGATGTGCGCGCTTCGGTTGGAGCGGGGTTTTTGTACCCGCTGGCGGGAACGATGTCGACGATGCCGGGTTTGCCAACTCGCCCGGTATTCATGGAGATCGATATCGAACCGGAGACGGGCCGGATCATCGGATTGAGTTAATTAAGAAAACCGCCTGGAGAAAATCCAGGCGGTTTTTTGCATAAAAATTATGGAGTAGCCTGTATGAGTAAAACCTATTTTTATCCGCCCGCTGATTTGCATCAGTATATCGTTGATTATTTTGTTCATTGGAAAGTTCCCGCAGAAGATGCAACCCTGGCAGCGGATGTATTACTCTCAGCTGATATGCGTGGGGTGGATTCTCATGGGTTGATTCGCTTGAGCAGCTATTACGGCTCCCGGTTGCGTAAAGAATTGATTGATCCGCTTTCGCCGATGCAAGTGATCAATGAGACTGCGACGACTTTGGCAGTGGATGCCGGTAACGGTTTGGGTCATCCAGTGAGTGTGAGAACGATGCAGTGCTGCATCGAAAAGGCACGTAAATACGGAGTCGCCCTGGCGACCGTGCGCAACAGCAACCATTTTGGCATTGCTGGTTATTATGCCATGCTGGCCCTCCCTGAAGACATGATTGGGATTTGTTTCACCAACACCTCTCCATTAGTGGCGCCGACTCATGCTCGCAAGGCGGTCCTGGGTACCAATCCAATTGCTGTGGCAGTGCCGGCGGCATCTTCGCGGCCTTTTGTACTGGATATGGCCACCAGCATCGTGCCGATTGGTCGTATCAACGTTTATCAAAAAGAAGGCAAGGAAATTCCATCTGGATGGGGTGTGGATGCGCAAGGTCAGGTGACGAAAAACCCGGCAGCCGTGCGTGCAGGCGGTGCTCTCATGCCGCTCGGCGGGCCGGAGTTGTTACGCGGCTACAAAGGCTATGGCCTTTCACTCATGGTGGATATCTTTTCGGGAGTGCTTTCGGGCGCAGCATTTGGTGAAAATGTGGGGAACGCAGCTCAAGACAAGCGTAGTAACGTTGGCCATTTTTTTGGCGCCATTCGTATCGATGCATTTCGTGCCCCACAGGAATTTAAAGCAGATATGGATTTACTGCTCAGTCAATTACGCCAAGCGCCTAAAGCCGCTGGTGAAGATCGGGTTTATATCCATGGTGAAAAAGAATTCGAAGCTGCTGACCGGGCTGCGGCAGAGGGAGTTCCTCTTTCAGAGGCTACGGTGAAAACTTTGCTCGACGGGGGGAAGATCGATGGCACCCCATTTGATCTTGAACCGATCAAGGTCATAGAGGAATAACTGGAGGTAAAAAAAAGAAATCCGGTTTGCAAGACTGGATTTCTTTTTTTAAGTTATTTTTTATTCTTTCGAATATAGATACTGGCTTCATTCCCGAGTAAGGGCAGCCAACCGTTGATGATCTCGGGCACGCTATTCCGTTTATTTGAGAGCAAAAGTTGCCAATCCCTACCACGTAATTGCGGCCCGGTTGCCAGACGAACTTTTCGACGACCAAAGTTGAGGACGACAAGTACGGTCTGTTCTGCATCCTGCCGTAAATAGGCTAATAAACGGCGTGGATCGTAGGTCAACGGGACAAAAGTCCCTTGTTGCAATGCCAGAGTAGCTTTGCGAATTGCCAACAAGCGCACGTAAAAATTCAACAGTGAGTTTGGATTCTCTTTCTGAGCCTTGACGTTACGCTGAATGTAATCAGGATGAATTTTTATCCAGGGTTTGCCTTTGCTAAAACCGGCATTCTCGTTGTCATCCCACTGCATCGGGGAACGGCAGCCATCGCGGCCGACTGGAACGGGCCAGTATCGGATTCCCACTGGGTCCTGCAGCTCGCTTCGTTTCAAATGAATGTTGCGCATGCCAATTTCTTCTCCATAGTAGAGGAAGGGTGTTCCTCGCAGGGTCAGCAGCATGGTAGCAGCGACCTTTAACCGTTCATCATCTTCTCTCTGTCCATAACGGCTGGCCGATCGGGGTTGGTCGTGATTGTTGAGCACGTAATTTGGCCAGGCATCTCCGGTGAGTAAGCTGTCCCATCGGTTAACGACAGAGAGAAAACGTTTTGGATTCCAGGGCGAGGTCAGGAAGGTAAAATCGAAACCGGCGTGCAATTTTTCTGGGCCGATGAAATTGGCAGCTTCTTCAGTCGAAGCTAAAAAAGTCTCTCCAACTGCATAGCGTTCCTTGTAGCTATCCAGCAGAGCACGGATGTCTTTCAATGCCGGGAACATCTCGGGTCGGCTGGCATCATAAATGTGCTGTTGCCGGTCAAAGGGGCGAATGCCAAACTTTGGTGGATTGTCGCGGAATTGATCGTCTTTGTAGTATTCGTTGAAGACATCCAGGCGAAAACCGTCCACGCCACGTTCGAGCCAGAATTTGAATACTTCCAGCATTTTTTTATAGACTTCAGGGTTACGCCAATTGAGGTCAGGTTGTTCTTTGACAAACATGTGAAAATAGTATTGGCCGGTCTTTTCGTCGAATTGCCAGCCGGAGCCTCCAAAGACGGATTGCCAGTTATTAGGTTGCTTCTTCCCTTGGGGGGCGTCCCGCCAGATGTACCAATCGCGATAGGAATTATCACGGGAGGATCTTGATTTCTGAAACCATTTATTCTGGTCTGAAGTATGGTTGAGGACGAGATCAAGGATGATATGCAAGTGCCTCTTATGGGCTTCTTGCAGCAGATGATCAAAATCAGCCAGCGTGCCGTACTTTGGGTCGATGTCAAAATAATCAGCAACATCGTACCCGAAATCTTTATCCGGAGATGGATAAATCGGGGAGAGCCAGAGCGCATCTACGCCCAGGTCGGCCAGATAGTCTAACTTGCCGGTAATGCCAGGCAGATCTCCAATGCCGTCATTATTGCTGTCTGCAAACGAACGAGGATAAATTTGATAAATGACGCCGTCGCGCCACCAGAGAAAGTGATTCTCCATTTCGGCCTCCAAAGTATTGTTCATTATAAATGATAGCGCCAAGGATGATGAATTCTTGTATCCAATCGGGTAACACTTTTCTGAATTATTAAAGTTGTGTGAGCGTCTTGAGTTCTTTCCAAATCCAGGGCAGACAGGCTAGAAAACCCAGGATCATAGGCACGGTGCCGTAAATGAGCGCTGAAGCACGTGTAGAGAGCAAGCTCAATACTCCCCAAGTGACCAATCCCGCTGAAATTGTAGCCAAAAGTGTACGCCATATGCCTGATCCCAATTGTATCGGTGAAACCATCTTTCGATCGAGTAGGATCAGCAGGATCACTGCTTCGATGGTAAAAACGAGCGAATCGGTCAAGGCGATCCCTGGAGCACCCAGCGGGCGATAAAGCAGGGCCCCAATGGAAACATAAAGTACTACGTTGATGGAGGCTGTGATCAATGGCACCCAGGCGTTTTGTCTGGCCAGGAATGAACGGGCACCGATTTCCTTCAGGCACTGACCCAGTAGGCCGAGCATAAATGCTGCCGTTACCCAAGCAAGCAGGGTTGTACCGGCTTGGCCAAAGTTGAACGCCAGCGTCAGCAACGGGCGTAATCCAATTGCCAGCACGGCCGCGATTGGTAGCGTTACAGCGATCATTACCTGGACGGCTCGTTGGATGGTTTGTTGGAAAGCTTCTTTTTGTTCCACCGCAAAATGTTCCGAAAGCGTCGGCAGGAGCGCGGTGCCGATGGCTGTCCCGATGAGGGTCTCCGGCACTTGTTGCAACATATATCCATAGGTGAGTGAAGTGACGGCTCCAGCCGCCAGCCGGGAAGCTAGGTTGTCGCGGATGAGAAAGGTGAGTTGAATAAGGAACATAGTGAGCAAGCGCGGGCCCATCAGGCGCAGTACTTTTTTTACTTCAGGGTCTTTCAGTGCTAAACCCGGTGACCACCGGAAATGGTATTTGATCAACCCAGGTATCTGGATCAGCAGATGTAAGCTGGCGCCGATGATGACACCGTAAACCAGGCCGGTGACTCCGAGGTTGAATGCTGGTAAAGTGACTGGCCCAATCGAATACCCTTTTGCCGGAGATAGAATTACCACTCCAAAAATTTGGCCGAAGTTGTAAAAAATTGGTGCCAACGCGGGGAGGAAGAAATGCTGGTTGGCCTGTAAGCCGGCCATGATCAAACCGCTGATCGAAAAGATGATAGTGGCGATCAGGTTCAAACGCATCAAACGGATGACCAGATCTTGCTGTGTTGAGGTGAAACCCGGAGCGATTCCAATTTGGGAGCGCACCATCGGTGTGGCAAAAACGGCCACAAGTAGCGCCAGTCCGCTGGTGACAATGAAAGCCAGATTCGCGATGCGGCTGAATAGCTGCCAGGTAGGTTCACGGCCTGATTTCGTGAGTACTTCGGATAATACCGGGATGAAGGCCATGGCCAGCGCGCCGCCGGAAATCAAAGCAAACAGTAAGTCAGGGACATTATTGGCCACATTGAAGGCATCCAGTTCGCGGGAAAGGCCGAATTGGCGGGCAATTAACACTTGGCGCAAGATGGCTAGCAATTTATCCGTTAAGAAGAAAACGGCTAATAATAGCGATATTTTTGATAAGCGGGATAATTTCATGGATTCTCCTGAATTGGATTCACTCCCGTCATTCTCCTAAGTTTACCGCGCTTTTCTTTTTCCCCGAATGAGGACGCTTCGGGTAAAATCAGGATAGAGAAAGAGGCGACGTATGGTAGAGAAAGGCGTACTTTATATTGTGGCCACTCCCATCGGCAATCCGGATGACATCACCTTACGGGCCGTCGAAACATTGAAATCTGCCGATGCCGTGGTCTGTGAAGAATATAAACCCGGTAGCACCCTTTTGAAAAAATTGGGTATCGAGGGCAAGGAGTTGGTGCTACTCAATGAACACAACGAACCCGAGGTCGCTGCCGATCTCTTGATGCGGTTGCTCAAAGGGGAAAGCCTGGCGTTATTTTCTGATTGTGGCACGCCGGTATTCTCCGATCCGGGGCATTACCTGATCCAATTGGCAGCCAGTTCGGGGGTCAAAGTCTCACCCGTGCCGGGTGCATCTTCTTTAATGGCGGCTTTATCTGTGGTCGATTTCCATCTGGATCGTTTTGTTTTCGGTGGCTTTCCGCCGCGCGATTCTGATACCCGACGCAAGGTATTAACGCATTACCGTACGCTAAAAATGCCGGTGGTTCTGATGGATACTCCGTACCGGCTCGGGTCGTTACTGGATGATGTGGTCAAAGTTTTCGGCCGCGGACATTGGGTGACCGTCGCCTTTGATTTGACCCTGCCCACGGAGACAATTTTCCGCGGTGAAGCCGAAGAGGTGCGCAAGCAGGTGGGTCCGCGCAAGGGCGAATTTATCATGATCATCGGCAATATGTAGGGATATTTTTTTACATAAAAAAAGCCAGGAATTTATTTTCCTGGTTTTTTTTATCGAGACTGAGTTGATGTTGGGAATACCTTTATTTTTTTTCTTTGGGATGCAGTAAAAAATATTCCGCGAAAATGACCACCACCAGGGATGCCAGCAAGGCACATAACCAGGTAAGCGTCAACATCAGAGTCAAGTTATCGATGCGGGCTTCAACTTCACGAAGAGACCGGCCTACCAGCACATATCCTGAACTGGTAGTACTTTTATAGGAGTCAACCACTGTGGCAAGGCGCACACCCTGTTGCGGTTGCCATGTGACGCGGTTTTCTCCGCTCTTCAAGGCGGAGGTTAATATGCCCTGAGGAACGGCTGGCGTTTTTCCATTCAGCAAAGCAGATGAAGCCAGCGGATTTCCCTGTGAATTGAAGATGATGGTGAACGTGGAAAGGCTGGTGGCGATGTCTACCGGATCTCCGTTGACAAGATAGGCTGGAGATTTTCCATTTTGCAGGGCGGCGGCGTCATTTTGTGCCATCTCGATCTGGGGATCATTGGCATCCATGCGATAGTTCTGCTGCACGGCGATATACGTGAACAAACATAGCCCGCTGGCGACGATTGCCAGTGGTAACCAATAACCGATGATACGCCGAAAATGATACATAAGGGCCTCCAATAGTTTATTTGACATTAGGATACATCATGAGGACTTCTAAACGCTATCAATTGCTCTCAAGAATTATCTGGGTGAAATAAAATGTACGGGCTTGTTCTTTTAATTCTGCACCATAAACGTAGATCCATTCAATTGCAGGGTGAATTTCTGGCAATCCGGTTCAAATCTGGTTGAGGATTGATTTCTCACTCGTTCAAACTCAGTGTTGACCCCGCCCCCCAACCATTGACTGACGCGGTCATCGTTCCAGCCGAAAGGCTGCAAAATGGTGCCGGCGGCGCGGATGAGCAGTTTGCGATAATAACTCACGTCGATGGTGAGCGGATCGGGCTTCTTGGGCAGGTCCCAAGCATAGACCCCTGTACCGGTGCGCACGTAGAGAAAACGCACCCGCTGGCCCGGACGCTTGTCTTTATCGATGGCATTGAGTTGCATCAATGCGCGTGCGGCCGGGGAGGGCGTCTTATAGGCAGTCAGCTCGCGGCTGAGGCGTTGCCCCATCACCAACCGGTCGAGCGGAACTCGCCCGGCGCGCAGGTCATTCAGGCGTCTGCGCAGCAGGTTCAGGGCCTGCGGGACCAATGCCTGGATCTGGGCTGCGTACTCGGCATGGCCGAGTACGTCGAGCATATCCAACTGGGTATCGACAATGAAGTCCGGCATGTCGTGGCGACGGGCATCGATGCCGCGCATCTTGAAGGAACCGTCCTGGAAGAAGCCAAAATAACGGTTGGGTACCGGTACTTTCGAATTCGTACGCGAGGGCAAAAAGGTGACCCAGCGGTAAATGCCGTCCAGAGAGATGGAAAGGCTAGTGCGATTGCCGATTTCATCCAGCAGTGCGTCAAATTGTTCCTTGCGGTTGTACCCCTCTTGTTTGACCCACAAGCCGTCCACGTACATGTGCAGCACGGTGAATCCCATGTCTTCGGCAGCTTCTTTGGCCCGCAGCAGGGCCTCGCGTCCCCAGGTGGTGACGGCCTCGTGCGATTCGATGCGCCCGAAGCGGGCGTTCTTGTAGCCCAGGTAGCCGAAACAGGTCACCAGCAGCCATTTGTGGGCGGCTGAGGCGGCCTGGTAGCGCTTGTAATGCGGATCCTCAGGGTGCATGTTGCGAAGTTCTTTTTTGATGGTGATTCGTTTCTTAAGCAATGGTTCCAGGGTGAGCGGAATGAGCCCCGGTTCTTCATTGGAGCCAAGAAAGGTGGGCACCGGTTTTTCGGGCGAGATATTGCAGCGCACCATGATGCTGGGGTACATCGAGGTGAAATCGATTTCGGCAACATCCGTATGAACGCCAATGATGGGCTGGTATACCAGCCCGCCCTGGTCGTATTTCAACAGATCCAGTGCAGTTTTGGGGTGTTCTACCTGCTGTTTGTGCCAGGGGACGAGAATGTGATTGCGTAGGGCAGTGAGTATCTGCATGGAGGAGATGCCGGTGCCGGGTGTGGTGCGCGCCGCGGTCTGAAGGGGTAAAGCGGTCAGGCGTGCGCTTTCGAGAATGCCGTCCAGCCCGTCCGGGCCCCACAGGGAGGAATTGCGCCGGTCGATGTGGCAGCGCCCGTAGAGGTGGACCTGCTGGCCGTTGTAGATGATCTGGCCGTATGAGAAATAAGATTTCTCGTGCCGGTGGGTGACGCCGCGATGAAGTTCGCGGTTGAGTGGTAGCGGCAAACCCTGGCGCTTACTTTCTTCGAGTAGCAGGGGGAACAGCCAGGTATCGCCCCAAGTGGTGAGTAAAATATCTGGATCGAAATTTTTGAGTATATCGCGTAGGTCGGTAAGTAAAGGGCGCAGTAGAGAAAGAGCAAATTCATAGTTGTGCTGTCCATCGCTGACGTGCAGCGTGCTCGGTGTGGCGTGCTGCGGGTCGCAGTCGGGTTCGAGCGAGAGGGTGCGCAGGGGAGCGGGGAGGGGGTCGAGCTTCCAGGGCGAATCGAGCACGTGCAGGTTTTCGATCAGGCCGTTTTCGTCACAGCGGACGAAGCAATACGCCAGCGGAAAGGTGTTATAAACCGCGGCGAAGCGTAGCGCAAGCTGCACATCGGCATCGTAATAGGTCAGGTCCGGGAAGACCTGCGCCATGCGCTGAAAGAGGCGTGGTTGGGCGGCGGCGCTGGCCACCTCGATGGTCAGCAGGGTGACCGGCTCACTGATGAACAGGTCATGTCCCTGGTTGCGTCCCAGCGTGATTGGTTCTGGCTGTCGCTCCAGCCAGCGCCAGGCTGCGCGCAAACGCTCCGCGGGGCCGGCGGCCGAAAAGGATATCGGGAAGGGCTGATGCAGGCGCAGACGCTCGCCGTTCTTGGCGAGGAACCATAGAACGACACCGTCGCGCGGGTCGTCGAACAGGTCCAGCAACCAGACGATGTACTCTTTGTGACCACTGCTCATGGCTGGTCGGGGTTAACAGGATTGAACGAAGTGGGGTCGGGCAGAGCCGCGGCCGGACTGGTCAGGTGAATGTCTGGATCGGTCAGCGCGCCTTCCACTAGCGTGCGCAGGCGGATGACTTCTTTGTGCTCTTCGAGCAGCATCGCCAACAGGAAAGTTTCCATGGGCAAAGCGTTGGCAGCATAGGCCGCGGCAGCTAGGTGATTACGGGCGGCGGCGAAGAGATCATCCAGCGCCAGTTGGTCGCTGCGGCGCAGGGCGCGCCTGAAGCGGCTGAACGATTCCTGCTCCTGCATGAATTCCATGGTGATCGAGGGTAAAGTGCGTCCCATATTTGTTACCTCCTTTGAATCAACTGCCGATATTCGCCGAAGAGCGGCATTGTTGTGACCGGTTGGGGTTGCTGTCCTTCGAGTTGGATGGTATGCGCGGCGGCTTGCTGTAGTAGTTCGAGCAGCGGCATGCGGTCGGCTACCAGGGCGATGGGCGGTTTGACGCTCACTACCAGTGGCGCGGACTGGCTGAGCCGTTGCAGTTGGACGATGGCCAGTTGCAACAGGCGGCGGCTCTCCTCCAGGCGCACGTTTTCGTCGAGGAAAGTGGCCAGCAGGTCCAGCACCAGGGTGGGGGTGGACTCTGCCGGCGTCTCTTCGAGCAGAGTGAGCATCTGGTAGCAGGTGAAGGCGCGCGCGAGAGACACGCGTGACAGGGTCTCTTCAAGGCGTGGGGTGAGGCGGCGAACGGCCTGGGCCACCGGATAGACGTTGAAGCGGTTGTTGCCATCCAGTACGCGTACCTTGCTATTGAGTGCCAGACGAGCGGCCAGTTCGACCAGTAGCGGCATGCCGGCGTGTGGGGCGATCACCAGCACCAGGGAGTCTTTGCCCGCCTGTCCCAGCCCTATCGGGAGCATACTTGCAGTAATCGAGTCGATTGCATTCATTCCTGCCTCCAGATTCATCCCTAT
>Ga0182011_10001791_pt1 | contig 18653 bp, 12 predicted proteins | sample 711E1DmetaG_FD_120481 | JGI IMG/M metagenome (GOLD analysis project Ga0182011, IMG submission 120481) | Permafrost microbial communities from Stordalen Mire, Sweden - 711E1D metaG | ecosystem: Environmental > Terrestrial > Soil > Wetlands > Permafrost | place: Sweden: Stordalen | collected... | reverse complement strand
GGTTGAGGCGGTCGGCCTTGGCGGCCAGGTTGAGCTCTTCCAGCTCCGCATAGGACAGAGCGAGAAAATTGCGGTAATCAGTGGACATGGGTCTCCTTTGAAACGGAAAAAGTGTGCGGGCATGGCGTTTGATGGCGTTCCCGGCAGTTGAAGGACTTGTGAAGATAGGTTAACGCGACTCGGCCTGCCCCGCCTACGAAAATCACATTTCCAGTTGTGGGAAAAATGTCGAAATCAGATTTCGCTCGCGTCCTTGGCGTTCGCATTCTGCCACGGAACCCTGCCCAATCCCCGTCTCCCAGGAGTACTCTGGTTGTTCAGGAGACTCTTCAACCCCGATGCCCAAGCCGCACCGCCTTCTCTTCGCCCTTCTTGCCGTTCTTGCCCTCGCCGCCACCGTCGCCCAGGCCCAACCACCGGCGCCGAACGCGTCCAAAGAGGATTACGTCCGCGCCCACTACACGAAGTATGAGTTCCGCATTCCCATGCGCGACGGCAAGCGGCTGTTCACCGCGGTCTACGTGCCCAAGGATGCGGCAGCCGGTCCCTACCCCTTCCTGATCGATCGCACACCCTATGGCGTCAGCCCATACGGCGAGGACCGGTACCCCATGCGCCTCGGCCCCTCCGACGAGTTCGAAAAGGGCGGCTACATCTTCGTCTACCAGGACGTGCGCGGGCGCTGGATGAGCGAGGGCGAATTCGCCGAGATGCGCCCGCACCTCGACGAAAAGAACTCCCCCCAGGACGTGGACGACGCCTCAGACACCTACGACACCATCGAGTTCCTGCTCAAGCACGTCGCCAACAACAATGGAAAGGCGGGCATCTGGGGCATCTCCTACCCCGGCTTCTACACCTCGGCATCGATCATCGATTCCCACCCGGCCCTGGTGGCGGCCAGCCCGCAGGCGCCCATGACCGATCTCTTCCTGGGCGACGACGCCTACCATGGCGGGACTTTCATGCTCTCGGCCAACTTCGACTTCTATGTATTCTTTTATCCACAGAAGGAGCCGCAAACCCCCAAGCCGACCGTCCCCTTCGACTACGGCACCCCGGATAGTTACAAGTTCTATCTCCAGGCCGGCAACATCGCCAACCTCGACAAGCTCTACCTGAAAGGCTCGAACTGGCTCTTCAACGACCAGGCCAAACACTGGACCTACGATGCCTACTGGCAGCAGCGCGACCTCTCGCGGCACATGAAGAACGTTCACTGCGCTGTGCTGGTGGTGGGCGGCTGGTATGACGCCGAAGACCTCAGCGGCCCCTATCGCACCTTCAACGCCATCGGCAAATACAACCCGGAAACGCCCGCCACGCTGGTTGAAGGACCCTGGGTTCACGGCGGCTGGGCTCGCGGCGACGGCAGCCGCCTGGGCGATGTGGAATTCAACTCCAAAACCAGCGAGTATTTCCGCACCAATATTCAGTTCCCTTTCTTCGAGCATTACCTGAAGGGCAAGGGCGCGGCGCAGCCCAAGGCGGTGGTCTTTGAGACCGGAACCAACCTCTGGCGGCGCTTCGACGCCTGGCCGCCCAAAGCCGCCCAGCCCAAGACCCTCTACTTTCATGCCGGCGGCAAGCTCAGCTTGGAGCCGCCCAGCGAGGCCAAGGGCGTGGACGAGTACCTGAGCGACCCCAACCATCCCGTGCCTTTCGTGGGCTACACCACGGACACCGTGCCTCAGCGCTACATGGTGGACGATCAGCGCTTTGCCAGCTACCGGCCCGACGTGCTGGTCTACCAGACCGACCCGTTGGAGGAGGATGTGACCATAGCCGGCCCCATCTCGCCCAAACTGAAGGTTTCGAGTTCCGGCACCGACTCCGATTACGATGTAAAGCTGATCGACGTCTATCCGGAGGTGTACCCCGACCCGGACGGCGCCTCGCACGGCAACAAGCGCATTCTGGACGCGCCGCCGCTGCAGATGGGCGGTTACCAGCAACTGCTGCGCGGGGAACCCTTCCGGGCCAAGTTCCGTAACAGTTGGGAGAAGCCCGAGCCGCTGTCGCCGGGCAAAACGACCGAGATCGACTTCCAGATGCCCGATCTCTTGCATACCTTCCGCCGCGGCCATCGCATCATGGTCCAGGTCCAGAGCTCCTAGTTCCCGCTGACCGACCGCAATCCGCAAACCTTCACCGACATTCCCAACGCCCGGCCGGAGGAGTTTCAGAAGGCCACCGAGCGGGTCTTCCGCCAGAAGGACGCCGCCAGCGGCGTGGAAGTGCTGGTAATGCCGCAACCGTAGTACCATGCGGTTCGGTTTCCCACCCTTGGCGCAAAAACAAAGACGCGCCAAGGATGGGGAACCCAGCTAAAAGCTGAAGGCTGCTTTTCAACCCATGAGGACCCCAATGTTCGCTCGTACTCTTCGCTCACAGCTTCTGTTCCCGGCCGTTCTGCTTGTGGCCGCGGCGCCCGTGATTCATGCCGAGGAAGGCATGTGGACCTTCGACAACCCGCCCGTGAAACTGTTCAAGGCCAAGTACAACTTCACGCCCTCGCAGGCCTGGCTCGATCACCTGCGGCTCTCCAGCGTCCGCCTCAACGACGGCGGATCGGGATCGTTTGTCAGCCCTGACGGCCTCCTGCTCACCAACCATCACGTGGCGCGCGGCCAGTTGCAGAAGAACTCGACCGCCGAGCACAACTACCTCCGCGACGGCTTCTATGCGACGACGCCGGAAGCCGAGATGAAGTCCGCCGACCTTGAGGTCAACGTGCTGGTGGCCATGCAGGATGTGACCGCGCGGGTGCAGGGCGCGGCCAAGGGGATCGCCGGCGAGAGCAAGGCGCTGAAGGCCCGAGACGCCGAGATTGCGGCGATCGCCAAGGAGAGCAAGGATAAAACCGGTCTGCGCTCCGACGTGGTCGCGTTCTATAAGGGCGGCGAGTATTGGCTCTATCAGTACAAGGCTTACACCGACGTGCGCCTGGTCTTTGCGCCGGAGCAGCAGGCGGCCTTCTTCGGCGGCGATCCGGATAACTTCACCTATCCGCGCTATGACCTGGATATGGCTATCTTTCGCGTCTACGAGAACGGCAAGCCGCTCAACACCGTTGATTACCTCAAGTGGAGCGCCAAAGGCGCCGCGCCGGGAGAGTTAGTTTTCATCCCCGGCCATCCCGGCTCGACCGAGCGCGACGACACGGTGGCCCAGTTGCTGGCGCAGCGCGACGTAACCGGGCCGGCCATCACCGAGTACCTGCAGCGGCGCATCGCCGCCGCTCAGGCCTTCGCCGCGCAGGGTCCGGAGCAAGCTCGCCTGGTGGGCAGCACCATCTTCAGCCTGCAAAACAATCTTAAGGTCTACCTGGGCCGCAAGGAGGCGCTGGCCGATCCGGCAATCATGGCCAAGAAACAGGCCGAGGAAGCCGATTTCCGCGCCAAGGTGGCCGCCAATCCCGAGTGGCAAAAGGCCTATGGCGATGCCTGGGAGACCATCGCCGGCGCAGAAGAGAAGCTGAAGCCCGAGATCAAGGGCCAGTTCTTCCGCCGCACCGACAGCCGACTGTTCACCATTGCAATTCAAATTGTGCAGCTCGCGGCCGAGATCAAGAAGCCGGACGGCGAGCGCCTGCCGCAGTTCCATGATGCCGGCCTCGACGCGCTCAAGTTCCAACTGCTCTCCCCGGCCCCGATTCCCGTGGCCACGGAAAAACTGTATATGACAGGCGCTCTCAAGCTGGCTCAGGAAAAGCTGGGCAAGGACGACGCGTACATTCAGGCCATCGTGCAGGGCGGGGAAGTGGACTCGACCGTGAACTCCCTCGTTGACGGATCCAAGCTGGCCGATCCGGCCGTCCGCAAAGCGCTGCTCGATGGCGGCGAAGCAGCCGTGGCCGCCTCCACCGATCCCATGATCGTGGCCGCTCGCCGGGTCGATCCCATCCTCCGCGAAACCTCCCGCCGCATGCGCGACACCATCACCAGCGCGCTTACCCCGGCCGGCGAAAAACTCGGCAAGGCACGCTTCCTGGTCTACGGAAAGGACGCCTATCCCGACGCAACCTTTACCCTGCGCCTGAGCTACGGCACCGTCGATGGCTTTCCCTATAACGGCACCATCGCTCCGCCCTTCACCACCTTCTACGGGCTCTACGACCGCGCCGCCAGCTTCAGCAACAAGCCGCCCTTCGATCTGACAGCGAAGGAGGCGGCAGGCCGCGACAAGCTGGACCTCTCCACTCCGCTCGATTTCGTCTCGACAGGCGACATCATCGGCGGCAACTCCGGCTCGCCGGTGGTCAACCGCAACGGGGAAGTGGTGGGGCTGATCTTCGACGGCAACATCGAGTCGCTGGCCGGCGATTTCGTCTATGACGGCACGAAGAACCGTGCGGTCGCGGTGCACTCGGCCGGCATCATCGAGAGCCTGCGCAAGCTCTATGGAGCCGGTGCGCTGGCCGACGAACTGGAAGGCAAGAAATAACGCAACGTGCCTTCACTTCAAATCAAAGGGAGCCGAATTGGCTCCCTTTGATTTTGGTGCAGGACCCGATCCTACAAATTCATGTAGAAGGTCGGACTGACTACCCCGTTCTCGGTTGCGACACAGGTCCCTGACAAGGTAGTGCTGCCAAGAAACACCAAAACGTATACGGCAATGGGAGCTTGAGAGGCAAGCAAAAGGCGAACTCAGAGGCCGAGCGGATGGTCATCGCGCAAGATCCGCCTCAAACAGAGTCCCAGGTAGAGGCGGTTTGATCTTTTGTGGAGTTCAGTGGGGTTGGTTGGTGAATTCAAAATCCCGTAAGCTATTGATTTATTTGGTTGCGGGGGCTGGATTTGAACCAGCGACCTTGGGTTATGAGGAGACCAAGACCTTGCTAAATCAACAACTTAAAGAAATCGACCACAACGCTAAACCACTGTAAACGATATACCGCTACAACATACTTGTCCCTGATCTGTCCTCGGCTCTGTTCATGCCATCGCGCCCTTGTAAACGGAGGTTAGCTGAACGCTAGCTGAAGAAGTGGAAAGCAGTTCAGGCTGTGCCGGACCTTTTCGATTTGCGGCAATTAGCGATACCGAACGGACTCCTTCCGATAACAGTATCTGAGCCGATCACCCAATGATGTCATGATGTCGATTTGTTCCTTTGGGTTCGAGTACAGCCGTGTGCGGCTACTAGAAATGTTGGTGTCACGGTTTTGGCGATCGTCCTGATGTGAATCGCTCACTTGGAACTAGATTTGCGATGTCCGCAACACTGCGAACTCGCTGCTGTAATAATGAAATTCCTCGATTCAAATGAGCACGGAAGTATCCTTCAAGATCGTCCATTCCTAATCCGTCTTGATGAAGACGCTGCCGAAGAAGAGCGATATAGAGGACATCGAATTCACCTAGAAGCGTATATCGATTGAACTCTCGTTCTTCCTCTGCAAACTCGCTCGGATTTGGAATTTTAGTCTCTTCAAGGGACAGACAGAATCCCATCCGACAAAGCAGATTGGGGGTCAGCCCTGTTCGACCAGCTAGGAAGCGAAGGCGATTCGATGCGTCTTTAGTCAGGCGAATCTTAGTGAATCGCATATTCTTTCACCTCCTCAAAGTATCCATGGCGAACGTGGGTGCTTTGCGAGTCCATATCGAATGATAACTCGTATGACCGGGCGATCGATCCTTCAAGAAGGGGAATAAACGCCCTATCGATCTCGCTGTCGGTGGAAAGTATGATGACTTGATGGCTTGCGTTCGGGAAATAACGCTGACCCAAGAGAGCCCGGTGATCTCTATCTAATCTCGCCAACGGCGTGTCGATAATCATCGGTAGTGGTCTTCCTGACACCCGAGCGAGAGCCCACAAGATAGAGATGGCATAGATCTGCTTTTCACCGGACGATAGCTCGCTCTTTGGGACCAAGCGCGAATGGCTATCCTTCACCGACACTTGGAATGTAGTCGGATTGATGCTAATCGACCGGTCGATGCGCTTTCTTGAAAGCAAATTGAAGCAACGTGTCACTTCAGCTTCCACTTCTCTGACCTTTTTTGTCACCAGCGCGTCCTTGAATTCTATGAGGGCACTCTGGACCCTGGCCGCCTTTTCGAGCGACGCTCGCTGCAAGTTGTTGGATGCGAGCGCATTGACCGCCTTCAGGTAATTGCTCTCAGCCTGATGTAAAACCGCGCTTACCTGTTCGAGTTCATACCGCTGCCGACCGGCTTCGATGCTCGCGTCGGCCAACCGCTTGCGTGCCTCATTCAATTGGTCGATGAGCGGCTGTAAGACATCGTCTTGAGGCGCCCTTGAAAGGTCCCGCTCCACCTTTTGCTGCTCGCGATAAAGTGCTTCGAGTTCTTCTGCGGTGGTTCGCAGGGTACGTGGCAGCGAATCCAGCGCAGTGTGTGCCCAGATTCTGACCTGTTTTTCCTGTTCGTGAGATAGATCCTGCAGAATTGATACGTCTTCAGAGAAAGTGGGTTGATGAGTCTTTTTTATGATGGTTGCTATTGCGTCGAATTCCGGGATGGCGCCAAAGGAAACACTCTTCCCGCTTCTCTTTATCTTGATGCTTCGAAGCTGAGCGAGCGTGGCTTTCGCCGCGCCTTTAAGGGTTTCGTCGACCACTACGCCGACACGAATGTCCTCCTCGGCGGCGAGTTGCTCCAAAAGGGATCTGAGCAATTTGGGGGCGAGAGCAATCGGGAGCAGGCCGTGAGCATGGTCCTTTACTACGCCTTCGAGATCTGCAACCCTTGATGCGATCTGTCGCCGCCTTTCCCCCAGGCGCCCTCGGTTCCTTGCGTAGGCTCCTCCTTGCTCTTGAAGATGCTGTTCCAATGTCTGGACATCGGAGACAAGCGCCGCAACGATAGAATCCGCTGATTCTGTCTCTTTCCTGATGACGTCGCGGCGTGTACGCAGGGTTTCGGCTTCGTTGTTGAGATTCGCCAATTCAGATGCCGCATTATCTTCGGTCGCCGCGCGTTGGACTGCTCGTGAACGATAGATGTTCAGGTCAGCATTGAGTTTTTCGATGATGTCTGTGCCGAGCAGATCTCTCACAGCGTCCGACAGTGTTTTCCTGTCGGTATCATCCTCAGCAAGTAACTGCACCCTTTCGCCATCGAAGAAGAAAAGGTCTGAAACGCCGATGGGGATCAGTTCCTGGACGAAGTCCTGCCAATGCGCCGGGTCCACATCGGTTATAGGGCTCCCGTCACAGGAAAGGTCGAACCGTTCGTTGACCCCACCGCTCGCGGTCCTCTCCCACCGCCGGACGGCCGCGTACGTTCGAATACCATCCTGATCTCCGTAATCGAATTCGATCTTCACGGACGCAGACCGAGAAGGAACAGAGGTTGAAGGGTTGCGATGAATGCGGTCGAGCAGATAGCGTTCGTACCGATCCTGCCTGGACGTGGACCGTGAGGCAAAACGCCCATAAAAGCAGAGCCGAATGGCCTCCAGGAAGGTACTCTTACCGGACCCATTTTTACCGCCGATCAAGATGACATTGCGGTTCCCGTCTGTTGCGAGGTCGAAGCTTTGTTCTCCGGCATAGGTGCCGAAATCGTGCAGGGTTAAGCGCTTCAGAATCATGAATGCTCCTCGACTGCATTATTGGCAAGAAGCTCTTCAGTGGTCCGCCAGTCCTCCTCAAAGACCGACGCGAGCTTTCGCTGGATCGACGCCCTCCGGCTCATCCCCTGGAGGCTTCGCTCCACTTCAATAAGCTTGGCGACCATCTCTACTGGCAGTTCGTGCCGATCACAAATGGCGTGCAAGGCATCTTGTTCATCTGAAGAAAAGACGGGAGTTTCGTATTTGATCCACGCTACAGGTTCGCCAAGGACTTCCCTATAGATCGTGGGAACCGAGTCCGCCCAGTCATGTTCCTCAAGTCTCCAGATCGCGCGGATCGCTTCCAATTCGCCCTTGCGGATCAGTTCGGCGTTCCCATGGCCCTCGACGGCTGCGATGGTGCGCTGAACTTCCAGGAGCCCTCTCAGGAGGTCTTTTCGCGCTTCGATCGTATACGGTCCCCACGGCTGAGGGGTGCCGTCCTTCGATTTGACGCGACCATCACGGCGTTTGTACTTCCGGATGGACGGCCATAGCGCGGAATCTTGCAGGGACGACAGTCGGTTCCGGAAATCGAGCAAGGGCTCCAACCATTCCTCCCCGTTCTCCACCATCGCTTCCATCGAAGCATCCCGGTTCACGACGGTACAGACCCAGCACCCGAACCGACTGTTGCCGCATGACGGGGTCGTGGTGTCCACTACAAGCGGGCACTCACCCGCTTGGGCGTTTCGATACAACGTGACCAGATCTCGATTGTTCCCGCCCCATGGCGAAGGGACTTGCAACAGGTACGTCCAGACGTCATCCACAGTGAACGACTCGATAGGCGTGTAAACGAAGGCCTTCGGGAGCGTGGAGTGCCGCGACAGGTATGAGCCACTAATCTTGTGAAGGCTCATCACCTGCGCGCGTGTGTTGCTTTCCGCGCTTCGAACCCCCAAGACCATGACGACTTCGCCAAACTCCGCGACACGCTCCAAAATGAAGGCGTTCGCCGGGGAGATCTTCAACCGTTCGGTGCACCATCGAAACTGCGTTGAAGGGACCGGATAGCCGCGGCCGATCAAATTCACCCAAAAAGTGTCGTTGATTTCCGGAACGACCTTGTGTGACGAGATCGGGAGTCCCGCAGCCTTTGCGCTCACATTGATCTGGTCGAGCGTGCGATCTACATAATCGACGATCATCGGCGTCTCGACAAGGGTGTCGGAGGATATCACGTACACGGGTTTCTTCCGTGCCTCTTGCGGCAGTGCCTTGAGCGCGTTCCATACGAGTTGCAGCGCAGTGGTCGAGTCCTTGCCGCCGCTGTATCCGATGACCCACGGTCGATCATCACCGCAATAGACCTCCCTGATCTCATCCTCTAGGCGGGACAGGAATTCGCGCGATAGATTACTGGCACGTTGGATCGTCCTAACAATATTGGTCATTTGGCCCTCTTCCGCATTTCCCGTTCGAGCTTCAGTTCCTCTTTCGAGAGCTTTAGTTCCAGAGCACGCTTGAGGAATGCAGCGGTCAACTGCACGTTCGTGGTCGCTTTGCTGATCCTCCCCGCAGACAACGCCCTGCCTTCCCAAAGACTGACGTTCCGCCGGCTCCAATCGACGGCAGCGAGGCGCGTGAGGTGCGACTCCCAATCGTCCGGGTGGGCGGTGATCAACGTGGAGCCCATCAGGCCCAGTGAATGCAGGGCGATCCCATGCGAGTGCACGAACTCTCTCCGCAGTTCCGATGGGTTGGCTTTCTTTTGAGCCGCCAACTGCCACTCGGGGATTTGCGCCGACACCGCGTTCCAAAACCTTGCCGCAAGCGCCCGGTCCTCGGCGGTGACGTCATCAATGCGTCGCTTTCCGAGGAGGGATTTTGTGCCTTGGTAGATGCTGCTCAGCGTAAACAGCTTCAATGAACGATTGGAGATGCTGGACCGCTCCATGTCCGTTAGGGTCTTGAAGATCAAGACATCCTCGACCATGAACCGTGAGAGTTGCGCAAGCGGACTTCGTACGTCGTAGAGGATGCCGATCGTCTTGTTTGGTCGAATTGCGTATTGGTTCAGGTCGGCGAACATCTGTTGGCTGCGCTTCAGACCGCCATCGATGAACAGGACGACCGAGATCGTCTCGTCGCCCAGTTCCGAGTTCTCTGAGAGCGCCGCCTCGATGGCGGCCCGTCGATGCTGCCCATCATTGATGATGAACTTCGCCGTCATCGGGATCACGAGGCTCCCCATGCCGGAATCCGGCGGATTCTCCTCGAACCGGACCTCCGCATCAACGGACGCCGTGATAGAGGAAAAGACGTATTCCCGAGGGTTTTCGAGCATATAACGGGCGATCTCCGGGATCCGCGTCCTGTTCAAGGGACGCTGGGCTCGAAACTCCGCAGGCAGTTCGTCTTCGTCATAGAGGAACAGCTTCGGGATCAACCTGAGCGGGCACATCGCAACGTAATACGCATTCCCGGCCTGTCTGCCGCGAAGAGCCGCGAAGGTGTACGTGAATGAATTTCCGGGGTTCATCAGCTAATGGAAGTTTAGCAGATTGACAAGTTGTTTGGGATATAAAGAAGCTCGTACGTAATCATAATGACGTACAGACGCCCTCGATTAAAAGGTGCGTGTTCTTGGATTTAGTGCAGTCCAGACTGCTATCATACGTGGTGCGTAGAAATCTGACGAGGAACCGATGCCTACGATCCTAACTCCACCAGAACTCAAAAGTCTTGCCAAACGCGTCGTCGATCTGGAAAAAGAGTCGATGTACGGTGACGAAGATAACGAAGATCAGCGTCTGAGCCTCATCGAGAAGCTGATGTTGGAGGAGACCCGGAGGTTGAGTCCCCATTGATCTTGCAAAAGCTGACCGTTCAGAACTTCCGACAGTTTCGCGGTGAACATACCCTCGACTTCGCTACCACCCAGGAGCAGAACGTCACCCTCATCTTGGGGTACAACACCTTCGGGAAATCCGCGCTTTTGAACGCTGTGAACTTCGCCCTATTTGGCAAAGTACAGCCTGACTTCGATGAGGCAGACGACCTTCTAAATCATGCCGCCGCTATCGCACGCGAGAACAAGGTCGAGGTCAGGCTGCGATTCGAGTTCCAGCAACGCGAGTATGAGGTCACGCGGAAACGGATCTATACCTTCCACAGCAATTCCCGGAGGACCTCGATCGACGAGGTTTCCATGTCCGAGATCAAACGGCAGAACGGCAGTTGGGTCGGGGTGCCACATTATCAACGCCTTATCAATCGCGCAATTCCGCCGCAAATGGCACCCAACTTCATATTTCACGGGGAGAAGCGCGTGAGTCTGTTCGCCTCGCGCGGGACGCACAAAGAGGTCAGCGATGCGATCCGGAACATCCTCGGGTGCAATGTGATCGAAGCGGCCATTAAGGATCTCCTGGTGATCCAGAAGAAGCTTGATCGCAACATCGCACAGGAATCAGGCGATGAGCAGATCGAACTGTTCCAAAGGCACATCGAAAGCTTGGAAACGGTGATCGAAGAACATCGGCAGAAGATCCGGGAGAAGGAAGACTTCATCGAAGCATCGAAGAGTGAGATTGCCCAGCTCGAACAGCAACTCCGAGACCACGACCAGACCAAGCAGTTGCAACAGGACCTTGAACGCGCAAAAGCTAAACGGCAGACTGCCGAAACGGCCAGGCTCGGGGCCCAGAAGGAGATCCACCGTTGGATACGGGAAAGCGCCGCGTTGGTCTGCTCCGCCGCACTATCCGAGGCAGCGCTCGACGCGATCGATGAAGAGGAGTTCAGGGGGCGAATTCCCTCTGACTTCCAGGACAGCTTTATCCAGAGCCTGCTTGATGCGAAAGTGTGCATCTGCGCGCGTTCGCTCGAAAAGGGCGGTGAAGCGTGGAACGCCGTCGAGGCATTACTCACGCAAGGTGGCCGAAAGGATGTCACCGACATCGCGCTCAAGATCAAAGCGACCGCAGACCGGTATTCGAGATCAATAGCGAAGGCCCGATCTGAGGTTGGCATCTTCGAAGACCGCGTTCGCTCACTCGACCGGGAATGGAACGCTGCCAACAGGGAAATTGAAGAGCTGAACGCTCGGCTTAGGGGAACCAATCTTGAAGGGTTGGCCGAGAAGGCCCGCAAGCGAGAAAGCCTCGAAGCGCAGATGGAATCGGTACAACGCAAGATAGGAGATTATGAACGCAAGATCCGGGTGGATCTTGAGCCGGACTTGCAGAAAAAGAGGGGTGAATACGACCGTCGAATTCGCTCCAAGCCAGCGATGCAGAAGAGAAGAATCACCCTCGAGATCGTGGAGCAACTGGGGACCTTTCTTATCGAGCAAATGGAAGTGTACGAGCGCCAGGCACGGGAAAAGGTACTTGGGCTTACCAATCAGAACTTGGCGAGTATGCACCGCGACAAGGAGGCGTTCTTCGACGGGAAGTTCAATCTGAGCCTTCGGGACAAGGTGACGAAACTGCAATCGGGAAAGAGCACCGGCGAGGCCCAACTGCTCGTCTTGGCATTTACCTCAGCACTGATCCATTTCTGCTCGGTGCGTGAGGCCGACGAAAACGAGTTCTTGGTACCCGGCACCGTCGCCCCTCTCGTCTTGGATGCGCCGTTTGGTCAGCTTGACAGTCTTTTCCAAGCAGGGGCGATCTCGTGGATTCCACGGATGGCGCGTCAAGTCATCCTCTTCGTTTCGGACTCTCAGGCGCGAACGCTGCAAGAATCCCCGGAGATTATGGATAGGGTCGGAGCTTGCTATGCGCTACAAATCCCGCGCGGACAGAAGATGGTGCAGCCATACTCGATTCGCGGAGCTTCCGTCCCGAGTCTCAATGATCGCGGAGACAATTCAACCTCGATTGTGAGGGTATGGTGATGAGCCGCCGAATCTTACGAGATGTGCGCCGTTCGATAGAATTCGAGGATATGTACAATCGGCTTGGCAACCGGGAATACAAATGGACCGGGGGCGAGCGACCTGACGGAGCGCCGCTCTTCGGTACCTTGCGCGAGTTGCTCTGCTTTGCCGCGGTCCTCGGGTTCCAACTGAGCCGGAGAGAGGAACTCGCCGGACACACCACCGCTCCGATCCCCGAAGAGGTCTTTGCAAAGAACGAGGATGCGCTCTCCTGCGTCAGGATGATCGCGCTCGCTCATTCCAAGGACTACCTGATCTTTGCTGAGGAGCGAATCGACGAAATGGTGAACATCTTTGAGGAGTATGCCCTCGGTGGGTCTCGGCTCCTCAATCACTTCCTTTCGGAGTTGCCGACAGATATCTTGGGTGCGGAAGCGCTGCTTGAAGGATTGCGGAAAGAGAAGCTTCTTCCTCCCCGAAGCACAAATACCGGTGGTGGGTTGGGAGCTGTTCGCTTTTGAGACTGCGTGATCTATCGCTCAAGTCCGTATACAACAGCGAGAAGGACAATCTCCTCCGCGACTTCTATATCCCTGCGCTCTCATGTTCTACGTCGTACTCAAGGGCGGTAGGCTTCTTTTCAGCCTCGACCCTCTCTTATGCCGCCCAAGGTTTGAGCGCATTTATTCAGAACCAAGGCAGGATGCGCCTTATCATCGGCGCAGAGCTTGAGGCCGAGGAGCACGATGCCGTATTGCGCGGCTACGCCGAGCGCGCCGCGCTCCCTGACGCGCTCGCCAGGAACTTCCACGCGGTCCTTTCCGAGGTAAATGAACGCCTGTTCTTGAAGAGGCTCGAAGCGCTCCAATGGCTGGTTTCGCACAATCACCTCGACATCAAAGTGGCCGTTCGTCGTCGTGGGATGTACCACGAGAAGATCGGCATCCTGGAGGACGCCACCGGTGACTTCATAGTGTTCCAGGGGTCGGCCAACGAAAGCGTGTCTGCGCTGAGTCCCGACTTCAACTATGAATCGATCAACGTGTTCCGGAGTTGGAGAGAGGGGGAAGAGGAATACTTCGGGGTCCATGTGGACTCGTTCAACGACCTCTGGGCCGGACGGTCGCCTTCCACACTCGTCGTCGAATTCCCTGAGGCGTCGCGGTTGGAACTTCTCGCACGGGTCGTCCGCCAGCCGGACGATGCATCGACCGAATTGGAACTGGTCCGCGAATATCTGGACCGACAGATCTTGCCGGAACGGGACGCCCTCTCCGTTCCGGCGGGGTTCGAGGTCTTCGATCATCAACGGATCGCCCTCGCTGAATGGCAGAAGCAGGATGGTGTCGGGATACTCGACCTTGCGACAGGGGCAGGAAAGACCTTCACCGCCCTCTATGCGGCAACCAAGCTGCTCCGAGTGACCCATCGCCTGTTTCTCATCATCGCGGTTCCCTACCAAGTGCTGGCAGAGCAATGGGAGGAGGAACTGGCGGCTTTTGGCGGCAAGGCGATTATGTGCTCATCGCTCAACCCGAACTGGTCACAGGAACTTGCCGTAAAGGTCGATGCCTTCAGGACGGAGCGCGCAAACTTTGTGGCGGTGATATGCGTAAACGCGACGCTCGCGTCGGACAGGTTCCAGGAATTGATCGCCCGTATCAAGGACGGTAACAGCTTCCTATTCGTCGGCGATGAATGCCACCACCACGGCACCGTGCGCTACAATCGCGCGCTCCCCGAAAACGCAGGGATGCGATTAGGGCTGTCGGCAACCTATGAACGTCATGGCGACCCCGATGGGACAGCAAGACTTGAAAGTTATTACGGCCAGGTTGCATATACTTTCACGTTGGCGGACGCCATAGAGAAGGGTTTTCTGGTGCCATATCGCTATCATCTGGCGCTCGTGGAATTGTTGCCGGCCGAGGAAGACCAATACGCGCAGATCGCACAGAGGATCAGAGAGCGTTTTCATGCGTTGAAGGGCATGAACCAAGGTAGTCCCCTTGATGACGATGTCATAAAGATGCTTCTTCTTCGCCGCGCTCGATTCCTGGGAACTCTCGCATCGAAGCGTCAGCGACTGGCCGAGCTCGTGGACGCGGGAAATGTCACCATGCGCACTTTGATTTACTGCGGGGAGGGTCGCGCACAAAGCGATGACAGCGATGATTCGGATGATGCCATCGATGTGGAGGATTTGCAAAATATAGATATCGTCACTCGCATGGTCTCGAACAAGGGCTTCCGAGTTGCCCGATTCACCTCACAAGAGAGTCCCAATGAGCGCCGGGAGACCTTGTCCATGTTCCGCACAGGGAATATCGAGGTGCTCACCGCCATTCGTTGCTTGGACGAGGGAATGAACATCCCGGCGTGCGAAACCGCTTTTATTCTTGCGAGTTCGGCAAATCCTCGCCAGTTCATACAACGGAGAGGTCGCATATTGCGCCGAAGCCCTGGCAAGCTTTCTGCGACTCTTTGGGACTTCCTCCCCTTGCCCCCCCAAAGCAGCGTCTCCGAGGAACACGAGAAACAGATTCTGCGAAAGGAACTGGGACGGATCAGTGAATTCAGCCGTCACTCGATGAACTTCATGGACACGTACCGAGTGCTTTCCCCGTTGCTTCAGCGCTACGACCTCGGAGCTGACTTCCTGCTCGGCAATAGAGACACTATGTAGTGTGGCCACATCCGGGTATTGTTGAGATGACAGATTACTGACGACCGACTCAGACATACCGAATGGCAACCTCATCACGGAGGACAAGCAGAATGCCTAGGCCGAAATCTGCCTGTCAAGGCTTAGCAGGCATCTCTCGGCCTAGGTTCCTCCAACAATGCTAGAACTGATCATGAAAAACCTCCCAGTTGGCAATCATTCCGTCATACTCGAAGTTCAAGTCTCCGGCCAAGTCCTGGAGATCCGTCATAGCTGATCGACGGGCAGAGAGACGGTCATCAATGCGCTGCTGAACATAACTTTTGATCCAGGGGTCATTGCCGGAGCGATTGAGCATGATCTGGTCACTGACGGTGACGAGTTCCTGCACTCCAGATTCAATCGCAAAGAGAGCGTCGAGCCGCCTGCAGTCCTTGCATTTCCTGGCACCCTCCGGCGGAGCATCGGCTTCCCAAAGCCGGACCGCTTCTTTCAGCGGCGCATCGAGCTCCTTGTAGTCAATGTCAAAGGCGAGGGGCTTGGGAACAAAGGGCATCCAGAGGCGCTTGGAGCGGTAGTACTTGTCTGGATCAGCCACCACTTTTTCATGCTCGGCCCCCCAGTAAAGCAGTCCCGCCTTTGATACCTCGCCGAGCTTCAGGCCGAATTCGGCAATAAAACTGTACCCCAGAATCTGAATTCTGTAGCAACCGAGCAGGGGGTCTTTCCCATCCTTGGGCCGAGCCGTCTTGAAATCGATTACAGCGATGGACCCATCTGAAACTTGGAAAATGTCATCCGGCTCGCCATACAGAAGGACGCCGGAATCAAGGCGGTGCTTGAACTTTCGCCAGTTACGAGGAAATTGGACCCGGCCGACCAAGTCGCAAAATGGTGCGAATTCTTCCGGAAGGGTCCCGTCCTTCTCGATCAAATCGCCGACAACGGCCATCTGCGCCTGTTCCATCGATTTGAAGATCGCGCCGCCAAAATGATCAAAAGGCGGATGGAACTTCTGCTTCAGCAAATACCAGTAACACCTTGGGCAGAAGCTGTCGATTTCAATAAGGCCCAGTCTTTTCGGCGTGATTGCGAGGTCAGTATTCAATGTCTTGCTCCTTGGAAGATTCTGTGACTATGGTTTTGACGCGCCATGTGGGATCAGCCAAAGCCGCGGATATTACAGACGTTGTTGAAGAAACAACAGCGTGGGTGCCATAAGAAATAGAACTCCCCGCAAGCTGTCTAGTATAGGAGGCGCATTGCCTTGCAACTCATCAAACTCATCCCATGAATAGATAGCTTGCAAGAACGGCGATTCGTGGGGCGCCTCTGCCCTCGCATTGGCCCAGTTCCCGCTGGCCGCCGCCAGAGCTTGGCTTTGCCGGCGGATTGCTGGTGCCTGTGGCTGCGGGGCTTGGTGCTGGCGCCGCTCGCTCTGACATTGAGGCGGGTTTGCCATCTTCCGGCCCAGCTTCTCGTTCTGGTGCCTGCGATGTCGGCTTTCTTGCCGTCAGAAATCCATCCAGATCTTCAACTGCGATAAAGATTCTTCGACCCTCACGCCGCACTGGCAAAGGCCTTTTCAGGCGGAGCCAACGGTAAACCATTTTGGGCGGAACCCCCTGAAATGTGGCGACTTCTTTTACTGACATCCAACCATTTGTCGTGCTCGGCGGATTTTCCATGTACCCCCTTTGGGTGGTCAAACGCGGAATCCCCGCGCTTGCATTCATCATGCTCGCCGCCGCTTTTCTACCAAAGGCCCAACCTGGCCGCCAGTCTGCTGATGAGTGCGATCACCGGAATGATGCTGGCCGGCCCGGAGAACCGGAACCGTTGAATCGTCCTCCTGTCGGCATAACCTGGCAGTCAAAACCATTCGCCGTCGGCGTATCGTGAGAAAACCATTCGGATCTAAAGGTTTTCCCGTAGTTTCGCCGTTCGAAAACGCCAGTAATATTCGTTCATCAGGCAATAAGTTCCGGTCGCGATTCTGCTTGATCTGCTTCGACGGCATAGCAACCGAAGAAGGGACACAGTTCGCAGAGGTACTTCTGTCTGTCAATCACAGTCAGGGCTACTGCCAGCCAGCGGTCAGCAGTCCCGGCAACAAAGGAATGAACGAAGTGAACAATACCAACACCGTTAAGTTTCCGTTGCTCGAGGGAATCCTCGAGATGAGCAATCTCCCTCTGAAGCCGATGTACACCGTTCACGATGTCGCCGCCATCTTCCGGGTCTCGACCCGTTCCATCCAGAAGTGGATGTCACGTGGTCGCCTTTCTTCGCGCTCGATGCCCGGCCGCGCCAAGTTCCTGTCCCAGGACCTTGAAGGTTTCATTCACCAGAGCTGCAAGGAGCGTCGTAAGTAACCGGGGCCAACTGACCATGTCCCTCTTTCTCGCCTCAGGGAACCGCATCAAAACCGGTTCCCACCGGTTCGGAAATGAGAGCTATATCAGGCCTCCGTTCGGAACCGTTCGCAAAGAAAACATTGATTCGCAACCTCTCGCTGCAAGGCGCATTTGATATGCATTTTTGCAGCCGGTTACCTCTATAAACACGCAAAGGAAATGCAGATATGATCGCAAACAATCTTCAGAATGGTTCGGAACATGCAACAGAAGTTCCGATCCAGTCAACTCAGTTCACAGATGTGCGGATAAGTCCGAAAACTGTATCCAACCTTCTTGATAGCCTTCAACAGGCGCCTCCGAAGGGATTCGCAATGCTTCGCAGCACCTGCGCGATTCTTTCATCGTATCTCGACAAACCTGCCTGCGAATTAACGGTTCAGGAAGTCTTCGACAGCAAGGATTCGCTGCGCGATTTCCTGGAGAGCCGCAAGTACGCCGAGAACTCGATCCGCACCTACGTCAACAACCAGCGTATTCTCCTGCAGCACGCTCAAATCTTCGGTTGGAAACCTTCCAATGATTTGTCGGCCGCATGGCAGAAGGTAATGGATTGCGTCACCTCCGCAAACGGGAGGAGTCTTGTTTCGTACCTGGCAAAGAATCGCAATACTCCACAGGAAGTCATCGAAGAGGACGTCCTCGACTGGTCATCGAAGAAGGTCTGTGGCGGAACTTCAATTATCACGACCCGGAAGATCTCCGCTAGCTTTTGGCGCATTCTCAAGGAGCTTGACTTGGGTGGAGATGGCGCCAAGAATCCCCCTTCCTGTTACGGTATTCCCACCGATCAGTTTCCCTCAAAGATGCAGTCCGAAGTGAAGGAGCTTACTCGTTGGAAGCAGGCTAACTTCGCGCCGGGCCGCCCAAAGAACGGTCAGATTCGCGAAGTGACGGCTCATGGTATGGATAGGACATTTCGCAAGCTTTATGGATATGCGATTAAGGTTCGCGGTGAAAAGGAGATCGTGTGTCTTGCTGACCTGATAACCGAGAGCATTGTCACGGGCTTTGTCGAATGGCGCATCAATGAACGCAAAGTAAAGGGTCTGTCGATTATTACCGGCCTTGCTTCTCTGCATGCAGCTTTGCGCCATCATCCGGCGTTTAAGACGATGGATATCTCCTGGTTTGACCCTTTAATGGCTAGTAT
>Ga0182011_10001790_pt1 | contig 18662 bp, 17 predicted proteins | sample 711E1DmetaG_FD_120481 | JGI IMG/M metagenome (GOLD analysis project Ga0182011, IMG submission 120481) | Permafrost microbial communities from Stordalen Mire, Sweden - 711E1D metaG | ecosystem: Environmental > Terrestrial > Soil > Wetlands > Permafrost | place: Sweden: Stordalen | collected... | reverse complement strand
TCATATTCAGATTGTTGGCATTCAACGTGCCGGCCGTAATCGATACATTGTTATTCACGGTCAAACTATTGGTAACAAGCTGCGCTGTGGCATTGGCGCTGTTTACTGTAAAGTTAAATACCGATTTATTTGTATTGACTTGCATAGTCTGCCCGGCTGGTGTTGTATTATCGCCAATCTGCAGCGTTCCACCCGACATAGTATACATGATCGAACCGGTATTGATGTATCCAAGATCGTTCGCTCCCGTTCCACCTTCACGCACAACAACAATTCCTCCACCGCTCATATTAAAATAAGATCCAAATACATCTATCATGAACGGTGCAAGGGTTGTGCTGGTCGAACCGACAGTTGCCACTCTCAATGTTCCTGCAGATATTGTGAACCGAGTAATCGTCACGTTGTTCGTTCTATTGAAACTTCCCGCAACATTCACCGAGCCGCCATCTATAATAATATCTCCGCCGTTGGATAATAACTGCTGATCGGCAGCAGTTCCAACATTTAATGTTCCCGCAGTAACCCTGACAAATCCTGTATAGCTCAAATTACCGCCTGTTGTTGTTACAACCGCTGATGCGTTATTCACCCACAAACCGCCCGTTAATGGAATTGTAAATGATGCCGCAAATGGAGTTATCGCACTTGGCGCTTCATATTTAAAAGTCCCGTTCGTTACAGTCAAGAACCCTGTCGACTGCGTGGAAAAATTCGATGATGTAATATCCAACACATTATTATTTGACATTCCCATATTGAGCGTCATCAAATAGAAACGTGTTGTAGCTCCGGTTCCACTAATAGTTTGCGTGCCGGGATAGTTGAAGGTCGTCTGGCACCTTGTGGTTGCGCTGGGTCCTAAATCGAATGTACCGTTGTTGATAATATTCCCTGTGAGATTGAGAATATGACCCGATGTTGCGGAAGCTGCGTTCACGATAAATTGAGCACCTGCGTTCACCGTTATATTGCTCAAAACATTTATTGTGCGAGCGTTGGCATCATTTCCAATTTGAAGTATACCGCTTGCTCCTTGGCCCACAACAAGATTATCAACGGTGATATTTCCATCGATCGTTACTGTGTGTGTGTTTGCAATCGTGACATTGGCATTAACAGTTGGTACAACTCCGCCGACCCACGTTGCACCCGTATTCCAATTACCTGTTTGTGCAGAAACAAAATTTGCAGCAGCAGGCGTTGCTTGAGAACCATCAAGATTTGCACTCAAACATCCTTCTGTTACAGCATATATTCTCCAATAATATGTTGTTCCTGGAAAAAGACCCGCTGTTGGATAGGAAGTGGTGTTTGCTGCAAGTTGTGTAATGTAAGTGTAATTGATGCCATCTAATGAGTTATAAATGGCGTAGCCGACTTCGTTATTCGCATTATCATGCCAGTTCAAGGTCATGGAAGTTTGAGTCACAGCCGAAAAAGTGAGAAGTGTCGGATTCGCAGGTATCACAGGTGTGAAAACTAATTCTGAATTTGATGTAGGAAGAGTTGTTACATATCCGCCGCCCGGAATAACTTGCGGCAGAAAATTCGTTGTGTTTGCAACCTGCTGAATCATCAATGTCGTATTGCTTAAGGGAGCAGTAACGGTCGGCGCATTAATACCTATTTTGTATTGAAGCGTCGCCGATCCTGAAGTCATATTCCCATAGATAAATTCAAATGTACCGGTACTCTCGTGCAGCTTGAGTTGGAAATTCCAGCTCGTACCCAAATTAATTTGATTCCAGACACTGAGATTGATCCATTCAACTGTGAACACTCGATTTGGCGCGACGCCGGTTGTCAAATACATAAAACTTGATCCGAGAGGATCAACTTGATTCTGGGTCGTTAGATCTCCGTACATAAGAGCGAGACAATCCCAGGCACATGGACTTGCCGTATTTGATAATCGATTATGTGTAGGATTATCTGAATCATAATCACCAGTTGTGTATCCCGTTGCCGCAGAGGAAGAAAAATCAGCAATGCCATTGATTCCCACACTCAGAGTAGTATATCGCGCACCATCGTACCAAAAATCAAATCCAATTGGAATTGGGAAGCTTCGATTATCGTCTAACATTTGTGCAGGATCGTTATGCCTCCAGCTATTAACGGAATTGCCTATACTCGAAATCGAATTATAGGTAACACCGGTTGCACGGGTTATACCATAGTTCCCAACTTTCTGGGCAAGTACCGAACTCGAGGAAAGGAGGATGAGGAACATGCATAAGAACGCAAAGGCTAGTTTACGTTTTATGGCAATATTTCTCTCATATATTTGAAAACGACTCATTTCTTTCCTTATTACTTTTTACGCAGCAACCGCGTTTGCCGTTAAATAATTTGATTGTTCACTTGCCAATACCTTCAGCAGTGCATTTTTCATCGATGACTTAGCGATGAAACCGTCGGCAAAATCCTGTGTGTTCTTTTGATAGAACTCGCTCGGATCCATCGATAGGATAAATACCTTCGTATCGGGCCACCGATTTTTGATCGCTTTGGTTGCTTCGATGCCATTCTGCCTCGGCATGTGAATATCCATCAGAACAAGATCGGGATGAAACTTTTCCGCCTGTTCGACAGCTTCCTGCCCATCGATGGCTTCTCCTACCACCTCTATCCCTTTTTGCGCTCTTAAAAACGCAACGAGAATCCGGCGAAAACTGTCGTGATCATCGGCTAAGAGAACTTTTAATTTGTACATCGTATGACCCCTTGTTGAATGTATTTATTTTATGTGGATTAGTGTTGTCATTGGTGTGTTCGGCGAATGAACACAAAATGTCGCTTCGAGCGACGGTTTTAATGAGCTCTTAAGAATAAATCCATCCGCCCGTGCTTCAAGTGCTTGTTTGCGATACATCGGATCGTCGTGAGTAGTAGCAATGAGTACTTTTGTTCCTGGCCAGCGCTCTTTGATGACCCGTGTTGCTTCAATTCCATTCATGAGAGGCATCGAAATATCCATCAGCACGACATCAGGAAAAAGTTTTTCTACTTTCGTAATAGCATCGTCCCCGTCCACCGCTTCTCCGACAACAGAAACATTCGGCAAGTGATCAAGAAAATCGTGAACGACTCTCCGAAAATCCCGATGGTCATCTGCGATGAGAACTTTAATTCTATTCATGCGGTGCTTCCTTCTAAGAATGAAAATGGTTCTTTAAGAACTGGGATAAATATAGCATCGCAGCATTCGAGACGAATCGTTTGATTACCGTATTTTAAAGAATACTGGGAATTCCTTAGGCAGCTACGGTATTAACCGTAATTATACGCTTGACATTACCACGAAAATGTTGTATACTATAGGTAGTTAATAACTCAAGGATGCGACAATGAAAAAGACGATTAAAGAACCCAAAATTAACAACCTGATGGATTTGCTCAAACGTTTCCCGAATGAAGAAGCGTGCAGAGAATTTCTTGAACAATCTCGATGGAACGGCAAGCCTATTTGTTTCCATTGCGGACATACTGAAAAAATCTATCGGATTCAGAATGGCAAGCTCTACAAGTGCGGAAAGTGCCGGAAACCATTCTCCATCAAAATGGGAACGATATTCGAGGATTCTGCTCTGCCTTTGCAGAAGTGGTTTCATGCTATGTTCGTAGTATCCGCTCACAAAAAAGGTATTTCTTCCTGCCAGCTTGCCAAAGATATTAGCGTTCGTCAAGCTACTGCTTGGCACATGCTGCATAGAATCAGACTTACCATGTCCACTGGTTCCTTTGAAAAACCTTTGAACGGTATCGTAGAGATTGACGAAACTTTCATTGGTGGAAAGCCTCGCAGATTCGGTAAACGTGGATTTCCACATGATAAAGCTATTGCATTTGGAGCGATTCAACGTAACGGTAAAGCACGAATACAAACTATTCCAGATACAAAGGGCGATACTTTGAAGTCTGCCGTTCGTGAAATTGTCTCTCCTGATTCTATTGTAATGACGGATAATTATAAAGGATACGCAGGACTCGATAAAGAGTACAAAGAGCATGGCGTTATTTCTCATAGCACTCATCAATATGTAAATGGTATTATTCATACCAATACCATTGAAGGATTCTGGAGCTTGCTTAAACGCGGTATTGTTGGTATATATCATCATACCTCTAAAAAACACTTACATCGCTATTGCGAAGAGTTTGAGTATCGATACAATTCTCGCAAATTAGTTGACTCCGATAGATTCGGAATGTTGTTAGGTGCATGTAATGGAAGGCTGACATATAAGAACCTTATTCATAGTTCAAAATAATGAAGCATAAAACACCCGCTGATAAAAACAATAAGTCCGAAGGCAGAAATAATCAGTCTGACGAGTCTTTTATTCGTATAGCAGACAGCCTTGGCAAGATTGAGAGTAAATATACACTCACCAATGAATATGAGAAACCCACAGAAAAAAACTTTTGGATACCAATATCGATCGGAATTATATCTGTCCTTGTCAATACCGTCCTTGCGGTCGGAACTTATCTTTTGTGGAAGCAAGCCACCTTGCAATCTAATGCCGCGATAAGTGCCGCCGAATCTACGAAACAAAGTATTAAACTTGCTGAAACCAATTACATTATTGAAAATAGAGCGTGGATTGGATTGGAAAATGTCCCGCAACTTGTTCCCAATACCACAACTTACATATCGACGGGCAATGGAAATGACCGACCAGAAGAAGTTGCAATCGCATTTTCGATACATAACTTCGGCAAAACTCCAGCAGATAGTTTGTTCTTTTCGTATAATTATTTTGTTAATAAGGTCACTGACAATAATTTTATCCTTGATTTTCCCAACATCCTTGGTGTGTGTGGAGAAGTAATGTCTCCCAATCAAACAAACAATTATATCGCCAACCTGAGCAAAGAGCAAACGAGAAATATTTATAGGGGATGGTGGAAATATAGATTTGTTTTTTATGGGATTATCGTTTACAAAGATATTTATCGAATTAAAACTGATAGTACTCGATTCTGTTTTCTGTATGTTGCTGGTAAGCTTACCCCAACCACCCCAAATAATTACATGCACTAATATGAATAAACCCAATCCAACAAATAAGCCAACTCTTAAGCGTGGACGTAAAACTAAGATTGAAATGATCTTTGAGGAAAGCGTAGAGGTACAAACCATGTCCTTCCATGAGTTTGTACGTCGTATCGTTCGGGTAAAGCCCGAAGAAATAAAGCTTAAAAAGACCTGATATTTAGCATTGTTTTTCATCTTCTTTATTTAGATATTTTCGGAATCATAAGACTCTATGAAATTATCTTTTGTCTTTATATTTCTGCTATTACTTCCGTTTGATGGAAGTTCCCTTGCCCAAAAATCAAAAACTAAAACTCCTTCTCTTAATCCCCGGCAAATTGATTTTATGAACCGTCTGAATGAAGTTTTCAATGCTTCTTATAGAGATGATATTGAATATTTTATCTTTCAAGCTCTTGATGGCTATAAAATCTCTAAAGATGAAATGATTAAAAAACGGGCTGATGGATTGCGTGATCGCACTAATCTTCCTGCAATTATCAGATATTATAAATCCAAAGCCTATTATCCGCAAATTACAGATGAAAAAGTCGAGAACTTTAATGGTGTTTTCCCTTCTCTTACCAAAGAAGAATGTCGTGATCTGTTGCAAATGAGTGATGTCCAAATTATCGCATTGGCTAAAAAGTATGCCGATTATCTTATTCATATTGATACCGAATTACAAAAGCTTCCAAAATATTAGGAGAACTCATGGCTGAAAAAGAAATGTTTCAAGTAAAAGTCTCTTTGTCTAAAGAAAGACATATCGTTATAGAACAAGGGTTATTCGACGGTGATCCCGAATCCATTTCTACGATTACCATTCATCCAGATCAGGTCAATTTATTTATTAAATGGATAAAAGAAGCAAAAGAAAAATCATTGCAAAATAAAAACTAATTTATCTTTGCTAAACATTTTCTTTGCTCGTTCCTTGATTTCTTCTAATGTTAGGGCTCGCCCCCATACGTTTACGTTGGCAGATTCTTCCCATGCCCAAATGAAACTCTCTTTATCGGATTTATAAAATATTTTCCTACTCTTTCTATCTCCACTATTCCTCGTTTTTAACATAAAAAGCCCTTTCTTGTTATGGTAATGTCAAGCGTATAATTACGGTATTAACCGTAGTTATACCGTTGACGTTACCAAAGTGGGAAAACGGGAGGTGTGTGGTGAATAATACCTTAAAAAATCGCTATATCGGCAACTAAATTTCTTGTAGATTTACCAGAATATTCCGGCGCAGGACTTCATTGAAGATCATATCAACGAAAACATTGTCATTTGCTCTATCTTGCAAAAGTTGTATCTATAATCAACTTCATCACAATTCTGAACGAGACTTCCCTTTCTTACCAATTGCATATCGCACAAGATTGGCAGCGTCATGAATATCGAGTTTCTGCATGATATTTGTCCGATGTGTGTCAACCGTTCGAGCGCTGATAAAAAGTTTCTCGGCTATTTGTGAATTATTCAATCCATCCGCAATAAAAGAAAGAATTTCTTTTTCACGTTTGGTGAGCGGTATGTCTCCATCATTCATCGAAGGCTCTTCCCGCCCCCCCGCCTTCCGCAGGTATGCATCCACCATAATCTCAGAGACGCGCGGACTGAAGAAGTGTTCGCCCTTCGCTACGGCATTGATGGCGGCAGCAAGGTCGTCTTTTCCTGAACTTTTCAGCATGTATCCGCCGGCGCCGGCTTTAAATATCTGATAGACATATTCTTCGTTGTCGTGCATCGTCAGTACAAGCACCTTGACGAGAGGATTATTTTTTCGGATAAGCTTGGTAGCTTCAATCCCTGAAAGCTTCGGCATCGAAAGATCGATAATGACAATATCGGGTTCCAGGTTCCTGGTCATAGCGACAGCTTCTTCGCCGTCGCCGGCTTCACCGACGATGACAAATTCTTTGTAGGGCTCCAATAATTTGATAAGCCCGCTGCGAACCATCGGATGATCGTCGGCAAGAAGAATTCGGATTTTATTCATGATTAATTGATGTTATGATTGGTACTTCGACAGCAATAAGTGTTCCGTTGTTTGGTGTCGAGTCAATGGTAAACGCACCGCCGAAAGAAGATGCACGTTCGCGCATTCCCGGCAATCCCATCCCGCCTTTTCCTGTTGCCCGGATAAGACCCGGCTGAGTGGTGAGGCCCTTTCCATTGTCTTCGATAACAAGGCGAATGCCGGTGCTAGAACGGATAATTTGCAGATTGACTTCCGTGGCTTCTGCATGTTTCGATACATTGTTCAGCGATTCCTGTGCGATTCTGTACATGCCTATTTCCAAATTTGGATCAAGCCGGTCGTTTATACCGTGAGCCTGAAATTGAACTTTCACATTTGTACGATTGGAAAATTGTTCGCTTAAAAGCTGAAGCGCGGGCGCCAATCCAAAATCCTCCAGAACGCTCGGCATAAGGTTGTAGGAAATTTCACGCGCTTCCTTCATCACACTGTCAAGCAGGTTCTTCATATCGTCAATTCGTTCACGTTCATCCTTGCCGGCCGTAATCATATCTTCCAGAATCTCAAGATTGAATTTGATGGCTGTCAGCATCTGGCCAAGGCCATCGTGTATTTCCCGAGCGATGCGCCTGCGTTCATCTTCCTGTGCCTGCACTCGTGCGCCTGATAGAATTTCCAATTCTTTTTCCCGTTGAAGAAGATCTGTATAGAGTTGAGCGTTAACCATAGCAATAGAATTCTTCTCGGCAAGCGAGATAAGCAGCCGCATTTCGCGTTCGGCAAAATCATGGTACTGCCGGTATCCTACAACAAGCATGCCTCTATGCTTTCCTTCGACGATTAATGGAAGCCACACCGTCGATAGAAGTTTTTCCTCTCCAACAATAGAAAGCCGGGAAAGCGGATATCGAGTCTCAGAGCCGGAATCCTGGATGACCAGCGGTTCCTTATTTTTTAAAATATCACACAGCGTTTCATTGGGACGAAATACATCTGCCGTATGCTGAAGCATATTGCCGCAAATCGAATTCCATTGCATCGTCATGGTTGCTTCATCATAAAGAAGAACGCCGCTGAAATGTGCGCGTGTCAAGTTTAATGATTGCTGCAAAATTGCGGCAAATATTTTATTTAAATCGACAACTCCAATAAGTTTTCGGTCTATTGCACTTAATGTTTCCTGTTCCCATAACCAGAGCATCTGTTCACGTTCGAGCGTTTTTCGTTTCGTGATATTTCGAAACGACGCTTGCACCGCAGGATAATCATTCCATGCAATGACAAGAGCGTTTGCCTCCAGGTCTATGATCTTCCCTTGTTTTGTCAAACCGCGCAGTTCGTAATTTCTAAAAACTTCATCTCCCAGTACACGCCCGTCAGACGTCATCGTAAGGAATGGTTTGCTCAGAGGAGCGACGGTCTCTGAAAAATTAAGCAGCCGCATTTCTTCCGCTGATGCATAACCGAAGGTATTGACGGCTGAAGGATTAACATAGACAAGCCGTTCGTTCTGTACAACCATAATACCGTCGAGTGAGCTTTCGACGATACCGCGGTACTGGCTTTGTATGTCGGTCATTTTTCGCGCGAAGTCTTTTTGTCCCGCAAGATCGTTCAGCAGCGCTATACATTCCGAAAGCATTCCATTCGAATCAAGAACCGGTGAAAGTATCAATTCCGCAATAACCATGGTTCCATCGGCCCGGGTATATTCCACTTCTCCTGTCCATACCTTACCTGATAAAAGATTCAATTCCGCTGATAACCATACACTTTCTTTACTTCCTGTACTGGTAGTGATTTTCATACGATCAAAAAGATTCCGTCCGATGACGGAAGATTGATTCAATCCGGTCCATTGTAGAAATGCAGGATTTGCATAACGAGTAATACCGTTGTCATCCGTTCCATGGACTGGATTCGAGGAATACTCAAGCAATGTATTAAATCGTTTTATACCGGAATTAATTTTTCGATTTCGATATGCCAGCAACAAGAAGAGCACACTATAAAATCCGATGATTATAAAGTACAACATTGGCTTCTGAAAATAATAGATACTCGCAGCCAAGAGAAACATCAGAATCAAGCCGATGCAAAGTAAGAACGCCGACGAGAGAAGAGTGTTCTTCGCGGGCAGTGAAAGAAGGATTTCGTTTGAATTTTTACTTTTCCACACAGGTTCATTCATCCTTTAAATCATACCCAAGGCAGATGTTGATGCCACACAAAAATTATTCAGTATTGTGTGCGAACTACTTTCCCACGAGCGTTTTGTACGCTTGTACATCTAGAAGAGTATCCAACTGAGAAGGATCAGCAATCTTAATCTTAATCATCCATCCCTCGCTGTATGGATCTTTATTGACAACCTCCGGATGATCTTTCATCTCCGAGTTCATTTCAACTAAATCGCCCGTCACCGGCGCAAACAAGTCGGAAACGGCTTTTACAGCCTCAATGGTACCGAATGATTTGCCTTTTTCGAGTTTCGTTCCAACGGCAGGAATTTCGATGTACACAATATCTCCTAATTCACTTTGGGCGTAATCCGTAATTCCAATCCAGCCAAATTGCCCTTCAACTCGAATCCATTCATGGTCGACCGTATATTTCACATTTTCTGGGAAATTCATAGGAACCTCTTACATTGAGAAATAATTATTGGATGATGTTATTTTCCGATATCAGTTGAACGAAAAAAATTCAACGATCAAATTCTTTGTTGAATGTCTGCTATGTCATCTTCAAACACAAATGATTCGATAAACTTTGTATCGAAGTCACCGCTTCGGAATTTATCGTTCATCATCAACTTCTTGTGGAATGGAATCGTCGTCTTGATTCCTTCGATGATAAATTCATCCAATGCATAGTACATTTTAATAATCGCTTCTTCTCTTGTTTTGGCTTTCACAATCAGCTTTGCAATCAACGAATCGTAATAAGGCGGAATAACATAACCGGCATAGATATGCGTATCGACGCGCACGCCAAAACCGCCCGGAAAGTGCAAACTTGTAATTTTACCCGGGCTTGGCCGGAAACCCGTTGCCGGGTCCTCTGCATTGATGCGGCATTCAATTGCATTCCATTGCGGTTTCGCTTGAGTTTTTTTCAGCCGCTCTCCCGCTGCCATTTGGATCTGCAGCTTCAATAAATCTACCCCCATGACCTCTTCCGTAACAGGATGCTCAACTTGAATGCGTGTGTTCATCTCCATAAAATAAAAGCTTTTATCTTTATCCAGCAAGAACTCCACGGTACCTGCTCCAACATATTTGACACTCTTTGCACCCTTGACTGCCGCGTTGCCCATTGCTTCGCGAAGTTCCGGTGTAAGCGCAGGTGAGGGCGACTCTTCAGCTAACTTTTGGTGTCTGCGCTGTATACTGCAATCGCGCTCTCCGAAATGGACAATCGTTCCGTACTGATCACCCATAATCTGAATTTCAACATGCCGCGGCTCTTCAATATATTTTTCCATATAGATAGCTGCATTCCCGAAGGCAGTTTCCGCTTCGTGGCTTGCTGTCAGGTAAGCATTCTCCAATTCTTCCAATGAACGGACAATGCGCATACCTCTCCCCCCTCCGCCTGCGGTCGCTTTAATGATAACAGGAAGACCAATTTCTTGTGCAATCTTCTTCGCGTCAGCAATATCAGATAGAGTGCCTTCACTTCCCGGGACAACGGGCACCCCGGCTTTTTTCATTGTTTCTTTAGCAAGTGCTTTATCCCCCATGGAAGTAATAGCATCCGGACGAGGGCCTATAAATGTGATGCCGGATGAAGCGCAGATATCAGCAAAGTTGGCATTTTCTGCCAGAAAGCCATAACCGGGATGAATAGCATCGGCATCTGTAACTTCAGCAGCGGCTATCAAACGCGGAATATTAAGGTAACTCTGCTTGCTCGATGGCGGACCGATGCAAACAGCTTCATCGGCGAACTTAACGTGAAGAGAGTCATGATCAGCTTCGGAGTAAACGGCAACCGTTTTGATTCCTAGTTCACGGGCAGCCCGAATGATACGAAGTGCAATTTCACCACGATTTGCTATAAGGATTTTCTTAAACAATGGAGTGCGGTTTCCAGACTGAGAATGAATCACTACGCCTTCTCAATCAGAAACAAAACCTGATTATATTCGACCGGTTTGCCGTTCTCGGCAATGACCTTCACCACAGTACCGTTGCAATCCGATTCTATTTCATTCATTAATTTCATTGCTTCAACGATGCACATAACCGAACCGACCTGTACTGTTTGACCTATTTCGACATATGGTTCGGCATCAGGAGCCGGTGCACGATAAAACGTACCAACGATCGGCGATCGAACTTCATGATATTTCGATTCCTGTGGGACGCCGGGTGATACAGGATTGAGTTGTCCTGCATTCTGGACGCTGTGCGACAGATTGGTTTGTGGCGCTATGCTCGCAGGTTGTACAAATATCCCTGAGTTGCGATTACGCGCAACTTTGATTTTTGTCCCCTCTTCTTCGAGCTCTAACTCGTCGATAGCACTGTTTTCGACCAGCTTAATAATTTTTTTAATGTAAGAAAGGTTCATCAGATCTCCGTTGTAAAAAACTCAATAAAGAAGATTTCTTTTCTTGACGGGTGAAGACAATTAACTGTTCACTCGTTCTAGATATTTACCTGTTCTTGTATCCACACGGATTACATCGCCCTCGTTGATAAAGAGCGGCACATTGATGCTAGCACCTGTTTCTACTGTGGCAGGTTTTAAAGCGCCGGTAGCTGTGTCACCTTTAACTCCCGGTACTGTTTCAGTAACTTTCAATTCCACATGCTGCGGAATTTCCGCACCGACAATATCCAGACCCACCATTTGCAATTGAACGATTTCGCCTTCTTTTAAGAATTTTGCACCTTCTCCCAAGGCCTTTTCGTCAACCGGCATCTGCTCGTAGCTCACTTTATCCATAAATTGATAACTGGCACCATCGTGGAAAAGATATTGAAATTCTTTCTGTTCAACGCGAACTTCTTCCACTTCCTCGCCAGACCGAAAGCGCGTCTCCGTGACCCGGCCGCTCCTAAGGTTGCGAAGTTTTGCTTGAACAAAGGCGCGAAGATTACCCGGGGTTCGGTGAATATATTCCTCGATCCTGTGTAATTCTCCATTAAACATTATAACCATACCAATACGAAAATCAGAAGTCGATGCCATGCGTTACCTTAAAATCCTCTCTATTTTTTGCAAAAATGATACTTTTTTTTGAATTTTGAGTGAAAAAGATACATAAACTTAGCAGAAAAGTCAAGAAATGCACAAATCTAAATATCAGGATAAAAAAAGACGTCCTATTTTTAACGGCGTCGGTATCTTCTTCATTTTTCCCTTTTATTTGCTGGTTTTTATTATCCCTTTCACTTTCTTCCATCTAAATTGATCTATTTTTGCCTTTCCATTAATTTATTTCTAACTCCTTTCCATTGGCATATTTGGTGTTTATATTTCATAAGGAGATAGGGATAAAGCAAAGGAACGAAATAGAACTGCCAATCTCTCTATAAAAAATCGCATAACATTAGAGAAAATTTATCCATGGTAAAACGAATTTTATGTATAGAAGATGACCCCGGAATGCGGATGAGTGTTCGACTTATGCTCGAATACGAGGGATATGAAGTAGACGAAGCGGTAGATGGAAAAGAAGGAGTCAATCAGGCACTGAAGATAAAGCCTGATCTCATTGTTTGCGATATCCGAATGCCTAGTATGGATGGATTTGAAACTCTGACAGAATTACGCAAGCACAAATCGACTGCCCACATTCCATTCGTTTTTTTAACAGGTGAAGATCCGCGCACACATCTCCGCATAGGGATGAATCTTGGCGCTAATGATTTTATCCTCAAACCGATTGACGCGGACGATTTCATTAAGGCAGTGCAAGTGCGCCTGGAGGAAGCCGAACAGAGGAAAAACGAATCAAAGCGTGCAATTGATGAATTAAGTGAAAGTATTACCCGCGCGCTGCCGCACGAACTGCGAACACCTATGACAGGAATATTAGGATTGGCGGAGCTCCTGAAATCCCAGGCGGAAGAGATGCCGCCCGAGGAAATTAAAGAACTTTCGCAATCATTGTTCGATTCCGCTATGCGGATGAATCAAACTCTGGAAAAATTTTGGATCCACACACAATGCCTGTTTCTCCAGAACGACCAAGCGAAACTTTCTGCCTCTCGACGCGCGGGTTCTCAAGAAGCGCATAGGGTCATTCAACGTGTTGCCGAAGAACTTGCATCGACCTGGAATCGTTCCGCCGACATTCTCTTGACTCTCTCCCCGCTCTCTGTCGCCATTTCTGAACAGTATCTAGAGCAAATACTGAGGCAAGTTACGGACAATGCTTTCAAATTTTCTACCGCCGGCACGCATGTTGTATTTCTCACAACGAGCGAGAATGCAAAGGGACTGATTATACTCAAAGACAATGGACGCGGTATGTCCGAAGATCAAATCAATAAGATCCACACATTCATGCAATTCGACCGGGAACGGTATGAACAGCAAGGACTGGGATTGGGATTGATGATCGCAAACCGCTTGACAGAACTTCACGGCGGCAATATTCGTGTAGTCAGTTCACCGGAAAAAGGCACAACAGTCACAATTTCTTTCCCATTGCTTTCAGGCAAGTAATTACCTATTTTTGTTCTTTATCGAGTAAAAAACCTATGGAATATCGCTTTCACTTCTGCTCTTTCTCTTGAATCAATTACTTTCAGGAATACTAATGCTGCTCCAAATGCTATCACCAAGAGAAGTTTCACGAAGATACCGGCAGAATCAAGCGGTGGTAAATGCAGTAATCGAAAAATTATAAACATGAGTGCCGCTGACCCTGCAATCTTCAACACTTTATTCCATTCATACTCTACCCGATAGAACCGCTGAGAAGTAAAATACATACCCACCGCCATCACGATATAACTGAGCAACGTTGAAAGGGCCGCTCCAAGAATTCCAATCTTCGGAATTAAAAAAAAGTTTGCCCCAACATTCAATAATGCCCCGGCGCCGGTAATGAACGGCAAATATTTTGTCTTCTTTTCAAGATACACGCCGACGACAAAAATAACATATGCTCCGGTGAAGACGTACGCCAGCAGAACCCATGGAACTATCTCAACACCTTGCCAGTAGACCGGCGGGAAAAATTGTTTTCCAAAAAATTTCATCCGGACGATGTCTTCGATAAATAACGATATGGAAAGGAAAATGAACATTGCACCGATGACAAAATAGGTGAACACTTTCGCGAAGAGCGGTTTTGCATCGGCATCATGGGCATGATTGAGGAAAAAAGGCCGCCATGCATAATCGAACATCCCTACAATGAGCATCATAAAAATACCCAGCCGGTAATTGAGCTGGTAGATTCCAAGTGTTGCATCGTTGGTTAAAGCTTTTACGATGGGGCGATCGATCACTTGCATAGCAATACCTGCAAGTCCGGCCGGAATATATGGAAGACCAAACTTGAGAATCTCTTTATATAAATCGGTCGGAAACCTGAACGTCAGCCGCCGAAGTACCATGCCAATCATCGCAAGGAAGGTCAGACCGGATGCTAAAAGATTTGCAAGAAACACTCCTTCCGCATGCATACCGAAACCAAGTATTAATCCGAGATTGAGAAGAAGATTCATCGTGATGTTGAATATTTTTAATGTTGCAAATCGCCTTGCCTTCTGTTCCATACGCAAGGAAGCGAACGGAATCACCGTCAGAGCATCGAAGCAAAGAATCCATCCGGCATATTGTATAAAGTAATGCTGTACTGGATCGATGCCTAAGAGGGATGCCAGCGCGATGGAATTGAAATGGATCGCCAGTGCAAAGAGAACTGATGTTGCCAACAATGAAAGAAACGGGACACTGAAGTTTTGTTTCTTGTCGCCAAGTTCCAAAGACGATACGAAACGCATATATGCGGGCTCCATCCCATAGCAAAATATTACATAGGCAAATGCAATGTATGCATAGATGTTTGCTATAATCCCGTTTTCAGCCGGTAAGAGAACATTGGCATAGAAAGGAACAATGAGAAAATTTAACAATCGCCCAACAACGGTACTCAAACCGTAGATGGCGGTCTCTTTACCAAGACGGAGAATTTTATCGAGCATGACTTTTGTTCAAGGGGTAACAACGAAGAAGTGTTTGAGACGCGTGAATATATTGAGGTATCGGCATCAATCGTGTCCCGGAGAGTTTACAGGTGCCGTCAAGGCCTTCTCCATAATTTGCATGAAATATGACGGCGGTCGTGTTGGTTTCCCTGCTGCGACATTGAGAAAACTATGAATGGTATACCCTTCTGCAATCGCTTCTTTCTCGTGATTTCGGAATACGTGATAATGAATTTTCAATATCGATGTAGGTAATTCTGAGACAGAAGCTTCAATAGAAAGCAGATCGTCGTAGCGGGCAGGTCTTCTGTATTTTGCAAATACTTCAATGACCGGAAGCAGAATTCCCCGGGTTTCAAGTTCCGAATAAGGCAGCCCGAGTGAGCGGATGAGTTCAGCACGTCCTACTTCAAAATATTCAAGATACCTTCCGTGATAGACAACTTTCATTTGATCCGTATCCGCATACCGAACACGGATTTGTGTGGTGTACTTTATCATGGACAGAATATTCTCTACAATAGGAATGAGCGTCTGAATTATTTTGTGATTGAATACGTAGCAGCTGGCGACGTATTATCCGCTGCTGGTCATCTGGGACCTGCGATCTGTTTTTCACATGGTACATTATTATTTTTCATCGTTCTTTCCACGCACCCATCTTTGAGAACTTTTCGACACGAAGATGAACAAGCCTGTCCGGTTTAATTTTTTGCAATGCTTTCAGTTCTTCCAGCAGCGTAATTTTCAAGGTCTGCGCTATGAGCTGCGGATTCCGATGCGCACCGCCTTTCGGTTCTGGAATAATTCGATCAATGATCCCTTGCTCCAACAAATCAGGCGCGGTCAATTTCAGCGCTTCAGCCGCCTGTTCTTTGTAGTCCCAACTACGCCAGAGAATGCTTGAACATGACTCCGGAGAAATGACAGAATACCAAGCGTTTTCAAACATCAGAACACGGTCGCCTACTCCGATGCCAAGTGCACCTCCCGAAGCTCCTTCGCCTATCACGACGATAATAATCGGCACGGGAAGATGCGACATCTCGAACATATTGCGTGCAATTGCCTCACCCTGACCGCGTTCTTCTGCACCAATTCCAGGATACGCTCCAGGTGTATCAAGCAACGTTATAATAGGTCTGCCAAACTTCGCCGCAAGCTGCATCAATCGAAGCGCTTTGCGGTATCCTTCGGGATGGGGCATACCAAAATTTCTGTATATGTTGGAGCGTGTGTCTCTCCCTTTTTGATGTCCAACGATCAGTACTGTTTCTTTATCGATCCTGCAAAAGCCGGCGACGATAGCCTTATCATCACCGAATCGACGGTCGCCATGTAATTCAAGAAAATCTTCTGACATCAATTGAATGTAGTCCAATGTGTAGGGGCGGTCCGGATGCCTGGCAAGCTGGACCCTTTGCCATCGCGTCAAATTGTTATAAACGTTCATGCGAAGCTGATCCACTTTTTGCTCAAGCGTGGTGATCTCGTCGGCAATATCGAGATTGTCGGCGTAATTGCGCATCTCCATAATTTTTTGTTCAAGTTCAAGAATTGGACGTTCAAAATCCAGTATAACTTTTGCCATAGGGAAAATCTCCTTGTCACGCTCTCATGTTCCTTGCACGTTTTTTCGTACCGATCGGTATTGCAGCCATGACTTAATAAGAATTTCGATATCAAGCAGCACGCTCTGGTTCCGCGCATAATAAAGATCGTATTGTGTAAGCTCATCGTCCGATAAAGTACGCTCTTGCTGAAGTTGAACTAACCCGCAGAGACCCGGCTTGCCAAGAAAGAGCAAATCTCCAGTCTGTGTTTGTACGTGTAAATCTTCCACAGGCGTACCGACAAAACTCAATTTTCCGTTGAAGACATGCGGCAGCCCTGCAAAAAATCCACTCTGTTTTTTTTTTATCATCGCTGACCACAATAGAAAAATAGGATAAACCGTTATCAAGAGCAATCCGGAGAGAATGATATCAAACATCCGTTTTGTGATCAGATGGGACGGCTTGTCGATGTTATAGGCAATTTGCACCAATGGTACATCATCGAGACTGTCCACACTTGCCTTCCCTACAATGACTTCCATGGTTGTTGGAACGAGATGGTAATTCACGACCTGCTCATGGCTTCTGCTGATCACCGAAAGAATTTGCGAATAACTGAGCGCCTTTGGTGAAAATATTACATCGCTGATCTTTTGCTCTTTGATAATTTTTCCAACGTTGTCGATACTGCCGACAACCGGGATACCATTCAACGTCTCCCCGATCTGCTCGTGTGTAGTTCCGACAAATCCAACAATCTCATATCCTTCCCCAATCCGTGCCCGCAACTTATTCTGCAATCCGACAGCATCCATGTCCGTGCCAACGATGAGCGTCCGTTTGCCGAATAACGTTCCCCTGCCGTACGCAGATGTTTTTCTCTCCAAACGGAATACCAACCTCCATCCCGGAATTAAAACCATCACAAGAATTCCGGAAATAGCGACAATCATCCGGCTGAATGCATAATTTTTAAAAAAAGCTGTCAGTGCTGATATAAAAACATAAGCGAGAAAAATAGCACCGATGGATCGAGAGATGGACATACGCCGCTGCGTATAGACGCCCGCTGCGTACAGAGATCCGATCACAATGATAGCCGGAATGGTGAAGACGATTGAATAGGCGTACGCCGGATATCTGAAGAGTTCTCCCCTCCAAAATTTTTCTGCCAGAAGAAGACTTAACGTCACAGCGATAAAGTCGAATATTGCAATTTTCAAAGGCCTCAATGCGGACGTGATGAATGCGGCAAACGATACGACACCGATGGATAAACGCAAAACAATCTTGAAAAGCCTTGAAGTTTGGAAGTGTTTTTCAACGAATAAATTCATCGCATCGTAGAACGTACGTATCTCGTCTAAACTGCTTCGCCGCGTGCTCTCGCCTTTGTAGTGAATAATCTGAGTTGAATGTACATAGAATATTTGCCAGCCGGCTTGACGAATGCGGTAGCACCAATCAAGATCTTCGCCGTACATAAAGTAACTTTCATCCAGACCGCCGACTTGTTCAAATGTTTCTTTTCGTACCATCATGAACGAACCACTTACGGCATCGACCGGATATGTTTCTTCAGTGTTTAAATATGTAAGATTGTATTTTCCAAATAACCTGGTCTTCGGAAAAAGTTTGCTGAGCCCAATAATTCTTGTGAATGCGACCCACGGTGTCGGCAAACCACGGCGGCACGCTGGTTGAAAACTGCCGTCGGGGTTCAAAATTTTGCATCCTGCAAGTCCGGCTTCCGGATGGCTCCGGAGGAACTCTACCATGACACGGATAGTGTCTTCCTGCACGATGGTATCAGGATTGATCAGAAGGAAAAATTTACCGCGTGCTTTCTTCAGGGCAATATTGTTTGCTTTGGCAAAGCCAAGATTGGCAGTATTGGC
>Ga0182011_10001788_pt1 | contig 18665 bp, 18 predicted proteins | sample 711E1DmetaG_FD_120481 | JGI IMG/M metagenome (GOLD analysis project Ga0182011, IMG submission 120481) | Permafrost microbial communities from Stordalen Mire, Sweden - 711E1D metaG | ecosystem: Environmental > Terrestrial > Soil > Wetlands > Permafrost | place: Sweden: Stordalen | collected... | reverse complement strand
CGAATACAAAAACGAATAATAATCCTGTCCGGAGCGATACGCTCAAACAGGGTCCCTGTGCCTTTGACATGCTTTCGTCGGTTTATGTTGCTAGGACTTTCAATTTTGACGGGATGAAACCCGGCACCCTGACCCCGGTTTCCGTGATGATCGATGACAGCATCTATAACATCTACATCAAATTCATGGGCAAGGAAATTGTGGAGAACAAGGACGGGGCAAAATACCACTGCATCAAATTCACGGCTAAAATGGTGGAGGGAACTATATTCAGGGGGGATGAAGATGTAGTGGTCTGGGTTACGGATGATGAAAACAAGATCCCGATTTATATACAGGCGAAGATCCTTGTCGGAACGGTTAAGGCATACCTGAAAGAGTATAAAGGTTTGCGGAATCCGATGACTTCACTTGTGAAATGAATTAGATTTGTAATTTTGCTTTCATATCCCTTTGTTTTATCGCGGATCATCAATCTTTCATTAAAATACCCAACCTGATTCCTATGAAAAAAGTAAGCTGTTTTATCCTCATCCTTGCCATTGCAGGATTTTTCGCATGCACTCCGGGTCAAAAGCAGGAGGCTAAGAACGATGCTCCCATCATCGCTAAAAAAGAAATGAAGCTCACCGGCGACCTCATGACGCCGGAAGTGCTCTGGTCGTTCGGAAGGGTGAGCGAACCTGTCGTCTCCCCCGATAAATCGACCATCCTCTATGGGATCACATATTACGATATCCCCCAAAACAAAGGGAACCGTGAACTTTACACGATCGGCACGGACGGAAAGAACCTGAAGCAGATCACAACGACCAAATTCAGCGAGTATGGCGCCCTCTGGACGCCGGATGGCAAGAAGATCGGTTTTATGAGCACAGAATCGGGATCCATGCAGCTCTGGGAGATGAGTCCGGATGGAACAGGAAGGGTAAAGATCTCAGACGTTCCCGACGACGGGATCTCAGGGTTCAGCTTTTCCCCCGACGGGAAGAAAATTCTCTTTACGAAAGAAGTGGCGATCGACAAAACCGTTAAGGACATTTACCCTGATCTTCCCAAATCATCGGGAAGAATCATTACCGACCTGATGTACCGCCACTGGGATTCATGGGTGGATTCCTATACCCACATCTTCGTTGCGGATTATGACGGGGCAAAGCTTTCCAATGCGGTCGATATCATGAAAGATGAGCCGTACGAATCCCCGCTGAAGCCTTTCGGCGGCATGGAACAGATCACCTGGAGCCCCGACAGCAAGGTCATTGCCTATACCTGCCGGAAGAAGAAGGGAAAAGAATACGCCTTATCCACCAATTCCGACATCTACCTGTATGATCTTGCCGGGAAAAAAACCACCAACCTTACCGAAGGCATGATGGGGTATGATGTGGCACCGGTTTATTCCCCGGATGGAAAAAGGATCGCATGGCAAAGCATGGAGCGTGACGGGTATGAGTCGGATAAGAACCGGCTCTTCATCTGTGATCTCGCCACCGGGGTAAAAACTGATTATACCAAGGATTTCGACCAGAATGTGGATGTGGCTGCCTGGAGCGACGACAGCAAATCCATCTTCTTTATTTCAGATATCCAGGCGACGGATGAGATCTATAAGCTGAATGTTTCCGATGGGAAGATCACCCGCCTGACGGATGGCATCCATGATTACACCGGTGTGATCCCGGCCGGAAAGCAACTGATCGCAACGCGCATGTCGATGACTATGCCGGTTGAGATCTATTCCGTGGATCCGGAAACCGGAAAGGATACCCAGATCACATTTACAAATAAAGAAATCCTTGACCAGCTGACGCCGGCAACGATCGAGAAAAGATGGATCAAAACCACGGATAATAAACAAGAACTGACATGGATCATCTATCCACCGCACTTCGACAAGAACAAGAAGTACCCTACCCTGCTGTATTGTGAAGGCGGACCGCAAAGCACCGTGAGCCAGTTCTGGTCATTCCGCTGGAATTTCCAGATCATGGCATCAAACGGATACATCATCGTTGCCCCTAACCGTCGCGGCTTGCCCGGTTTCGGGAAGGCATGGAACGAAGAGATCAGCGGGGATTATGGCGGACAAAATATGAAAGACTACCTGAGTGCCATTGATGCCATGGTAAAAGAGCCCTTTGTCAATAAGGACAAGCTCGGATGCATCGGCGCAAGCTATGGCGGATTTTCCGTTTACTGGCTTGCCGGCAACCACAACAAGCGTTTCAAGGCATTTATCGCCCACGATGGCATGTTCGATCTCGAAAGCCAGTACCTGGCTACCGAAGAGATGTGGTTCGTCAACTGGGATCTCGGCGGACCCTTCTGGGACAAGAACAACAAAGTTGCACAACGTTCCTTTGCAAATTCGCCTTCCCGTTTTGTACAAAACTGGGATACTCCCATACTCGTCGTTCACAGCGATCTCGATTACAGGATCCCTGTGACGCAAGGCATGGAAGCATTCAATGCCGCAGTTCTCCGCGGTGTTCCTGCTGAGTTCCTGACCTTCCCCGACGAAAACCATTGGGTACTGAAACCCCAAAACGGAATTCTCTGGCAGCGGACGTTCTTCGGGTGGCTGGATAAATGGCTGAAATAGCCGATGAGCTTGTGAGCTGATGAGTTGGCGGGTAATTCAAAAGCGAAAAGCGAAATAGCGAACAGCGAAATTTACTTTCCTGTTCCAACATTAACAGCATGATCTGTGATTATCTTTGAGAACGAATTTTCTCCCTATGGAAAATAATCAGGAAGTAATGACGGATCAGCAAAAAGAAGATATCCGGCGTGCCGTTAATGCAATCCGGAAATCAAATTTCACCACTGCATTTACCGGTGCCGGGATCTCTGTTGAAAGCGGGATCCCACCCTTCCGCGGGGATGGCGGACTGTGGACGAAATACGATCCCAGGCTTCTCGATATCGACCATTTCCTGCATGACCCCGTGAAGGCCTGGGATATCATCAAACAGATCTTTTATAATTATTTTGGAACGGCAAAGCCGAACAAGGCACACCTTGTCCTCGCCGAGATGGAGCAAAAGGGAATGCTTGGCAGAACCATCACGCAGAACATCGACAACCTGCACCAGGAAGCGGGCTGCAGGCACGTTTACGACTTTCATGGTAATTCAAAACGGCTGGTATGTCTTTCCTGTCACACCTGCTATCCCGTATCCGAAATCAACCTGGATCACCTGCCTCCTACGTGCAGGCAATGCGGCGGGTTGCTGAAGCCGGATTTCATTTTCTTCGGCGAATCCATCCCGAAGATCCCCCTTACTGCCGCCTATGAAGCAGCAACTATCTCGGATGTCTTCCTGGTGATCGGAACTTCGGGAGAAGTGATGCCTGCCAACCAGGTACCGCTGATGGCCAAGGAGAATGGGGTAACGATCATAGAGATCAACCCGACCCCGTCAACCTATACGGACAATATTACGGATATCTTTTTAAAGGGAAAAGCAACGGAAATAATGGAAAGGCTGGGATCGGCTTTATTTGCCGCGTCCCTGGATGATAATAAGGACGGTATAGATCAGGATCTTGAAATCCATTGCAAGTGACATGTTCTCAATGTAAAGCAGGTCGAACTTCAGCCGCTCGATCATCTGGTCCACATTTTCTGCATAGCCGTATTTTACCTGACCCCAGGACGTGATCCCCGGCTTTACCTTATGCAACAGGCGGTAATGAGGTGCCCGCTGGACGATCTGCTCAATATAATACTTCCGTTCCGGCCGGGGTCCCACCAGACTCATATCCCCTTTCAGGACGGTATAAAACTGTGGCACTTCATCGATCCTGACCTTCCTTAAAAACTTCCCGAACGGCGTTATCCTCGGATCGTCCTGTGAAGAAAGCATCGGTCCGTTCTGTTCAGCATCCTTGAACATCGTGCGGAACTTATGCATTACAAAAGGTTTTCCCCGAAGTCCTACCCTTTCCTGGGAATAAAAAATGGAGCCTTTCGAAGTCACCTTGATCACGATGGCCGTGATCAACATAACCGGCAGAAGCAGGATCAGGCAAATAATGGAAATCCCGATATCGAGGATCCGCTTGAGCGACAACTGCCAGTCGGGCATCAGGTCGGGGAAGATCTGGATCAGGGGAGCATGGAAGATGGAGGTCGTTTTGACGGATCCTACAAGAATATCCTGCATCACCGGGATGATCTTGATCACCACATCGGTATCTTCAAGCTGGGTAATGATGTTTTCGATGGTATGGTTCTCGGAATGTTCGATGGCAATGATCACCTCTTCAATACTGAACTCATTGACAATGCGGGTGAGGTCGTTCAACCCTCCAAGATGGGGAATGAATTCAGCAAGCTTATAGGTTTTGTATCCTTCCACATTGACAAAGCCTACAAACCGGTTACCCGATGACTTTTCCTGGTTTTCGATCTCGTTATAGATGGAAACGGCATTCCCGTTGCTGCCGAGAATAACGGTATTGAACCCGATAATTTTATTATGGATCTTGTAGGCAGTTCTGGAAGTAAGGATAAACCGCCAACCGGCCGTGAAAAAGAGTTGCAGTCCGAGGAGCACGAAGAAAAATTCAATGTAGGTTTTATTGGAGATGATGATATCATCCAGGATCAGTGTAAAGAAAAGGATGGTTACCCCGATGAAGGAGATCAGCACCGTTTGTCCGAATTCCCTGAGACGCGCTTTCCGGTATATTTTCCGGTAGGTGCCGATAAGAATGTACAGCGTAAGCCAGAAGAAAGGGATCACCAGGACCCCCAGGTAGAGTTTGGGATCCAGGAATACGATGTTCAGGTGATGAAAAATCTGATTATCGACGGCATATTTGCGGAAGACGAAAAATAACATCCAGGCAATGGCTGCTGAAATCAGATCGGCAATGATGTACTTGATAACCTGGAGTCTTTTATTCATCACCTTGAAGGAGTTTCTGTAATTACATTAAAAAGACAACAATTTGATATTATCCAAGAATATCGTTTCTGTGGTAGTACCGGTATTTTTTGAATAAAAATAGACCCTGAAGTTGGTGGTACCGGTATTTGCATTCAGGGCATTCGTAAGGTCGATATAGATCTTTTTCCATTTATCAGGACTTGCAAACAGCGTCAGAACGCTTGTTTGATAAACAATAGTGTTAACGGTAAGGTAAACGCCGACATCCATAGTAGTGGTAGACTTAAAATTCAATTCCAGGAAAGTCTGTGAATTCGGGACGTAAAAGGTCTGGTGGGATACGCACTCAAATTCCGGGTGCGCGGTGTCCATCGTGATCATCCCCGAATGCAATCCTTCAAAAGTAAGCGGAGAATCAGGCGGTGTCAGGGCAACTTTAACCATGGTTGCTTTTGTAGTATCCAGTGTGATTGCGAGGTCATCAAAATCTTCCCTCCAGAGAAATTTTGTGGAAGTCGAATACTGGGCAGTAAGCAACCCGATGTTCGTGGTGGTGTCCGGAGTAAGCGTAATACTTTTGGAGATCTTACCAAAGAACGGATAGTTGACACGCGTACTGGCAATGCCGTCTTTTTTAATGCCCGGAAGAATTTCAACGGTATGTGGTCCCTGCTTCAGCACCGGGAATCTTGCAGGTAACTGGAAGGTTCCGATAAAGTCCCCGTCGATATAAACCCATGCATCCGTAATGTTGTGGGAAGCCGTTCCCTGTGTTGAATATACTGTTTGCAACCGGATTGAATCGATCTTCAGGTAAGCAGGTATGGTCTGATCCCCTGAAAATTTCTCACATGAAGTCTGCACCAGAAGAAGGAGGAGAAATGGGATAAAAACAAGAGGGTGTAAATATTTTTGAAAATTCATAAAAGGAGTCTGGTGTATCCTTAAGTCCGAACGGTTTATTATTTGGAATATTGTTAAAATCAGGATGAAAAGATTTCAACAATTCCACCCGTCCATAGGATGGATCATTTACAGGTTCGATGCCGAGCTGCTTATTTTCTCGATGATCCTGTAAGCCACTTCCAGCGCACTATAGCCATCATTGATGGTAACTTCAGGCACAGTGTTGTTGATGATGGCGCTATAGAAACTTTCGAGTTCCCTCCGGATGGCATTCAGGGGTTTTATCTCGGGTTTGTCGAAAAAGATCTGCTTCGTCCCTTTTCCCGGCCCGAGATCGATCAGGAATCCCATCGGCAGGGATTTGGTCCCATCCGCATCCTTGATGCGCAACACTTCCACCTCCTTGGTAAGAAAGTCAACCGAGATATAGGCATCCCGCTGGAAGAATCTTGATTTACGCATATTTTTCAGGGAGATCCGGCTGGCGGTGAGATTGGCGACACAGCCGTTGTCGAATTCTATCCTTGCATTCGCGATATCGGGAGTATCACTTACAACAGCTACGCCGCTTGCGCTGATCTTCCGTATATTGCTTTTCACCACACTCAGGATGATATCGATATCATGGATCATCAGGTCAAGGATGACCGGGACATCGGTGCCACGGGGATTGAATTGCGCCAGCCGGTGGGTTTCGATGAACATCGGCTTCTTAAAGTAAGGCTCCGCTGCCAGAAAAGCAGGATTAAACCTTTCCACATGTCCCACCTGTACCTTAACATTGGCTTCGGAGGCAATCTGGATCAGTTCCTTTGCTTCTTCAAGGGTTGTAACCACAGGCTTTTCGATGAAAACATGCCGGAACTTCCGCAGGGATTTCGATGCACATTTAAAGTGAGATACGGTTGGAGTCACAATATCGACCACATCCACGGAATCGATCAGGTCATCCAAAGAAAGGAACCGCTTGATACCGAATTCGCGTTCAACTTTCGTTGCATTACCGTCATCCAGATCATTGAAACCCACCAGGTCATACTCCTGTATTTCCTTGATGCATTTGATGTGGATCTTTCCCAGGTGCCCTGCACCCAATACGCCGATTTTCAGCATTAACCAGAGTTTATAAAGTTAATAAAGTTTATAAAGTTTGTAGTTTTGTAAAGTACCAAATAAAAAAATTCATCAGCTCGTCAGATCATCAAATCATCAGCTCATCAGCTTGTTTTTGCAAAAGTAACTGTTTTACCCCGATTGAAATTACTATTTTCGTGAAATATTTCAAGCGTAAGGAACCCATCATGGAAGACTCATATAAACACCAGGGGCTTAGAAAACAACTCGTTGACGTCATCCGGGAGAAAGGGATCTCCGATGACCATGTTTTGAACGCTATCGGGAAAGTACCCCGCCATTTCTTCTTTGATTCCTCCTTCCTGAACTATGCCTATGAGGATAAAGCTTTCCCCATCGGTGCCGGGCAAACGATATCACAACCCTATACCGTGGCTTTTCAAACCGAATTGCTGAAGATTGAACGTGGCCAGCGCGTACTCGAAGTCGGGACAGGATCGGGATACCAGGCATGCATACTGGCAGAAATGGGAGTAAAGGTCTTCAGCATCGAGCGACAAAAATCACTTTATGATAAAGCAGTGGTCTTTCTTCCTTCCCTGGGCTACCGGATAAAACTTTTTTACGGGGATGGCTACAAGGGACTTCCCCCCTACGCACCTTTCGATAAGATCATTGTCACTGCCGGGGCTCCGTTTATCCCTGACCCATTGATCAGCCAGCTGAAAACCGGCGGTATTCTTGTTATTCCCGTCGGGACCGGGGATGTACAAATCATGACCACCGTGACAAAGATCTCGGAAAATGAAACCCAAAAGCAGGAACACGGCAGGTTCCGGTTCGTACCTTTACTGGGAGATAAAGCAAGAGGGGATGGCTAAAAAAGAATATTTTAAAATACTTGTTGACAATAAATACATATTTTTAGTAGATTTGATATTCCAAAAAAACAAAACCGATGAAAAAAATTTTCTTTATTTCAGGGATCCTGATGATCCTTATGGCATGTTCTTCGGAAAGAGTGAACTTCAGCCAATTACAGGACCGTAATGGAGTCCTTTATCTTATCAACAAGGACAAACCATTTTCAGGCGACGTTGCTTCCTACAATAACGGCAGGGTTGAATTTGAGGGTTTGGTTGAAAAAGGGTTGCGCGAAGGGACCTGGATCTATTATTACGCCACCGGCCAGAAAAAAATGGAAGGCAATTTTAAAGAGGGCGTGAAAGACGGCAACTGGACCTATTGGAAAGATAATGGGCAACAGGAAGCCACGGAGATGTATAAATTCGGGAAACTCCTCAGCAATGAAGGAACTGTGCCGGCATCAGCAAAACCGGATTCTGCAAAGACTGCAGCGTCCACCGTCGTTGAACCGGCAAAAACCACACCCCCGCCAGCTCCTGAACCGAAAAAAATTGAGAAGAAACAAGAGCCTGTCGTATGGGAAAACCTGCACGGAGGACCCGTTAAATTCTACAATGGCGTTCCTTATACCGGGCCGGTTGTGAAATACCAGAAGAACGGACTGAAAGAATTTGACGGAAATATGTTCCGCGGGAAAAAATCCGGCAAATGGATCCTCTACGATAAAAGGGGGAATATAAAGGACGTCAAGTATTACTAGACTGACGCTTCCGTATCCTCCGGATGAAAGCATAGGCTAATCCTGTGATCATAAGGATTGCACCCACCCATAGCACATTGATATAGGGGTTCATTATGGTTTTGACCACGATGTAATCGGGCTGTATGTTCACAAATGAGATGTAGGTATAATAGTCTTTCCAGAGAAAATGCCGGGTATCCGGGTTGTACACATCTCCCATACGGGGATTTTTGTTGACAGAAGGGTATAAAGAAAAATCCTTTACATAAGTCCCTTGCTTTTGTTTCAGGAAATCGATCCTGTACTCAGTCTGATTTCCCTGCTTCCTGCTCTCATTATAAACTACATAAAATCCGCCCATATAAAGGGTATCCCCCCTTGCCAAGAGCAAATTCTCTGCATTGGCCTTGGTATCCCCGAGGTTGAACCGGGAAGTATTGGTTGAAATGGTTTTTGAATTCGAAAAAGTGATGATCGTCCCAAGAAGAAACAGGAGAAAACCGGTGTGGGTAATAATTGCCGCCAGATTCCGGGGACGCGCCGTCTGGAATACCAGGTTATAAAGTGAAGAAAGGATAGCGAACAAAATAAAAAAGACGGTCAGGATAAAATTGATACCGGTAACAATATGACTCACTGTAAAAGGGATCAGCAGGATAACGCTGAATACAACCGGTATTGCCAGCTTTTTCATAAATGTCCGCGCTGAATTGACATTATAGCTCAGGAATTGTGTAAAAGCAATAAAACCCGCAACCAGCAGGATATACGGGGTTTGCCACCGGTTATAAAATCCTACCCGGTCGGCAGGGGGAGCAAAATGGACTTTAAAAAGGCTGTTAACCACCGGGATGGAAGTGGTAAAAATGATCTGGAAGGCGGAAAGCACGATTATGATCGACCCGAGAAACATCCAGAATTCACGCGACAAAAGGATCTCTTCTTTTTTCTCTGAAAACTTCCGTACACGGATAGCGATGTATCCACCCATGATCACCAGGAAAACAAGCAGGAATACCAGTAGCTGAGCCGTCATGCCGTTATCGGTGAACGAATGGGCGGAAGTTTCGGCAAGTACCCCGCTACGGGTAAGGAAACTGGCATAAAGTACCAGGATATAGGACAAGCCAATGAGCAGGAACGATGCCAGCAATGCATACCGCTGTTTCCTGGCGACCAGGAGAAAATGAAGTCCCGCAATGAGTGTCATCCAGGGCACCAGCGAAGAATTTTCCACCGGATCCCACGACCAGAACCCTCCAAAGGTAAGCGATACATATGCCCATGCCCCGCCAAGCAGGATACCCGCTCCCAGGAAAGTCAGGGAAAGGAGGGTCCAGGGGATGGCAGGTTTTATCCAGGTGATATATTCCTTCCGCATCAGGCCTGAAATTGCATAAGAAAAAGGTACCAGCGCCAGGGCATAGCCAAGGAAAAGGATCGGCGGATGAATCGTCATCCAGATGTTCTCAAGAAGCGGATTCAATCCATTGCCATCACTTATCATCTTGAGATAATCCGGACGAGAAAAGATGGACCCCTGGATGTTACCATAGGTTTCCCTGAGCAACAGGAAGGGATTTCCCCCTATCTTCAGGGAAAAGATGTGAATACCCAGCATCATGGAGGTCACGAATACCTGCGAAAGCGAGACCACCTGCAGCACATGATCCTCCCATTTACGGGAAATGAAAATCAGGATCATTCCGATGATCGCCTGGAATACTGCCCAAACAAGAAAGCTTCCTTCCTGACCCGCCCAGAAACAGGAAATGATGTATTTTACCGGCAGGGTTACCGACGAATATTCCCATACATAAGAATATTCAAAATAATGCCGGAAGATGAGGTAAAACAGGACAATGGCAACACCGAGCAACGAAACGACATGGAGTGCAAAAAAACCCCTGGCATATTTTCGTAGGGACGGGGAACTACTTTTTCTCCGGGTATTCAGAATATAGAAGAGGGTAGCTAATAATGCGGCAAAAAAACTGATCCGGATAAAGATGTTACCGATCATTCCGGGCAAGAGGTGTTCACCAATGTAATGTATGTTCATATATCAATTTATCAATGAGCGGCAAAGTTACATTTTTCATTTCAGCGATGGAAATTCTGGTTAATTTCGCGTCAAATTGAACCTTTATGGCCATAATTGGATTGATCGGCGGTTCAGGACTTGAGCAGCTAAACCTGTTCAGGGATCATGAAGAGATCAGGGGGGAAACTCCATTCGGAGATCCCAGTTCTTCCCTACTGAGGGGCAAAGTGGGAAACCAGACCGTGTACATTCTATCGCGTCACGGAAGGGATCATACAGTCACGCCTACCCATGTGAATAACCGCGCCAATATTCACGTATTGAAGCAACTGGGCTGTGATCATGTGATCGCTACGACTGCCTGCGGGAGTCTCCGGGAAGAGATCCGCCGGGGGGACCTGGTATTTCCCGACCAGTTCATTGATTTCACCCGGCACAGGTTAAATACATTTTATGATCAGTTTGAAGCAGGCAGCCCAATTCATTCTGCCATGCCCGATCCGTTTTCAGGATCCATCCGGGACCTTCTGATCTCTGTAGCAACGGAACTGGGGCTTTCCTTCCACCCGAAAGGCACCGTGATCACCATCGAAGGTCCGCGTTTCTCGACCCGGGCTGAATCCCTTATGTTCCGTACCCTGGGGGCGGATATCATCAACATGAGTATCGCCCCGGAAGCCGCACTCGCCAATGAAGCAGGACTTTCTTATGCAGCAATTGCCCTTTCCACCGACTATGATTCCTGGAAACACGATGAAGAACCCGTGAGATGGGAGGAAGTATTCAGGGTATTCAAAGAAAATGTGAAACATGTCACCGGACTTCTCGAAAAAGTAATTCCGCGGTTGAAGTAGCAAGAAAAGTTGGTATACATTTCCCCAAACAGGGATCATCCGGATCGAAACGAATGGCTACCTTGCGTATTTGAATCCAGTTCCAAGGTACTTGGCAGATTCCCCCAATTGTTCTTCGATACGAAGGAGCTGGTTATATTTCGCGATCCGTTCAGAACGGCATGCTGAGCCGGTTTTTATCAGGCCGGTATTGAGGGCCACCGAAAGATCGGCGATGAAAGTATCTTCCGTTTCCCCGGAACGGTGGCTGATCACGGAAGTATAGGCATTCCGGTAAGCCAGATTGACCGTGCTGATGGTTTCGGTGAGGGTTCCGATCTGGTTCAGCTTGATCAGGATGGAATTTGCAATCCCCAGGTCAATCCCTTTTTGCAGCCGCTCAACATTGGTAACAAAAATATCGTCACCCACAAGCTGGATCTGCTCTCCAAGCTCTTTCGTCAGCAGTTTCCACCCGTCCCAGTCATCTTCAGCCATGCCGTCTTCAAGCGAAATGATCGGATATTTTCTGACCCAGCTCTTCCAGAAAGAAACCATTTCCTTCGGAGTCAGTTTATCGCCGGTTGATTTATGAAGATGATAGACGTTTTCCTCCGGGATGTAATATTCGGAGGCAGCCGGATCCAGGGCAATGTAAATGTCTTTCCCCGGTTCATATCCTGCAGATTCTATGGCATGAAGAATAACCTTGATGGCTTCCTCATTCGACTTCAGGTTAGGTGCAAAACCGCCCTCATCTCCAACATTGGTGGCATACTTGCCTTTTTTCAGGACATTTTTGAGGTGATGGAAGACTTCAACGCCCATACGGATCCCCTCGCTGAATGAGGTTGCTCCAACAGGCATGATCATGAATTCCTGGAAGTCGATGGAATTATCTGCATGCGACCCGCCATTCAGGATGTTCATCATTGGGATCGGCAACATATTTGCCGAAACGCCCCCGATGTATTTGTAGAGATGCTGGTTGGTTTCCTGGGCAGCAGCATTGGCTACTGCCATGGATACCCCAAGGATCGCATTGGCGCCCAGCTTGCCTTTATTCGCAGTGCCATCGAGGTCGATCATTTTCCGGTCGATATCTTCCTGATCGGTTACAAACATCCCGTTCACCTCTTCCGCGATTACTTTATTGACATTACGAACAGCATTCAGTACCCCTTTTCCCATGTAGGACTTCTTATCCCCGTCGCGAAGCTCAATGGCTTCATGGATTCCGGTTGAAGCTCCTGACGGAACTGCCGCCCTTCCAAGGATCCCGTTGCTGGTTACGACATCCACTTCTATCGTGGGATTTCCCCTCGAATCGAGGATCTGTCTTGCCTGTACTGAAAATATTGTACTCATCGGTCTTTTCTCTTTGAATAAAATAAAAAAGGATAAACAAAATAAAATCCGTTTATCCTTATGCTGTATACACTACAAAATATTATTTCTTATTCCTTGGGTTCTTCCGGCATTTCATCCTTTACAGGTTCTGGTCCGGCTTCAGCTTCAGGTTCAACCGGCTTCTTAACTGATTTCTTAGGTTTCTTTACCGGTTTTTCTTCGGCTGCAGGTTCTGTCACCACCTCTTCTGTAGTTTCCCCGGGAGCATGTTTATCTCCCGCAGCAGTACCTGTTTTCTTTGCAGGCCGGCGACGGCGGGTTGTTTTGGTTTTCCCGGCTTCCTTGACCGAAAGCATGGCTTCATTATAATCCACCAGTTCCATGATGCACATATCGGCATTATCTCCAAGGCGGTTCCCTGTTTTCAGGATACGGGTATAACCACCGGGACGATCCGCGACTTTCTTGGAAATTTCCCTGAAGAGTTCGGTCACGGCCTCTTTGCTCTGAAGGTAACTGAAGACGACCCTGCGTGAGTGGGTGGAATCATCCTTTGAGCGGGTTATCAAGGGTTCAACATATATCCTTAATGCCTTGGCTTTTGCAATGGTAGTGGAAACGCGTTTATGCAGGATCAAGGAGGTGGCCATGTTGGACAACATGGCTTTCCTGTGTTCGCTTGTTCTGCCTAAGTGATTTATTTTCTTCCCGTGTCTCATTTCAATTATTCCTTATCTAATTTATATTTTGCAGTGTTCATGCCAAATTCCAGGCCTTTCGACTTCACCAGCTCTTCAAGTTCAGTGAGTGATTTTTTCCCGAAGTTGCGGAATTTGAGGAGATCATTTTTATTGAAGGCAACCAGGTCGCCCAGTGTTTCGACGTCAGCTGCTTTCAGGCAGTTCAGCGCCCTTACCGAGAGATCCATATCCACGAGCTTCGTCTTGAGAAGCTGCCGGATATGCAATGAGGTTTCATCGAACTCTTCAGCGACAGCCTTTTCCGTAGTATCCAGCGTGATCTTTTCATCGGAAAATAACATAAAATGCTGGATCAGGATTTTTGCTGCCTCTTTGAGTGCGGTTTTAGGAGGGATGGAACCATCGGTATCGAGATCGATAACCAGCTTCTCGTAGTCGGTCTTTTGCTCCACGCGGTAATTCTCAATGTAGAATTTTACATTGCGGATGGGAGTATGGATCGAATCGATGGCAACTTTGCCCAGTGCGGATCCGAGCACCTTATTTTCTTCTGCCGGAACATATCCCCTGCCCTTATCAATTGACAGTTCAATGTTCAGTTTCACGTTCGGCTCCAGGTGACAGATCACCACTTCCGGGTTCAATACCTGGAATACGGACAGAAATTTATTGATATCGCCTGCCTTGAAAACATTTTGCTGGCCAATCACCACATTCACCTTCTCTGAATTCTCAGAATCGATCTGGCGTTTGAATCGTATTTGTTTTAGGTTCAACAGGATTTCGGTTACATCTTCAATCACACCTTTAACAGTCGAAAATTCCTGGTCTACTCCTTCTATCTTAACGGAAGTAATTGCATACCCTTCAAGGGATGAGAGCAATATTCTCCGCAATGCATTACCAATTGTGACTCCGAACCCAGGTTCCAGTGGACGGAATTCAAAAACTCCCTTGTAATCATCGGCCTCAACCATGATCACCTTATCGGGTTTCTGGAAAGGTAATATTGCCATGATATCTCGTTTAAATTATTTGTTTATGTCGTCTTTTCGTCTTTAACAGAGGCAGTTGCCTAAACTTCGCTTATTTAGAGTACAATTCCACGATGAGTTGTTCCCTGATATTTTCGGGAATCTCAGCGCGTTCCGGGTAATTCATGAATTTGCCTGACATCAGGTTTTCATCCCATTCCAGCCACGGATATGCATTTGAGCGTGAGGAAAGGGCGTCTGTTATCACTTCGAGTGATTTGGAGCGTTCACGGACACTGACGATGTCTCCCGGCTTCAGTTCAAAAGAAGGAACATTGACTACTTTTCCGTTCACGACCACATGCCGGTGACCGACGAGCTGCCGGGCTGCGCTCCGTGTAGGAGCCATTCCCAGGCGGTAAACCACGTTATCGAGCCTGGATTCGATCAGCTGCAGCAATACCTCTCCGGTGATCCCTTTTTTACGGGATGCTTTCATGAAGATATTCTTGAACTGGCGTTCAAGGATCCCGTAAGTGTATTTTGCCTTCTGCTTCTCCATCAACTGGGTACCATACTCCGATAATTTAGCCCTTCTCTTGGTCTGACCATGCATTCCGGGGGGATAGGTTTTCTTATCATAATGCTTATCGGGTCCGAAAATGGGATCTCTGAATTTCCTTGCTATTCTCGATTTAGGACCAATGTACCTTGCCATATTGTTTGTTTATAGATAATATACTTATACTGATTCCTGATTTATACCCTTCTCCTTTTGGGTGGACGGCATCCGTTATGCGGTAATGGGGTGATATCCGTGATCTCCATGACCTCGATACCTGCCGTATGAATGGTACGGATTGCAGATTCTCTCCCGGCACCCGGACCTTTGATATATACTTTCACTTTCCGGAGTCCCTGGTCGTACGCCACCTTGGCAGCATCCTGGGCCGCCATTTGCGCGGCGTAGGGTGTATTCTTCTTGGATCCCCTGAAACCCATTTTACCTGCAGATGCCCAGGAAATGACCTGTCCGCCATTGTTTGTCAGGGTCACGATGATGTTATTGAAGGATGCATTGATGAATGCTTTTCCGATTGCATCTACTTTAACAACCCTCTTTTTTGAACTTTTTTCAGTCTTTGCCATAATACGTATTTCACTTGCTTAATAAAAAATCTGCCGGAATGAAAGGCAGGATTGCGGATTAACCCTTCGTAGCCTTCTTCTTGTTGGCAACAGTTTTCTTTCTTCCTTTCCGCGTACGGGCATTGTTTTTCGTGCTCTGACCCCTTACCGGGAGTCCGATACGATGACGGATGCCACGATAACACCCGATGTCCATCAACCGTTTGATGTTCATCTGGGTCTCGGAACGGAGCGCGCCTTCTACCTTGAAATTGTCATTGATGACGGTACGGATGGAATTTTGTTCCTCGTCGTTCCAGTCCTGTACTTTTTTATTCCAGTCAACGCCGGCTTTGGACAGGATCTTCTGGGCGGTACTGCGGCCAATCCCATAGATATAAGTCAATCCGATCTCGCCCCTTTTATTCTTAGGTAAATCTATACCTGCAATTCTGGCCATATGAATTCTTTATTTTATGATTGTTGTGATTATCCTTGTCTTTGTTTGTGCTTTGGATTTTTCTTATTGATGATATACAACTTTCCTTTCCTGCGGACGATCTTGTCGTCTGCCGAACGTTTCTTGATAGATGCCCTGACTTTCATGTGTAGGTTGTTTACTATTGGTATCTGAATGTTATTCTTCCTTTTGTCAAATCATAGGGTGACATCTCGATCTTGACCCTGTCGCCGGGAAGTATTTTAATGTAATGCATCCTCATCTTCCCTGAAATGTGAGCCGTTATCACGTGCCCATTTTCAAGCTCCACCCGGAACATGGCATTACCGAGAGACTCGATTACAGTGCCATCCTGTTGAATTGACGTTTGTTTTGCCATTGAGACCGATTATATTGTTGTTGTTCCAAGAACTTCTTCAATGTACCGGAATGTTGAAAGGATCTCCGGCTCTTCTCTTCTCACCACCACCGTCAGCTCAAAATGTGCCGACGGATATCCGTCTGCTGTGCGGATCGTCCATCCATCTCTTCCCTGGATGATATTTTTTGTTCCCATGTTGATCATGGGTTCAATACAAATCACCAGTCCCTCCTGCAGTTTGATGCCTGTCCCTCTTTTTCCGTAATTCGGGACATCCGGTTTTTCATGCAGCCTCCGCCCTATTCCATGTCCGACCAGTTCCCGCACTACCGTATAACCAAAAGGCTCTACATGTTCCTGTATGGCTGCGCTGATGTCGCCTACCCTTTTCCCTGCAACCGAATGATCGATGGCCAGAAAGAGGGATTCACGGGTCCTTTTCAGCAGGCTGAGCACTTCGGGTTTTACTTCTCCAACTGCAAATGTATAAGCAGAATCTCCATAAAAGCCGTTCTTGATGCTCCCGCAATCAATCGAAATGATATCACCATTTTTAAGAACTCTATCTCCCGGTATTCCGTGCACAACCTCATCATTTACGGAAGTGCACAACGTGGCCGGGAATCCGTTATATCCTTTAAACCCTGGTATCGCCCCTTCAGATTTCAGATATTCTTCTGCGATGCCATCCAGCTTACGGGTAGTTACCCCGGGCTTAATTTCTTTCGCCACTTCGGCAAGGGTCCTGCTTACAATCAGCGCATTCTCCCTCATCCATTCTATTTCTTCCTCATTCTTTATTTCCATTCAGATTTCCTGAATAATTACGCTCTTAACCGGTCATACTGTATGATGAACGTCCTTTGATCCTTCCTGATTTGGTAAGACCATCGTAATGGCGCATCAACAGGTGACTTTCAATCTGCTGCAAAGTATCAAGCACAACGCCTACCAGGATGAGCAGTGAAGTCCCACCGTAAAACTGTGCAAACTGGGTATTCACACCCACCAGACGCACGAAGGCAGGCATAATAGCCACAAAGCCCAGGAAAATAGATCCGGGAAGGGTGATCCGCGACATCACATTGTCGATAAATTCCGCGGTCTTCTTCCCCGGTTTAACGCCCGGGATAAATCCTCCGTTTTTCTTCATGTCTTCTGCCATCTGGTTTGGATTCACGGTAATAGCCGTATAGAAATAGGTGAAGACGATGATGAGGAGGAAAAAAGTTAAATTATAAGCCAAACTGTTAAAGTCGGTAAATACCCTTGCGAAACCCGTCAGTGCCTCTGAATTGGCAAACCCTGCCAGGGTAAGCGGTAGGAACATGATGGCTTGTGCAAAGATAATGGGCATAACGCCGGCTGCATTTACCTTCAGCGGGATGTACTGACGTACTCCTCCGTACTGCTTGTTGCCGACGATCCGCTTGGCATATTGCACCGGGATCCTCCGGGTTCCCTGTACCAGTAATATGGTGACCAGGATGACAAATACGAGGAATGCAATTTCAACCACGAACAAAACCATGCCACCGCCTTTCTGTTCCATTCTTGAAACAAGTTCTCCGAAGAGGGCAAAGGGTAACCTGGCCATGATCCCGATCATGATGATAATTGAGATACCGTTACCAATACCTTTATCTGTAATCCTTTCTCCCAGCCACATGATGAACATGGAACCCGCGGTTAAAAGGATGATGGAGGATATCCCGAAAAACGAAAAGATGGTATGGTGGGTCTCAAAGGAGCTGAACGGGTAGACCGCTTCTGCGGGGAGCTGTGATACCAGGTTGGCAATGTATGCCGGCGACTGGAAGATCAGAATGAATACGGTAAGATACCTTGTGATCTGGTTTATTTTTTTCCTGCCGCTTTCCCCTTCTTTCTGTAATTTCTGGAAATAAGGGATGGCCATCCCGAGCAACTGCACCACGATGGATGCGGAAATATAGGGCATGATGCCAAGAGCGAAAACCGATGCATTGGAGAAGGCTCCGCCGGAAAACATGTTCAGCAGGCCGAGCAAACCGCTTTTAGACTGGTTTTGCAGGTTAGCTAACATGCTGGGGTCGACACCCGGCAATACAACATAGGCGCCAAAACGGTATACAAGGATAATACCAAGGGTGTAGAGGATCCGCTTACGAAGATCTTCTATCTTGTATATGTTTCGCAGGGTTTGAATTAGCTTTTTCATTCAGAACAAATTAAATTGTGTTCGCAATACCACCGGTTTCTTCAATTGCTTTTTTCGCCGTAGCGGAAAATGCATGGGCGGTGATCTCAAGTTTTGAGGTTAAGGTACCGCGCCCAAGGATCTT
>Ga0182011_10001786_pt1 | contig 18684 bp, 11 predicted proteins | sample 711E1DmetaG_FD_120481 | JGI IMG/M metagenome (GOLD analysis project Ga0182011, IMG submission 120481) | Permafrost microbial communities from Stordalen Mire, Sweden - 711E1D metaG | ecosystem: Environmental > Terrestrial > Soil > Wetlands > Permafrost | place: Sweden: Stordalen | collected... | reverse complement strand
GTAACTGTTTGATCTTCTTAGTGTGCACTGTGGCTTGGTGGAGCAGAAAACCGGGCTCGGATTTGTCAGTTTCACGCCTGAAGGATCCGGGCCAGCGGCCCGGAGGCGAGACTGTGGTGAAACTCCGGCTCGGGCGCGGCTAGACCAGATCCTCGACCTCGCGGCCCGGCGCCTCTAGTGGCCGTGGGGCGCGCGGCCGGGCCATCCGATCAATGGTGCCGTCGGGCAGGTCGAGCACGCGGCTGCCCTCGGCGGCGGACCGGTATCCGCGCTCGATGAGCTCTACGCATAGGCAGGCCTCCATGGCGTCCCTGCCCACGTACTCGCTGCGCGCGAGGGCGCCGCGAAACTCGTCAAACAACGAGCTGAACCAGCCCTCGTGACTGGCGTCCATCCAAGCAGACGGCGCCACCCGGTGCTCGAAGCGCCACTTACCCGGTGATCCAGGCGCCACCACCCCAGGGCCCGCTTCCAGCACGGCCAGCTCGACGTCCTCGTCTTCAACTCGGATTGCACCCTTTTTGCCATGTAGCGTGTACATGACTTTGCGCACACCCGCGGTCCACGAAAGGTGGGCCGACACAACCCCGGTGGGGAAGGTCAATGTGCAGCCGAAGACATCCTCGGTGTCGTGGCCGTCGGCGGTCGAAGCATGGGCGGTTATGGCTGTGGGGTAGGCAGCCATCCAGTCAAAGGCCAAGTAGAAGGTGTGGCTACCGTGGTCCATGGCGATGCCGCCACCCGACAAGACGCGTTCGCGGCGCCAATCAGGCCGCCATTCCTTGACGCCCTTGGCATGTGTGTTGCGGAACGTCTGCATGGTCACCTGGTGCACGGGACCGATGACTTCCTCGTTCAGGATGCTGCGCACCACCTTAACCACCGGCGCATGTTTGTAGTTGTGGCAGGGGAAAATGACCCGTCGGACCTCGCGCGCGTGCTGGAGCATAGCCCGCGCGTCTTCGGCGGTAGTCGCCATGGGCTTCTCGCACAGCACATGCAACCCCCGTTCGAGCGCAGCATGGGCGATTTCGGCGTGATGGGCCGGAGGCGTCGCGATGTCCAGGAAATCCAGCTTCCCAGCCTCGGCGGCGAGGAGCGAGGCATGGTCCTGGAAAACGCGGGCCAAGGGAAACATCTCATGCGCTGCCTGCCGGCGAGCTCCACAGATGTCGGCAATCGCCGTGATCTCGACCGCCCGGCCGTTGCCCATGTGCTTGGCGTAGGTGGGCGCGTGGCCTTGGCCAGCGATGAATCCGTAGCCAACTATCGCGCCGCGCAATGGTTGCTTCATGTTCCGGCGATTGCTACCACGAGATTGCACGTTGGGAAACCACTTCTCGCCGGGCCCGGGCTGCACAGGATGGTGCCTCGTGGAGAGGATGGGCTAGTGCGTTCGGCGTGCAGCGCAGTTCGGTGATGTTGTCTGGGTCTGGTGAATGGTGCCATTATGCATGACTCATCATGGTTCTCTCCGCCGACGTGACTACATGTATCGCAGCGACACCCCAGCCCTGAGCCTGGGCCAGAAAGCGGAGGAGAGGCATTCCTGGGCGAGAGTGATCTTCTCGACAAGTCCCCTTTCCAAAGCGACGAACTGTCTGGAGATCGGCGCCGCCGCCGTGGCAGGGCTCTTCATGCTCGCGTTCGTCGTGATTGCCTCGCTGCGCTTGCCCTATCCGTTCGAAATCAACTGGTCGGAGTCCGCGATGCACAGCATGGTCGCGGCGAGGATGCTCGGCAGGCCCCTCTATACTTCGCCCTCCATCTTCGATGGCGCGAGCTGCCTGTATCCACCGTTTTTTGTGGATCTGTCGGCGCTGGTCGGGCGCCTGCTGCATATCGACGGAAACAGCGTGTCCTTCTTGCCAATGCGGCTCGTGTCTATCGTGTCCTCCGCGGGGATCTTCATCGGCGCCCTCTGGGTCCTGCGCGGAAGAAAAGCGATGACTTGGAGGATGGCGTTCGCTCTCGCCGCAATCTTTCCCGCCACCTATGGCCGGTTGGAGTTCTGGTACGACAATGCACGAGTGGACACCCTGTTCGTGTTTCTGCTCTTCGTCAGCACGGCTCTCTTGCTGGAAAGCGAGAGCCTTTGGTCAGCGGCGCTGGCCGGTGTATTCGGCGCACTCGCGACGCTGACCAAGCAGCCGGGGCTGCTCCTCATGGGTCTGGTCGGCCTCGACACGGTGTTCGTGAAGAGGCGGGTCGGTCGAGCGGCGGCTTTCGCGCTCGCCTTCGCGTGTTCCATCCTCACATACCTTTGGGTGAACGGAGACCTTCTGAATCCGCTGTTCTATTTCTGGATGCTTCGGGCGGCCGGAAGTCGTCCGCTCCTCTGGGCCAGTTTCCTCCGCGGTCCGTTGTTCCTGGTTGCGGTGATCCCGTTCGCGGTCTTCTTCGCCGCCGCCGCGCTGATCCTGCGATTCAGATCTCGCGGAGAAGCCTCTGCCGCGCCTCTCGCCCGGCTGGAGTGGTCGTGGTCGTTGGTGTTTGGGCTGTGGACGCTGGCGTCCCTAATCCTTCGTGCGAAGGAAGGCGCCAGCATCAACTATTTCATGCCTTCGATTTCCGTGGGCGCCATGGCAATCGCGGAGGGAACGCGGTGGATCGCGAGGCATGGTCTCGATGAAAGACGTATCGCGGGCCTCGCGGCGGTGGCCCAGCTCGCCATGCTGGCCTACAACCCGGCACTGTTCCTTCCGACGGCAGAGGCGGTCAAGGAGGCCGGCCAGCTGGTGGAGACTCTGAAGAAAGTCGATGGGCCGATCTGGTTCCCCACCTTTCCTTCCTTTGCCGCGATGGCTGGGAAGCCCTGGGTGGCACACTACGGGACGTTGACCGATCTCGACGTGACGAATCCCGGCCAGGTAGCCCGCGACGTCTCGCGAGCGATCAGGAGTCGCTGGTTCGGTGCTCTCATCCTGCCTCCGAACGACCGCTTCGTGAACATGACGGAGTTGAGGCAATTCTACCAAGAACAGCCATTCCCGGAGATTCGTTCACCTTTTCTCCGGCGCTCTTTCAACATGGAGTTCGGCGCCATCCTCGTACGGAGGAGCACGACGCCTTCATGAGCGCGGGTTTGCAGAGAATGGAGGCGCGCCCATGCTGAAGCACGAGAGGCGCGAGGTTCCGCGCTTGGTCGCAATCGAGACCACCAACGCGTGCAACGCCAAGTGCGCGTTCTGTCCCAACCGCGCCATGAATCGCGATCGGGAGGTGATGTCGGACGAACTCTACCGAAAGATCATCGACGACTGTGCCAGCTTCCAGGTGCAGGCCATCGAGCCGTTTCTCAACGGCGAGCCGTTCATGGATCCGCAGATTGTCCCGCGTCTCCAGTACCTGCGCGAGCGGCTGCCGGCCACCAAGCTGCGGCTCTACACCAACGGCTTCGCTCTCGTACCCAAACGGGTCGACGAGTTGCAGAGCGTCGGCATCGACCATCTCTTCATCAGTATCAATACCCTGGATCCGGCCAAGTACGAGGCGGTCATGGGGCTGGGGCTCGAGCGCACGCTGCGCAACATCGACTACCTCGTCGATCCTTCGCGCCGAGCGCGGCTGGCGCGAGAGATCACGATTCGCATGACCCGTACCGACGACACGGCCGCCGCCGACCAGGCGCGCTTCGTGGCCTACTGCAAACAGCGCAAGGTCAACTGTATGATCGTCGGACTGTTCAACTACTTGGGCGACGTCAAGAGCTCGCTGCCGGTGCCGTCGTATTCTTGCGAGCACATCACGCGCGTCGACATCCTGTCGAACGGGCTGGTGACCCTGTGCTGCATGGACACGGAAGGGAAGTTCGGCTGGGGCGACGCAAGCAAGGAATCGATTCTGGACATCTACAATGGCCCGCGCGCTCGCGCCTACCGCGCGATGCACCGCCAGGGTCGGCGTAAGCAAATCCCACCTTGCGGCACGTGCAACCTGTTCTGGCCTAGCTTCGACGGGCTGTCATGGCCGCGTCGCGTGCAGTTCGGCTTCGCCTACGCGTACTATCTTCTGCGCTATCGGCCGTTCATCAAGCACACGGCGAGTTTCCCCGCGAGTTCCCCGTCGCCATGAAGATCGCCCACCTGAGCACCTTCTGGCCCATCGGCTACGGGCTGTCGCTTTATACGGACCTGCTCATCCAGGGCATGCGAGCCCATCGGCCAGACCGCCATACCATCCTGGCCGAGATCGGATCAGCCCCGGCCGACACCGAGGCGTACCAATGCATCCCGTGTTACCGCCGCGACCAAGACTACGTCGAGCCGATCGCCGCCGCGGCCGCGGCCGCGCAGCCCGACGTTTTGATTGTCCAATACGCAAAGGATCTCTTCGGCCACGACAATCGCCTCCCGCGACTCTTGACCCGGCTGCGTGAACTTGGCGTCCGGCCGGTGGTCAACACACATTCCGTGTATCCGGAAACCTGGCGCTCGGGCTACCGGCCCGGGCACAGCGCGGCCGCCTTCGACCGGGCCGTGGCCGAGAGCGCTTCGCTCATCACCGTGCACAGCCCGCGCATGAAGCACGATCTCATCACGCGCGGGGTGGCGCCTGATCGCATCGCCGTGGTCCCGCACGGCAGCCAGATTCTGCCCGAGGGCGACGTTGCCCAGAGCCGAACCCAACTACAAGTTCCCCAGGATGCCAAGGTGATCCTGTTCTTTGGCTTCATCTGGTTGGGCAAAGGAATCGAGTTCCTGCTCGACGTCTTCCGGGGCGTGCAACGACAGGTTCCCGAGGCATTTCTCCTGGTCGGCGGTCACACGCGCCACCGGCGCTGGGCCCTCTACGTCAGCTACCTGCGCGCGCGTGCGGCCCTGCTCGGCATCTCGGGTCGTTGTCGTTTCTGGGGCGGCTTTATCCCCCAGGACGTGGTTCCCGTGGTGCGCGCGACGGCCGACGTGGTGGCCATGCCCTACCGGCAGGACTACAGCTCGGTCAGCGGTGTGATGCACGAGACCGCCGGCATGGGCAAGCTCATGATCTGCTCGCGCATTGCTAAATTCGACGAAGTGGAGTTGAACATCGATCGCGGGTTGACGGTAGAGGTAAACGACCGCGAGGCATGGATTAGGACCACGGTGCGCTTGCTGCGCGACGAGGAGTGGGCGCGCCAGATGAAGGAAAAGATTCGACGCTTCGCTGAGGAGACGAGTTGGGAGAACGTGGGCAAGATGCACGGGGACCTCTGCCAGCGCCTGGTGGAGGGGCACTAGTGCGACGCAAAACCCTCGTCCAGCTCGTGTGCGTGACCGGTTCGCTGGCCGGGCTGGCCTGGCTGCTCGGCCGCATCGGCTGGGCAACCGTGGGCGGCGCGCTCCATCGGGTGGGCTGGCCCGCAATGGCGATTCTCATGCTGCTCGGCTGGACCGAGACGGTGGCAGACGGCGCGGCCCTGTGGGTCGTCATGGGCCAGCGCCTCCGCCTGGGATTCGCCATCACGGTCAACGCGGCCGGCTCCATGCTGAACTTGATCCTGCCCTGGGAGTCAGGCGAGGTCTTGAAGGGGATGCTCCTGCACGAGCAGTTCGGCACCCAGCCGGCCGTGTCGGGCACGATCATCTGGAACTACGTGTTCAAGATCTCGCGCCCCGCGCTCTCGATGGCAGCGGCTCTGGGCGGCTGGGCCCTGTGCGGTGAAATGGATCGGTTCCATGTGGGCGTGATCCTCGCGGCCAACGCGCTGGCCTTCATTCCCTATCTCGGCTTGCGCCTGTTCATCCGCTACGGCGCGGCCGCAGGTTTCCTGCGCGCTCTGGCCTTCATCCCCATCTTGCGTCGCCATCCGCGCCACTGGGTCGAGGTGGCACGCCACATTGACCGCGAAGTCAAGCTGTTCTGGCACGAGCGACCGGCCGCCTACCTCAAAGTTTTTTTCCTCCAGATCGTCGCGCGCATGACGGGATGGGCAAGTTGCTTCGTGGCGCTACGGGCGCTGGGCGCGAACTACAGCTTTGGCCAGGTGCTGCTCGTCTACGCGACCCTGAATGTGGCCGACTACGTGATCGCGGTACTGCCGGCGCGCGTGGGCGTGTCAGAGGGCACTTCCTTCTTCCTCTTCAAGTTTCTGGGCCTCGACCCCGTCCTGGGGGTCATCATGTGCCTGATCCTTCGCGTGCGCACCATTGCCGCCAATGGCGCGGTGACGCCGTTCACGTTTCTCGACTGGAAGCCAGGGCAGGGCTCAGACTGACTCGGACCTCGTCGGCTGAGAAGAACGGCTTCATGGCAGATAGCGCAACGCCAGGTGCGCGAAGAGCTGGTGTCCCGCCTCTCGGCGGATCGACTCGCAATCGATCTCGCCCGGCCCACGCGAGCTGTCGTTGTACCAATGGATGACGTAGGTTTGGTCTGTGACTACCTCGCGTTCGAGCCGGTCGACGTCATCGTAGGAACGGAAGTAGTGCCTCGTCATGTACGGACCTAGCGGGTAGAAAGCTGCGGGCGGCAGCACCGCAACGTCATCACACCCCTCAATCAGATCCTGCAACAGGTCGGGTCCGATGCGGGGTCGCCGTCGCCCCACCTCCCGGTGCAGCGCGGGCACGTGGCTCAGCGCTTGCCGAGTCACGCGATGACCGGCCGGCAGACCCAGCACCGCGCCGTTGATGGACAGCGCGTAGAGGTGCTCGATGCGCTTGAACCAGCGTACGCCGCCGCGGAAGCTTGCGCAGGCCAGCCGGACCGCGTGCAGCGGGCCTGTCCGGAACCGGCGCAGCACCTTCGAGCGACGTTCCAGCGCGCCGGGAACCAGGATCGCCTCGCGACCACAGAAGCCGGGGGCGGCCCGCAGCGGCGCCAGGTCGCGCACGGTGATGGTGTCGAAATCCATATAGACCCCGCCCGATCGGTGCAACACCAGGTAGCGGATAACGTCCGACAGCGCGGCAAAGCGACGCTCGGCCAGCAACGAATCCCAGGCCTCCCGCAACTCGTTGCGTTCGACGTCCACCCCCTCGGTCAACTCGTCGAAGCCGGTGCCGTGGATGCGAAGCGCTGAGACTTCGGCCCGGAGCGCGTCGAAGTGGGGCTGTCCCGTGAGATCGTCGGACAGGTACAGGTGAATCGCTGACGGCTGGTTCGTCAGCCACAGCGAGCGTATTGCCAGTGCGTGGGTAAACGGAAACGTCGGTCCAAACCACACGAAGTGACCTTCGTTCGGGATCATGCGCAGGTTCCTGCTGAGGCGTGGCTGCGATCCGGTACTGCCCGAAAGACTATCGTCTTGGCCCACGCAGTCTTGCGTGCATCATAGAACGGTGGCGCTTCCGAACTGGTCACGGATCGCGAGAATAGCATTCGTCAGCCGCCGGCTTCGCGCGGGCTTGCCGTGGGACCACGGATTCGTCTCTTGGCTTTGAACCCGGTGGTTTCCTTGGTAGCCATAGGTTGACGTGCCAAGCCCCCGCAGCCTTTCGCTGACGATCTACCGCGCCGCCCTGGTGAGCGGGGCTGTGGTTGGCATCGCCGACGGCATTCGGGCTGCACGACTCGGCCATCTGGGCGGAACGCGGCTGCTTGCGTGCGTGGCATTGGTGGCCGGGTTCGACCTGTTGATCGGCGCGTCCGGCGGCGTGATCCTGGCCGCCCTGCTGGGCCTCGGTGCCTGGGGGCGGCAGAGGGCGAGCCGGTGGGTGTGCTCGGGGATCGGCTGGTTGGTGGTTGGTGGACTGGCAGCGATTGCGCCGGTGCTGGCACTGTCTGGGACGTCGGATCGCAAGAACCGCTTTCTGGCCGCGGGCATCGTGGCCCTGGCATCGTTGCTGGCCGCCGCCGCCGCCGCGGTCCTCGGGCCGGCCCTGGCGCGCGCCCTGCCGTTTTTCCGGCCTCGATCGCAGCCAGCCAGCAGCGCTTCGATGCCGGCGAACCTGACCGCCGCCGGCCTCTTGCTGCTGGCGCCGCTTTTCGCCCTGCTTTTTGAGGTGGCCGTGTTCTTCGTCGTATGGCGCACGCGGGCGCCTCTGCCTCGGGACGTAAAGGTTGTGCGCTCGATCCTCGCCGGGGCTCTCACTGTGGTTCTGCCTTGGGTCATGGGCCGCGCCAGCCTCGCCTGGCCGCGCCTGGCGTGGCCCAAGGCTCTGGGCGCAGCCTTGCTGTTGTTCGGGGTTCCGGCCGGGCTGCTCATTCGCGCGCGTTGGGCGCAGGATTTTCAGTTCCTGGCCTGGAACGAGGTGCGTGTGGTGGCGGCGCTGGCGCTGGCCACGCTGGTCCTGGGGTTGCTCCTCCCACGACGTCCTGCCGCTGGCAGAAGATGGCGGCGGGCCGCGCTTTTCGTGGGCCTGCCGGTGCTTGCGGCGGTGACTGTGCTGGTGGTCAGCGAATCCGAGCCCGCGCGCAAGGCCGCCTCGGCTCACGCGGGGTTCACCGGCGCGCTGGTGGCCCTTGGCCAGCGCAGCTTCGACTCTGACCACGACGGCTACTCGCGCTTCTTCGGCGGTGGCGATTGCGACGACCATGACCCCGGGCGCAACCCCGGTGCCCAGGACTGGCCCGACGACGGCATCGATCAGGACTGCGACGGCAAAGACGCCAGCGTCCAGTCGCTGCGCTCGCCGCCCTTTCATCCCGTACCCGCTTCGGTCCCGGCTGACCTCAAGTTCCTCTTTGTGACCATCGACACCCTGCGCGCCGATCACCTCGGCTGCTACGGTTACCCCCGTCCGACAACACCAGTGCTTGACCGGCTGGCCAGCGAGAGCGTTCTCTTCGAGAACGGCTGGGCCCACGCGCCCTCGACCCGCTATTCGATGCCGGCCATTGCCACCTCTCGCTGGCCGTCAGCCATCAAGTGGGACGAGTCCATCTGGTGGCCGCGCATCGATCGCAGCATGCGCACCATCGGCGAGGTGCTCCACGATCTCGGCTACACCACGGCGGCCTTCTACGCCTATAGCTACTTCAACCGCGCCGACCGCCGCGGCTTCGAGCGCGGTATCGACTACTACGATGACCAGTGTGCCGCCCTGCACGTCAACGTCAACGGTCCCGCGGAGTCGGTGGGCTCTTCCGCACGCCAGATGGCCGACAAAGGCATCGCGTTTCTGCGCGAACACGGGCAAGAGAAGTTCTTTCTGTGGATGCACTTCTATGACCCGCACCTCAACTATGAACACCACCCCGAGGCGCCCGACTTTGGCAACCGCCAGGCCGACCTCTACGACGGCGAGATCTGGTTCACCGACCACCACTTCGGCCGCGTGCTCGACGAGTTGAAGACCCTGGGATTGTGGGACAAGACCGTGATCATCGTCACCGGCGATCACGGCGAGTCACTGGGCGAACACGGCATCAGCGCCCACGGCTATCACCTGTATGCGCCCCACACCAAGGTCCCGTTCATCGTGCGCGTGCCTGGCCTTTTGCCCCGGCGCAGCGCCACCCCGGTGGGCCATGTGGACCTGGCGCCGTCTGTGGTCAACCTGGCACGCGGCCCGCACGAGCCGGGGTTTCTCGGCCGTTCCCTGGTGGACCTGCTGGCCGGGACGGTAGACGGCACGGCGCCACAGCCCGTGTTTCAGGAGGTCAGCTACGAGGGCGACGTCAAGCGGCGGGCGTGGGTCACGGGCAGCCACCATCTGATCTGGAACTGGACCCCGGACAACACCACCGAGTGCTACGACCTTGCCCACGACCCGGCCGAAGCGCGCGACTTGTGGGGGACGCCCGCGGGCGAGCCCGAGTGCTCGCTGCTGAAAGCCGACCTGCGGGCGCGGGTGGCGCTGCTTTCGCTGCCGGTGGGTTATGCCGACAAGATCGGGTTCGGCGTGTCAGCGCCGGGCGCCCCGGCGCCCGTGCCCAGCCATCCGCTCGACGGCCGCATCGGCGATGTCTTGCGCGTGACTGGCTACGATCTTTCCGCGCCGGAGGTCTTGCACGGCGGTGAGGTCGAGCTGACCGTGTACTTTGAATTGCTCGCGTTGGTGCCGCAAGGTTGGCGGCCGTTCTTCCACCTCGACGGCCCGGGCGGTAGCTATCGCAACCTGGACCATGTTCCGGTGGAAGGCGTTTATCCCATAGAACGCTGGCGGCCGGGCCAACACATCCGCGACCGACAGCGCATCGGTTTTCCAGCATTCACACGACCCGGCGTGTACACGGTGTACGTGGGCCTGTTCAAGAAGACGGACCGCATGCCAGTCACGCCGCCCGCGGCCAGCGACGGCAAGAATCGCCTGCGCGTGGCCACGATTCAGGTCGAGTAAAGAGAAGCCTAAAGAATGAATCACCCCGCTCAAGACTCCCTTGCCCGCCAGTACCGCGAGTTTCTCGACTGGCCCGAGCTATGCGCACGACTAGCCGCGCAGGCCGATTCGTCGCGCGGACGGACGGCCTGCCAGGGCTTGCCCCTGTGTGAATCGGCGGCCGAGGCACGCGGGCGCATGGCGGAGGTGAGCGAACTGCAGACCTTGTTGCGACTGGGAGAATCGCTGCCCGGGTTGGGCTTCCCCGAGATCGAGGCGCACTTGCAGGCGGTCGCGCAGGGAGCGCCGCTCGGGCCCGAGGAATTGCGCCAGGTGGCGGACTTTTGTGAGACCGCGGCCAGCGCCCGCCGTTTCTATGGGCGCATCGCTGACCAAGACCCACGCATCCAGGCGCCGCGCATGTCGAAACTGGCTGCGGGCTTGGGCTACCACGACGAGCTTACCCGCATGGCGCGCGAGACCTTCGATGCAGCCGGCGAGCTGCGCGACGGGGCCTCGCCCGATCTGGGGCGCCTGCGCCGTGAGCGCGATCTGGTGGCGGCCCGGGTGCGCAGCGAGGCAGACCGCCTGCTGCAGTCCGAGGAGTACGCGCCCTATTTGCAAGACCAGTTCGTGACCCTGCGCGAGGATCGCTTCGTGCTGCCGCTGCGGGCCTCGTTCAAGTCCATGGGACTTGGCATCGTGCACGACACCTCACGCTCTGGCGAAACCGTATTCGTCGAGCCGACCGCGCTGGTCGAGCTGAATAACCGGCTCAAGGTGGCCGAGATCGAGATCCGGCGTGAGAGCCGGCGCATCCTGGAAGAACTCGCTGGGGTGGTGTCACAGGCGGCCGAGGGGCTGCGCGCGGATCGCGAGATTCTCACCCGGCTCGACCTTCTGGCCGCGGCGGCCCGCCTGTCAGTGGCCTACGACGGCGCGCCGGTGCAAATAGTCGACGAGCCCATCGTCGATTTGCGCTTGCTGCGCCACCCACTGCTTGCCTTGCGCGCGGTCGAATCGGGGTCGAAGGTAACGCCCAATGATGTGGCGCTGGGACTGGTTCCAGAGCACAGCACGGCCAAAGCCCTGGTGGTCAGCGGGCCCAACGCCGGCGGCAAGACCGTGCTGCTCAAGTCGGTGGGCCTAGCTGCGCTGTTGGCGCGCGCGGGCCTGCCCGTGCCGGCCGCGCCTGGAAGCCAAGTGGGTTTCTTTCACCAGGTGCTGGCCGATATCGGCGACCAGCAGTCGGTGACGGGCGATCTGTCGACCTTCTCAGCCCACCTGGCCAACCTGTCGGCCATTCTCGACCTCGCGCGGGCCGCGACTGACGAGAATTTGCTGATTCTCTGTGACGAGTTGATGGTGGGGACACACCCGGAACAGGGTGCGGCGCTGGCGCGGGCCATGCTGGAGGTGCTGGCCGACGCGCCAGGCTTGGTGCTGGTGACCACCCACTTCGACAACTTGAAGGCACTGGCCGAGACCGACGCGCGTTTCCGCAACGCAGGCATGGAATATGATCTACAGAAGCTGCGGCCTACCTTCCGGCTCAAGGATGGCGTGCCGGGACGCTCGTATGCCTTCGACATCGCGGCGCGCATCGGGTTGCCGGCTCCGGTGCTGGACCGGGCGCGCGCGCTGATGGACGCTGGCAACTTGGGTCTGGAAGAGACCCTGCGCAACCTGCAGGAGCGCGAGCAGGCCCTCGAACGATCGAACCAGGCACTGGAGGCGGCTCGCGGCGAACTGGAGCAGGCCAAACAGGATCTGGATGCGCAGGCCGATGCGTCGCAGGCGGCTGCCGCCGCCCTCACCCGGCGCGAGCGCGAGCTGGCCGTGGGTTCGCGCGAGGCCATCGACGCGGCGGTGCGGGAGGCGCGCGAGGCCATCGCCGAGATCGTACGCGAAGCCAAGCGCACAAGGACCGCGCAGGCAGTTGAGGCCGCGCGGGTCGCGCTTGAGCGCAAGGCCAAGGAGGCCACCGAGTCGCTACCAGATGCGGAGCCGCTCGACGTGACCAAGTTGCGCCAGGCCCTGGCCGATCGGGCGCTTGGCGTGTCCAGCACGGGCAAAAAGGCTAGCGCGCATGCCGTCCGGGCAGCCCGGCCGGCTGAGCCCGCGGCCATGCAGAGCAGCGCCAACACCCTGGACCTGCGCGGCCAGCGCGCCGACGAGGCACTCGGCGAGTTGGAGGCATTTCTCGACCGCACCGCTTTGGAGGGCGCTGATACCGTGTTCATCATCCACGGCCACGGCACCGGTGCGCTTCGCAAGGTCGTGCGCGAGTACCTGGCGACTTCGCCCTATGTCGAGCGCTTCCGGCCCGGCGGCGCGGGCGAGGGCGGCGACGGGGTCAGTGTGGTGTCGTTGCGAGGGTAGCCGATGACTGCAAAGACCAAGGAAAGACTGATCGGCGGCTTGCTGGTGCTCGCGCTGATTGTCGCGGTCGTCCCGGCGCTGCTGCAGCTCGGATGGCATCTGCGCCTCTTCGCGGGACGCGCCGGCTTCCCGCTTGACCTCGAGTGGATGGAAGGCGGCATGCTGGTCCACGCGCAGCGGATCGCAGCCGGGCAAGGGATCTACGTCAAGCCGTCGCTGGAATTCGTCCCTTATCTCTACCCGCCGCTCTATCCCGCCCTGCTGGCCTTGCTCTCGTTGGTGTTTCCCCTCGGCTATCTGCTCGGGCGTGTGGTTTCGCTGTTGGCCTTTTTCACCGCGCTGGTGTTGCTTGGCCTTCTTGTGGCGGGCGAGGTACGTGGACTGGCCCGGGGCCGGCGCTTCTCGGCCGCACTGGTCGGCCTGGCGGGCGCCGCGGCCGTCACGGCGGCCTCTGCATTCACTGGCGGTTTCTTCGATCTGGTGCGTTCAGACAGCCTGTTGCTGGCGTTGGAAGCTCTGGCTTTGTGGTTGGTTCTGCGGGGGGACACGTGGAAAAGTGCGGCGGCCGCGGGACTGGTGATCGCAGCCGCATTCTTCACCAAGCAGACGGCCAGCATCATGGGCGTGGGCCTGGGCGTGGGCCTGCTCATCGTCAACTGGCGGCGCGCCCTGGTCTATGGAGGGGCGGCCGCGGCGGCGTTGGCGGCGGGAATTGGCCTGTTGGTCACGACCTCGGGCGGTTGGTTCTGGACATACATCTTCAAATTGCATCAGAGTCACGGCTATCGTTGGGGAGTGGTCGTTGCATCCGTGTTGCCCGACACCCTCAAGCACCTCTGGCCGGTCTTTGTGGTCATGATCGTCGCCACAGTGGCTTTGGCTTGTACCCGCAGGTTGCGTCGGACCGATATCATCCTGTGGGTAGTGGCCCTGGCCGGCGAGGTAGATGCTGCGGTCGGCTTTTCGACGCAATGGGCGTTCAGCAACGCCTACATTCCAGCGGTATTCTTTCCCGTGTTGGCCGCATCCGTGCTGTCAGGGCGTCTGCTGCTGCATGCGCTCGACCGCCGGCGCTGGCTCTCTGCCGTGCCAACCTGTGCAGTCCTGCTCGGCCTGGCCTGGCAGAACCAGCATGTCCCGCGTCCGACCCTCAAGGCTTTCGTTCCCCAGTCGGCCGACTATGTCGCCGCCGGACGCCTACTCGATCGGCTGCGTAGCGTGCCCGGCGATCTCTTCATTCCCTTTCACACCTACTATGGCGCGCTGGTGGGCAAGCGGACCTTTGTCCATCGCATGGGAGTGTGGGACGTCAGCCCGGGACTGGGCCGGCCCCAGGGCCTGGACCAAGCGCTGCAGGAGCAGTTCTTTTCGGCCATCGTGCTCGACTGGAAGGCACGGCCCGGCGAGTTTCCCTTTGTTGACTCGCGCTACCACCTTTGGTGGCAGCTTCGCGAAGGCGTGGATTCGGTGCGCATGTTCGCCGGCGCCGAGACCTCTCCCAACGCGCTGCTAGTCCCTACCCTGGCGCCTCCACCCTTGCCGGCTGAAGGCCGCCGTTTGGCGGACTTCGAGACTGGCACCTGGCAGATTTTCGTCGCGCAAGGACAGGCATTTGGAAAAGCACCCGCGCCCGCGCCTCCTGGGATGTATGGCCGCTTCGCCGCGGATTCCACGCGCCTGGGCCCGGCTGCGCAAGGAGCGTTGCGTTCCGCACCCTTCACGGTTGACCGGTCGCACTTGCGTTTCGTACTGTCCGGTCCTGCCGATCCGGCGTTGCGTGTGACTTTGCTCGACCAAGAAAAGGTGGTGCGCGCGGCATCTCCATCGGGCGCGACCGCCGTAGTCGAGTGGGACACGAGCGAGCTAGTCGGCCATTCTGTCGTGTTGCTGGTGGAAGATCAGTCGTCAACCGGCGGGCTGGCCTTCGATGAAGTTGTGACCTGGTAAACTGGCTCATCAGCGTCCGATGAAAGACGTCCTGCCGCTGGCGCTGCTTCTTCTTTCCGGCCTTGCCTGTGGAAGGACGCATCTGAATGAATTCAGCACGGCTGGCGGCGGGTTGTCGATGGGCGGTGCTGTGGGCGAAGGCGGCGCCATATCCATGGGCGGCGCCTTCTCCACGGGCGGCACGCAGGCTTCCAGTGCGGCCTGTGAAGGGCGCGTCCCAATCCACCATCGCCCAGCCGGCTCCGCCTGCCCGCAAGAGCGCGCCCCTGGATCGGTTTTCGTGAACACTTGCTCGCCAGGTTGGGCGGGCCTGTGCGCCCAGGATGCCGACTGCACGGCGGGCACGAACGGGCGTTGTCTACCCAACTCTCGCCTGAATTGCGCCGGGCAATGCTACTACGACGAGTGTTTCAGTGACTCGGACTGCCCCGCCAGCCAGCCGTGCGCGTGCCGGGCATCGGCGTCGGATAGCGTGGCGAACTCATGCCTTGCCGGAAGCAATTGCCGTGTCGACGCGGATTGCGGCCCGTGCGGCTTCTGCTCGCCCACACCAGTCAGCCCTATCTGCGCATGTGACAGCCCGGCCTTCTGCAACCCCCCTGATCCCCACACCTCTTGCGGGGATAGCTGCGGTCACGGCTACTTCTGTCACACGCCCAAGGACACCTGCTTGGAGGATAGCGATTGCACTGGCAGCGACAGGTGCAATTTCGATTTGCCGAGCCAGACGTGGGCCTGCACTTTCTGCATGGGTGTTCCTTGAGGGGCTAATGGCAGCCAACGGTGCCGGTCACCATTGTTGTGGTGGATACGCAAAGAGGAGGGCTGACCGTCGTCACCGCCTGGCACTCCTGACCGTGGTGCAGACTCCCGCAGTCCTCTGAAGGTGTCCCCATAGCTGAACCACAGACTTGATTGGCGTCGAACGCGCAGGGCTCACTTCCGGCCATGGGCTGCTTTTCAATGGTGCCGCTGCAGTCGTAGTCAAATCCGACAGAACACGAAGCAGTCGACACAGCGAAGTACTGCGCCTGATCGGGATGCACCAAAGTGTCGACATCGCAACAGTCCCACTTGCCGTCGGCGCGCGGGGCGATGAACCCGGCCGCCAGAGCGTAGGTCGCGCCACACCACCCGGATCGAGCTTGCAAATTTGGGTACCCATCCTGGTCATTGTCGACGTAGAAGAAGGCGCACACGCCCACCGCGCATTGAACGTCGGCAGTACACGGTTGACCTGTCGCCAGCAAACACTTTCCGCCGCTGCACTGCTGGTTCGCCGAGCACGCCGAACCGGTCCCCGAGCAAGATCCGCAATGGGCATTGTCCGTTTGCAGATTCGCGCATAGATTCGAACAAGCGGTCTCACTTGCTGCGCATTGAACGCATTTCGAGCTGACGCAGGCAGCGCCGACTACACACTGGCTGCTGTCAGAACAACTCGAAAGGCATGCCGTGGTTCCGCAGGCAAACGTCCCACAGGCGGTGGACTGGGAGGTACTACACGTGCCAGCCCCGTCACAAGTGCGCGCTGAGTAGGCAGTTCCATCCGTGCAGATAGCCGCACCGCAACTAGTCTGTCGACCTGGAAAAGAGCATGAGGCACCTTGGCCGCCGCAACCCCCGGCACAAACCCCGATGCCCCCACAGGCAGGATGACCTGGGGCGGGCGAACCAGTGACGTAGCTGCAAGTTCCGACCTTCCCTACCAGGGCACAGTACTGGCATCCTCCCGTGCACGCGGAATCGCAGCACACCCCATCACTGCAATAGCCCAAAGCACAGTCAGATGGTTTCGTGCAGGTAGCACCAAGAGGCGAGCCGGCTGGAGCCGTGTCAGCGGCCATGGCGGCGTCAAGTGGTGCATTAGGGACGTCGGAGGCAAACGATGGCGCGTCGAGAATCGGCGACAGGTCGGTTGCGGCGCTCGGAGCCTCTGGTGCGTGCGAAATGTCTCGACTCGCAGCATCTGACGCTTGCGGAGCCTCGGCGCCAGTCTCCGCCGCCATTGAGCCCATGGCATCGACTTTGGTTTCTGCCTCTGTTGAGCCTATCGCGTCGACGCTGGTTTCTGCCACCGTTGAGCCCATCGCGTCGACTCTATCCTCTACCGCCGCTGGGCCTGCGGCGTCGACGTTGGTTTCTGCCAACGTTGAGCTCATCGCGTCGACGCTGGTTTTCGTCGCATTTGAGTCCGTGACCTCGAAACCTCTCTCGGAGCTGGCGGATGTGTCGCCGCTCGGCTGACCCCATGCGCCGTCGACACTACTATCCTCCCCGGCTGCGCCATTGGTGCCACCGTCCGTAGCCCCACCGTCGGTAGCCCGCACGCACTGCCAATTGGCAGTGCATACGTAGCCGGGCAGGCAGGGATCCTTGGGCGCGCAGACGCTCCAATCTCGCTCCACGCAAGCAAGTCCCAGTGTCACGGGCACAACAAGCACTACAACAAACCTCAGACGCCCAAGGTATCTGTTCGCGATCAGTAGAGTTTTCGGGAGCGGGTTGAGAAAGTTGTGTGGAAAGTGGAGGCTCGGGCCAGCCAAGTTTATGTTCGCCAGCGGTGCAGTCGTAGTCGGCAAGCGCCATTAGAGGGACGGTGCCCAGACATGTCAATAGGCTCATCTGGCCTATCTGAGGCGAATCTGGTACTGGCCTGGCGTCGGCGGATCGAATTCCGCCTTCTCTAATCGCGGTGCGTTGCTAGTGCGAGACGCGTTGAGCTGTGGCTTGCCATTTCTAGGCTTTTGTTTTTTCTTCGACAGCGCCCGCTTTTGTTGCCTAAACTTGGAATCCTTTCCATTTTGAAGGCTGGTCGAATTCCGTCTTTTCTGGAGGAACCATGAAGAAGCACCTGCTGTTCGTCGCGATCTTGGGTCTGGGCGTTGGCGCTTGCGCCGCTGGGGGCAGCACCTCCCCGGAAACCACCGGTGGTCACACCGGTTCGGGCGGAACCGCCAGCGGTGGGACCGTTGGCTCAGGTGGATCACACAACAGCGGCGGGACGACCAGCTCAGGCGGGACGATGAGCTCGGGCGGAACGATCGGCTCAGGCGGAACCACCAGTTCAGGTGGGACGACCAGCTCGGGCGGAACCACCGGCTCGGGAGGCAAAACCAGCTCGGGAGGAACCACCAGCTCGGGAGGAACGACCGGCGAAGGCGGGTCGAACGGTGGAGCCGGAACCAGCGGCTCAGGGGGTGCCACTGCCACGGGCGGCGTGACAAGCCTTGGCGGTGCCAGCAGCGGGGGCAAGACGGGCACTGGCGGTTCCAGCAGTAGCGGCGGAACCGCAGCCACCGGAGGCAAGACGGGCACAGGTGGTTCCAGCAGCAGCGGGGGAACCACGGCTACAGGAGGCAGCACTGGTGCCGGGGGATCCACTGGCCCCGTTAGCGTCTGCAGCTTCTCCAGCGGGCTGAATGTCGCCTGGGTTCAGTTCGCCGGCGACGTCCCGAACCCGAACCTCACCACCTTCAATACCATCTTCAAGAACACCTACAATGCTGGTGGGCGCGTGATCCGATGGTGGTTCCACACCAATGGAACCGTGACCCCTGGCTACGATTCGAGCGGCAAGGCCGTAGCTATTCCCCAGACCCATATCGACGGCGTGAAGGCCATCCTCAACGCCGCGGCCACCAACAAGGTGGCCATCAACATCAGTCTGTGGTCGTTCGACATGCTGCAGGGCGGCGAGAGCATTTCGGCAACGACCTTGGCAAACAACGCCGCGCTGCTGTCGAACGACACCAACCGCCAAGCTTACATCGACAACTACCTCACTCCGCTGGTCACCGCGCTCAAAGGAACTCCCGGCTTGTACTCCTATGAAATTTTCAATGAGCCGGAGGGCATGAGTCAGAGCGGTTGGACAACCTCGGGAACCAGGACCACGGAAGCGTACATTCAAAAGACCGTGAACTGGCTTGCCGCGGCGATCCACACAGCCGATTCGACGGCGCTGGTCACCAATGGCGCTCAGACCTTCGACTACTGCTCGAATGGGGTGAGCGGCAAGACCAACGATTACTCAGACACGGCTCTACGGAGCGCTGGCGGAAAGCAAAACGGTACGCTCGATTTCTACGAGGTTCATTACTACACGGTGAATGGCGCCTCCGACTCCTGCTTCACCTATCCGGCATCTCACTGGGGTCTCACGGATAAG
>Ga0182011_10001785_pt1 | contig 18687 bp, 14 predicted proteins | sample 711E1DmetaG_FD_120481 | JGI IMG/M metagenome (GOLD analysis project Ga0182011, IMG submission 120481) | Permafrost microbial communities from Stordalen Mire, Sweden - 711E1D metaG | ecosystem: Environmental > Terrestrial > Soil > Wetlands > Permafrost | place: Sweden: Stordalen | collected... | reverse complement strand
CCCCGCCGCCAGCGCCAGGCCGTCTTCTAATTAGATCGATTCAGAAGACGCCTTCTGGCCACCACCATCGCAACAAAGACGCCATTGACGGCAGCGATCACCGCCGGATAGAAGGCGGTCACAATAGACCAGTGTTCGAGCGCCAGCAGAGACAGCGCATACGTGCAACTGCATAGCAGGAAGGTGAAGACCATCTCTTCGTCCGGTTTCGTGTACGCTTTCCGGTATGTGGGATAGAACCCAACCACTTCGATAGCGGTGACCAGAATGACGGACCACAGCGGGCTCCGCATCGCGCACCAGAGCGGGATAGCCATCAGTGCGCCGATGAGGCTTATCCAGTCCCCCCGCGTGGTCTCGGTCTCGCCTTTGACCAGAGCCAGCACCGCGATCATGAAATACGAACAGGCCGTTATCCCCGTGGCCCACGCTCCCGCGCCGGCGCGGTCCGACCATTGGGCGGCGAAGGATATCGCCGTTGTCGTCCCCCAGATAATCCATGAAAATGCGTGCGGCTTGGTCTTGCCTGTTGCCGCCGACCACAAATAGGGAACGTAACCAACCAGGGCGGCAACGACTGAGCACAGGCCGAGCAGGGTCGCGAACGGGGGCATGGGTATCGGGTCCATCGGTTACTGCGAGGTCGCACCGTCTCAATAGACCAAGATGAATGCGGAGTCGGAGACGACCAGCGATCTTGGCACAGGAAGCAGCGTCAATCAACAAGCCGTCCACGCGATTGGCTCGGCGTCGTCCGAACAGCCTTTCTTTCCTTCTCAAGTTCTGTTTATGGTTTGGCCTGACTCATCGCCTCACGCACAGCACCGGCATCTCGTCGTTCCAGACGTCGAGGTAGTGGTAGCCCTGGTCGCCATTGCCGAGCCTCTGGTACCAAGCAAGGTATCTGTTGCCGGTGTAAGGCTCCCCCAACCAGACGCACCCGGCGGGAAACGAGCTGTCGCGATTGAATAGTTCTGTGAAGGCGCCGCCTTCACCTTTCAGGGTCGTCAGATAGTCTCCTTGCTTCCTTGTCGGCAACGAGCCTCCCTGCTCCTTGGCCCATGCAACGGCGGCGAAATGAGCCATGAGCTTGGGTGCCACCGAAAACCAGATGGGTTGATTGTCGTCGGGGAAGACGCCCCCGTATATCGCGCCTTTGTGCTCTCCGGCAAGCGCTACAGCGCCGATTTCATGCGTGGCTTTCTCCGCGGCATTGACGCCGCTTGAGATGTCGCCCTCGTAGTCGTAATCGTCGATTGTTTGCCCACTTCCGTCCGTCATAATCTTCTCCTTCTCGGTTGTTAAGATTTCCCCCGGTCCCCCGGCTTTCATGTCGCCGGGGTCCCATCGCCGCTTGTGTTCACGTGTTTACGCTTTTTCGTGTCTTGGCTTTTGCGTTGTTATCCGTTCTCCTTCGCTTCTTTTCCGGCCCGCGCCCTCGCGCGAAGGCGCGATTTCTATAGAAACTGTCCCGCGTGCGGGACGGACGTGCGCATTACCTGAAAACAGAGAGGACCGGCAGATCGGTGTACCGGTTGAAGTGGTTCTGGCCGCCGTCGCTGAGCCGCTGACACCAAGCATGGCTTCTGTTGAAGCTGTAAGGCTCCGCCAACCAGACGTACCCGGCGGGAATCGAGACACCGCGGTTGAACATTTCCGTCAACGCGCCGCCCTCGCCTTTAAGGGTCGTCAGATAGTCCCCTTGGTTAAACGTCGGCAAAGCGCCGCCCTGTTCGGTCGCCCACGCGGCAGCTTTGTAATGATTCATGAGCTTGGGTGCAGTCAAAAACCAGATCGGTTTGTTGTCGCGTGGCAGTATGCCGCCATATATCTTGCCCTTGTGTTCTCCCGTGCTCTCTATAGCACCAATCTCCGGCGCGGTGGCCGCGCTTTGGCTCTCTCGCGGCCACCAGCGGTGCGAAGAAGATTGCCTATTGACCGTGCCATCGGTACAGGCGGTTATATTGCCTTGTGCGTCGACCGTTATATTGCCCTCCTCATCGCGTTCCAGAATGAAATCGGAACCTTCCACGACCAGCGCGCCGAAATCATGCCTGAGATCAATTTCCTTTGCCGTTCCGTTGCCGTCGCTCATGACCTTCTCCATCTTTGTTGCTGTTAATAGTTAAATAACTGAATGCTTCATCTCCGGCGCCGTACGCGAAAGCGTGCAACTGTTTATCAAAGGCTTGTCCAGCTTCGCTGGATCGGCTCACGTGCGCATTACCTGAAAATAGACAGGACTGGCAGCTCGTGACCCTCGCCGATGTAGCCCTGACCGCCATCGCTGATCTCTTGGCACATAGCGATGGTCATCTTGCCGAAGCCAGACCCTCTGCTGATGCAGGATTCCGCCAACCAGATGAATCCGTCGAATCCGCCGGGAGATGAGTTGCGGCGATTGAAAAGTTCTGTAAAGGCCCCGCCTTTGCCTTTGAGGGTCATCAGATAATCTCCTTGCTCCCTCGTCGGCAAAGCGCCGCCCTGTTCGGTTGCCCACGCGGCAGCGTTGTAATGATTCATCAGCTTGTGCGCCGCTGAAAACCAGATGGGTTTATTGTCGCCGGGAAATATACCGCCGTATACTTCGCCTTTGTGAGGTCCTTCGGGCTCGATATCGCCGATCTGGGACGTGGATTCTTGCGCTTCGCCGAGAAGCGATTCTACCGTCGCGCCGGCGTGGAACGCATCAAAGTCGATACCGGAATGCTCACGGAGAAACGTTTTGGCGTCTTCCGCAACTTCTCGCGTAACGATAGTCGACGGAATCCTGACCTGCTCGTCCCCGTCGCCTTCGAGTATCCCCGTCATGATCCTTCTCCTTCTGGTCATCAAGAGTTCCCTCGGGCGGCCTTATGGCCGCCTCGCGCCTGTTGGCGCTCCTGTCGCGGCTCTTGTGTTGTTACCCGTTCTCCTTGGCTTCATCTCCTCACGCACAGGACCGGCAGCGCGTAGTTCCGGCTGGGGTTGATCTGGTCGCCGTCGCTGAGCCGCTGACACCAAGCGTTGTTTCTGTTGAAGGTGTAAGGCTCCGCCAACCAGACGTACCCTTTCGGAAACCCGCTGCCACGGTTGAAGATTTCCGTGAACGCGCCGCCCTCGCCTTTAAGGGTCGTCAGATAGTTCCCTTGCCCCCTTGTTGGCAGAGAACCGCCTTGCCCTTGTGCCCACGCGGCAGCCTTGTAATGATCCATGCGCCTGGGTGCCGCCGAAAACCAGATCGGTTTATTGTCGCCGCCGTACTTTTTGGACCATATACCCCCGTAGATCTCGCCTTTGTGGTCTCCTGTGTTCTCTACATCGCCGATTTCGTGCGTTGCAGCTTTTGCAGCGGTATCGTTCGCCGGGCCGGGTTTGGCATCCCCATAGATATTGCCGCCACCAAGCAGCTCACCAGTCTTTACATTGTGTGCCACCGGAACGTTACCATAGACAGTAATACCGCCCGCATTGAATTCAACCCTGATGCCGTCGGCTTTCACGACCACATCGCCGAAATCATCCCCGAGATCGATCTCTCTTACGCTACTGCCAGCCATCGTCCTTCTCCTTTTGCCTTGTTAAGTGTTCCCGCCACCGCAAGTGCGGTGTATCGGCTCTTGTGTTGTTAACGGTTCACTCCTTGAGCGGGAAAGCAACGCCCGTCCGCTCCAGGAGCGCTCATCAGGACTGGTGATGTTGAGATCGGAAGATGCCGAAGCCGAACATGCAACAACCCTGAAGAACGATTTCAAAGTTGTTTTAGCAAAGGTGCCGTATCAGACAGGCGAGAAACATAAAACCGCTCTGTTTTCAGATGCACTTGGCTTGAATCGGACTGTAAGGCAGGCGGTACGCTATGTCAATTACTGTTTGGGAGTTTCTTGCGTTAGATATGTATTTTATGTATTGTTGTCGACGACAATGGACAAAATGCATGGCGGTGGATGACCGCCGTCCCAACAGATCACCCTCCAACCCCGCCACCACCAACTTGTAACCCGCCCCCCGGTTCGCAATGTGCGCGACTGTCGGGGGATACGCAAGGGGGCGGTTGCCCTCTTGCGCGCCGGGAAAGCTGGTTCAGGTCGCAACTCACCACAATCCACCAAGCCCCTGCCGCGCCTCACCATTTTTCTCGACTACTTTGCAAATCCGTTACCGTCCCGCACCTACCGTTTTTATTGCGAATCCGAGACCGGGATGGGCAACCCCGGCACCGCGCGGAATCACGGCCCGGCGATTGCCAGAATCAAACACGAAGCCCACGGCAATGCGTCGAGGGAGTAACGTAATAGATTGCTGCGGCAGGCTGCCGCGATGCTGGAATGGATTTCATGGCGGAAGACCCGGACAACCTCATTAGCGGAGTGACCTTTGCGAGCATCTATAATCGCATCGCTGCCCTGATCACCGTCAACGCCGGCATGCTCGCCATCGCTCAGTGGGCGCAGACGGCAGCCGGACCTCAATTTCGGGCCTGGGTTGGCAGAACCGCACAAGCCTTGCCGGGCAGATTTCCAGCTATTCCCCCGGAGATACTGGCTTCCAGGGAGACCCTGGACCAGATCGCTTCTGAGCAGCACAGGGACGCCGTTTCAGCCGTCAATGCCGCAGTCCTCGTCTTCGGCCACAGTGTGACAGATTCGGTGATCGACGAACTGCTGGAAATCAGCGCAAGGAGCGTGCCGGAACGTTGGAAAACAGACCCGGAGGAGTTCAGGGTAACGCTGGAAGAATTGCGGCAAACAACGCTGGAAGACTACACCCGCAAGGCCCTGGGCCGGCTGGTTCAGCGACAGAAGGCCCGGAGCCTGCCCGTGAAGGTCGAGTACTTGTTCACGATATCGCGGTGCGGTCCGGACGCGTTCGGGATCGAACTCGACGCTGAGCTTCTGGCAGCCGCGGATCTTGCGCGGCACGCAATTGTTCACGGGGCCAGGTTTACCGAACCGACGGAGCGTCTCCATGGAATGCTGAGTGCGAATCTGTTTGCAGCACAGGCCGCTGTTTTCGCGGTCGCACGATCCTGCGGTTATCACCATGTCATCGATCACACCGGCATCGTCTTCAATGCACCGGAAGCGTAGCGATAGAAAGAGGCCCGCGTCCCGCCGCGTCCCTCTTCACAACTTCTGCCTGACCGTTCCCATCCTGATTTCCGCGAGCGCGCGAAGAAGGCGAAAGCTCATCCGCCGGGCCGGGCATCGGGTTATGGCGAAATCGACATTCCAGTGCCTTCCGCGAACGCCGATCAGCGAGGTCATGAGCATGATCCCGTTCAGCCGATGCAGGGGCGAGTCAGGCGGCTCGCGCTGTTTGTCGTCGCTGAATTCCTGCGCGCCGGATCTGGCCATGAGGTGGAGCGTTTCGCTGTCGCTGTCGATGATGAGAATGTTTATTTCGCCTTCGCGGTATTGATCGGCCTTCCTGATCGCGACATCAGCGATCTGCCGGTATGGCGTTTTTCCCTCGCTGCGGGCGGTGTCTTCGAGCAGGACGAACTCGGATTCCGGCGCGTTTCGTAAGGCCTCGTCGTTGACATCGTCCTGTGCCTTGCGGTTAAAGTGCTTGACCTCGGCGTAGAATCTCTCGCCCCTGAGGACGGCGGCGAGATCGGGACGGTCCTGCATGGTCACTTGCGCGCCATAATCCAGCAGCATGAGCGCCGCCACCGCTTCGGAGAGGAAATTATTGAGGTTGGCCGGATTTGCGCCGTTCGACCGCAAGCGGGTTTCGTACTCGTCCACGTTCTGTGCGCCGCCCGCCCGCAGCCGGTTTAGGTAGTAGGCGATGATCTGGTCTGGAGTCATTCCAAGCGCGCCATTCTGCGGCGCAGACAATGCTATTATCGCGCCCGTGACCAAACCTCAGTTCTGGCTTTCGCTTGCATTGAAGCACTATAGGATCGATTCCGGTACGTGTGGCCAACCTGTTGAACGTGGAAGGGCTGAATGCGATGATTACGTCTGAGTATGACAACGCCAACCTTGCGTCCCGAAGAGCAGGAGGCCGAACGGTTTCTGAAAGCGCTTGACCTCGAAGTACGTCCCGTTCCAACCTCAACCTCTGAGAGCCCGGATTTTATTGTTGATGGTGATGCCAGAGGCTACATCGTCGAGATAAAGACGCGTAACGACGCGAAGGAGTGGACGCGCGCTATGAAGGGCGGCGCAGCCGCGCACCAGAAACGCTCGATGGGTTACAGTCACTGGACCAGGGATGTTGCGCGGAAGGCGGTGGAACAGGCGCGCTCGGTGGATGCCCAGCATTTGAGGTGGTGGGTTTTATGGCTTGCCATCAGGTGTGACGCCAGCGCGGATGCAATGTTGGAGGAAGCAATCGGTTCGCTCTTCGGCGTCCGTCAAGTCGTCTACTACAGTGCTCACTCCGGGGAGCAGCCCATGCGCAATTGTCTATTCGCCAGACCTGGCGTTTTTGAGCGCTACCCGGAGATCGTGGCGAGTGTCGTTGATTCAGCTAGCGGGTTTTGCTTCTGCGTCAACGACGAGTTTGCCGGGGACTTCAGTTCGTTTCGAGAATCTGTTCTCTGGTCTTCCTTTGCCCGCATACATCCCCCGATGACCGCGAACGACCTTGCCGAGAGTCGAGGTTTTTTCCGCGCTGACCTCTCTGTCAATAGAAGGGACGATTCCGCTCTCGCCGCCTCTCTTGAGCGAAGCTACGGCCTGGAAAAGGCCGTCATGCTGGACATGCAGGTCCATTCGACGAGCATAGTGCCAGGTCTGACGGATCGGTCATCTTCAAGCGCTTTCCACCACCGCGCTCGCTGACTGCAGGACTTTGACCAGTTCGGTCCTCATCAACGCGGCCCGACTCTCGAAGAACGTCCGGAAATTCGCTATGGGAAGGCCGGTATCAGGGATGAATTGCCTTTCACAAAACTCATTCCTGGCCTTCTTCGCCGGGAACTGACCCGTTAGCCATTTTTCGAAAGGCAGGCCGGACTTCTCAAGATTGGGAACGTTGGCGAGAACCTGGAGGTTCGGCAGTTCATCGTAGTGCGCGAGGCAAAAATCGACGTCCGCCTCGGCGACCCCCGCCTGCCGCAGTTTCTTTGCCGTGAACGCAGTCTGCGGGTGAATGTGGTCCAGATGAAAAGCGTTTCGAAAATCCACCCATGGGTACAGCAGCGATAGCACCAGGAAGGCCTGTTTCTGACCATAACCCGTGGACAGGAGGTCGTCGATGTCCTCATCCGTGAAACGGATGGGCCGGTTCATCTGCTGAAGCTTGTCAGCCAACGCTTCCGAAGGAAACGCGTTGTTTGAAGTCTTGATGATGCTCCGCATGTTCGAAAGGACGGTGTCCCCCTGGGCGCCAAACGCCCCCCGGAGCAGACTCTTGAGCAACCATTGGTGCACAGCCGTTCGGTCAGCGCTGTATTTCGCCGCGGAATCGTACGACACAGGCAGACCTCGCTTCAACAGATAGTAGGCGATGGGCAATACTGAATTGGCAGACGTTAACGAGCGCTCCGTGAAACCGAAACTCGCCAGTAAAGCCACGGCTTGCTTTAGCGCACCGGTGATATTCTTCCAGTTGTCCTCGATTTTCTTGGTGTTTGACGCGTTGAAATTCGTCACCTTGAACCGGATATCTGCAATGTCGTCCGTGAGGACCAGGCAGGCCTTCATGACGAAATCCTTGTCAAAGGCGAAGCGGTAGTCGGCGCCGTTAAGTTGCTCAACCAGGGCGCCGATCTCCTCGCGTGCGTTCATCGACTTCCACTGGGCGGTCGCGGTGGACAGCAGCAGGTCCGAGTACCCGAGCTGAGTGCCGCCGCTGTTCACGCGGATGAATATGCGGAGGACCTTATCGAGATCCTGGTCATCTTCCTGGTAGAAATTGATGATCGCGGACTCGGTCACCTTCTGATAGAAATCGAACAGGGCGCTGTAAGCGAACTCATTGTTCGCCAGCGCCATGCCCGCCAGATAGGCATTGACCTCCTTCGGACTCTTGAACTCAAGAATCTGGCTCGCCGGAAACCAGTGCTTGCCATTTGCGGTGCCGGCATCCTCTTTTGTCAGGAATGAGAATTCATACGTGCCATTCTCGTCGTCTTCTCGCGGCTTGAGGAGATTCAGATACAGGTATCGCGTCGGGTAGGCGTCCAGATTAGACTTCTTCTTCCATTTCACCTTCGATGCGTAGCTCCCCCGAAGCCCGATATTGAGAGCGGTCAGCCGTTGCTGGCCATCCAGAATCGCCGTCACTTCGCGCTGATCGATAAATTCGGCCTTTTGATTGTGATGATGCTTCAGCTCGTGGTAGTCACGAATGAACTCGTAGAACTCGTACTCCTTGCTGTTCTGCGGTGACACAAGCCAGAACAGGAACGAACCAATGGGGTAGCCTCGCAACACCGAATCGAACAACTGCTCGATCTGAGCGGTCTCCCAAACGAATTCGCGCTGAATCGCGGGGAGAAAATAGCGCTTGTTGTCGATGCCTTCGAGTGCCTTGCGGATCGTTATCGGCGCCTGAAACGCCATAAGGCGGCCTCCTGTCTGATCACCAGCTCAACCTAGTTTATCCCGGAACCAGATGGAACACCGCCAACATCGGAAAGCAGCAGATGCCCAAAGCGCGTCAACCCGCCAAAGTGGAATCCTTACCGTGATGTGCTGCCTTGACGGCTCACTCTTCAAGCTCGACAGCCTGGTCGACATCAACGTGGAGAAGAATCGAGCCAGCCGAACTTCCGACCTGGGACAATAGCGCTGTGGCGTACTCGCCCGCAAAGCGCAATCATTACAATCCGTGCTTCTGGACGGCTCTCTGGAACCAGCAATTCTTCACTGATTTCTGTGCCGGCAAGACCGGACGTGGACGATCTCGCGCGCAGCTTGTGCACACGCTCAATCTGCGCAGCAACAAGATCTTCGAAACCAAGGTGGAGAACCTGCACTACGACAAAGGTCTTGGCTTCGCGGAAATCTCCCCCACGTCCATGCTGGATTTTTGCCGTCGGCGATTCCCGGACAAGGCGGAGGGTCTTTCGCGATACCTCGCAGAACACCCAGACAGCCTGTACCTTGACTTTGAAGCAACCCTTACCGGCGTGGAGGATCTGCAGGGCTACGACGCCCTGCGGCGCGCCGCCCGACAAGGCGGCCTGGAATCTGCCGCGCACAAGGGATTCCTGGCCTGCGCCCTGGTGATGCACGCCACACGCAGCCACGAACTGATGACCGGTATAATCGACGAGCCCAGTCCGCTCGGCATGGAGAAGTGGGAGTATCTATGGATGCTCAAGAACGCATGGTCCGACCGTGTGGCCCTCGCGCGCGCCGTAACACCCCTCGCGCTGGCTGAGTGGACTTTCTGGCGCACCCGGCAGCATCGCTTCCCGCTCCCGGATTCGCCCGTCATGATCGACCATGATTCAGTCCTCGCGATCATCTCGCCGCGACTCCTCCTCAAGATCGACTTCACGGCCTCGCAGCGGGAGGATCAATGGAACATTATTGAAGGCATCCCGACACCGGCGTTCGACGAGTTCCAGCGCCGCGCCATCAGGAACGCTTTTAAGGACATCATCTTCTCAGATGCGCATGCGCTCGAAGAATGGCAATCGTTGCCCGAATACCGGGACCGCATGCGGGAACTCGCAACCCCTGAGTCCCGCACCTCGGCCGTGCGCGAGGCGGCTGCCCGCGTCATCTGGGCGCTCAACGGGTTTGGCCGTATGCCGGAAGATTTCGAGACATGGGCGGGAAACATCTTCAAACGAGAGGAAGTGCAGCAGCGCACGGAACACATCAGACGCACTTGGTAGACCACCTGCCTGTTCGCCCGACCGGATATGCCCCTTACCTTGATTATCAGATCGGCCGGCGAAGACGTCCGCAAACACCACGAAGCCCTGGCGCAGCGTGTGGTCGCCTCCCTTGGGCTGCAATCCCCCGCACGCCGTCTACTGGTCTTGCTCGATGACGAGGACTGGCAGGCCTTCAAGGCCGAAAACGGCATCGCTAATCGCGGCTTTTACGCCCGCATAAGACCAGGCCACCCGCACTGGCGGATCGCGCCCCGCTACATCCTCGATAGCGTGTTCGTTGGCGGTGCGCCAGCTTATGACGATTTTGTCTACCTGCACGGCACCACTTGTGCGGACGACATCGCCCTGACGATGACTCTCGCGCACGAACTGCAGCATTTCATCCAGCACGCTGACAAGACGCCGTTATGGGCCGCCAATGGTCTGGTCCCGAATCTTGATAAGACGGCGATTGCGGCTCTGGGTTTGCGCTGGTGCGACATCCCGCATGAACGCGAGGCGCGGATTGTTTCAAAACGGATCGCCGAAGATCTGTTCGGGCCCGATGCCGTCCGCCAGCACGTCGATGCGAGAATTGCCAGTCCCGTCACCGAGCAAGACGGCATTGACTGGAAATGCATCCGCGAACTGGCGGTGTCGACGCCCTACGATCTGGCGCATGAAACAAAGCTGTTCTTTCCCCGGCTGAAGGACTACAGCGGACAGCTTCAGGCCGCCCTTGCCCACTTTCAAGCCAGCGATCCGGACTTCGCGGATGTGAATCTCCCGGCATTACTCGACTCCTCAGCCGGGTAGCCCGCCGTCAAGAGTCCGACGAAGCCAACAGCATCCGCCGCTGACCAGGCGCGTACGACCGCCCGATAATGATGTTTGACCTCGACGATCCAGTTCCGCTGGCGCGCCTTCGACACGTATTCAGCGCCGCCCGGCGCCCGCCTCGATCAACGGATCGGCTTCTTCGACGGCTCCGGCCCCGAGTCGGACGAGAAAATCACGGATCGGGCCGAGGGCCAGATCGTCGACTGGCTGGTCGCGTTTCCGCCGGCCCGAGAATTGCTCCTGGAAGAACTCGGCATAACCGCAAACACCTACATCCAGACCGGCGTAATCGAGCCTCTCATCGAGCGGAACCGGCGAAAGCCGCCGGGCGACATCGATCTGATTATGGTTCCCGAACCGCGTCGCGCGATCGCGATACAGGTCAAGAGGATTCGCGTGCTCGCGGAGACGACGCACAGGGACAGCACGCCCGGCAGGAATTTGGGAAACATCACGAAGCTGATCGAGCAGGCCAATGGCAGCCGCGAGATCGGCTTTTGCGCGAATTACGCCCTGGTCCTCGTAGAGTGTTACGGCGCCGAACGCTCCGACTACAATTTTATCGCCCGCGGATCGAGTCCGGGTGTTTTCCGGAGGATCTACCACATGACGAAAGACCAGCCGCTCCATCCCGATGTCGGCCTGATCTTCGTAGAAATTATCCAGCCGACGCGGACCAGCGTGGATCGCGCGGGCATGGTCGCGGTCTGCGTGGATAAGCCAGCGGTGCCACTGGATCAGCCCGCTGACCTTACGGCGCGTATCCGCCAGCTCATGGCAAGCAGACCTTCCCAGTAACGGCCGCGCTGCACGCGCCAGCGGGCCAAACCTCTTGATCCGGCAACCTATTCTCGTCCAGTCCCTTGCAAATCCGCGACCGGCCCTCCCCTGTGCGTCTCCTTGCAGATCCGCGACCTCTCTACCGCCATCCTTCTGGAAAATTCGTGACTCTCCGTTCCGCCTGTGCTATGACAACGCGCATGTTCAACCGCGCCGTCAAATCACCGCCCCCTTCTCCGGTCAAACCACCGGAGCGCTGCCCGCATTGCGGCAGCCCGAAAATCACGACCAAAGGCCAACGTCTAAAGAAGCTCGAAACCGTCCGCGTGTACCAATGCCAGACATGCGACCGCCGGTTTACACCGGGGCCGCGCGCGCTGCGCAACAAGACGTATCCCGTTGGCGAAATTCTTGACTCTATGACGACTTACAACCGAGGCCATCCCCTTGAAGAGGTCAGCCGCCGCCTGTCCTCGCGTCATGGCCATGCCATCAGCCCCGCCACGATTTCCCGCTGGCTCTCGGCGCATCCCGGTCTCACAACCTATCGGCGTTTGCGGGAACGTGGCCGGAGGCTGTTCACCCCGACGCAGCTCATCCGCATTTTCAAGCTCTATCACGCACAGGTGTATGAGTTCGGCTATCATCGCGCCAAGCTGGCCTTTCTTCGCGATGGGACGCTCGACGACCGTCGGGCAGGCGACGCAAAGTTCGCGCCGCTCGCCGACTTTCTGGAAAACGTGCCCCGCGCCTGCCCCCACGACCTGTTCCGGCGAGACGACGGTGCCCGTGCCTCCAAGCTGCCGCGAGATTTCCTCGCTCTTGAACGCTTGATGGTGATCGAAAAAAGCAATACCGCTACCGACACGGCAGCGCTCATCATTCCGGGCGTCGCCTCCAACCGCGACCGGCATCCCAAACTGCAACGCTTCATGCTGGCCAACGACAGCGTTACGGTCGCCGTTGAAGTTCCGATCTGGCTTTGCGAAACCGACATCTCGGCGCTTGAAGACAAATACCGCATTACGATCCTGCCCAAAGATCCCATCGATCCGGGGCACCCCGACGCCGGCCACAAGCCGCGTCACATCACCGGGCACATCGACTTCCTCCAGGTCCGCAACGGCGCGCTCCACATCCTCGACTACAAGCCCGATGCGCGCACCAACAAGCCTATCGCCCAGCTCACTATCTATGCTCTTGCGCTGACGCGCCTTGTCCCCGGCCTGCGGCTCTTTGACATCAAATGCGCGTGGTTCAATGAGAACTGCTACAACGAATTCTTCCCGCGCCTCTTGCTGCCGCGCCTTGCAAGAGTCTGTTTCGAGAGTCAGCCACGAACGCTGAAACGTGCGGAGTCCTCGCGCGGAGCAGGCATCCAATCCTGGCCGCCTGCCAAGGCCTGCTGAAAAAGACCCTGCCCGCCTTTAAAGTTGGCTCAAACAATACCAAACGCCCTCGCGCTGCTGCCACAGCACGACAACAGCAAGCCTCAATCGTCAGTTCACAGCCACCGTCAAAGGCGGTACCGATCCGGCAAAATGTTCACACAGCGCCGCCTGCTTGACGAGCGCCTGTCCCAGCCTGTTCGCAGATTCCGGCGGGAAGATAAACGACAGCCAGCCGTGAACCGGATGGTGCAGCTGGACGAAACTGCCATTTTTGGCCGCCGCAATCTCCGCCCACCATGGCGGGTTCAGGATGGCGGCTATGGTGCCCGTAGGCCTTGTATCGAGTACACTGTCATCCGCTATAGCAGCCCTCCTTCATAGACTCATGAACCGCGCATCAAAACTTGGTCCCCGGCACGGAAGGTTGTCTCCGTGGCGATGGCTTCGGGTCGGAAACATCAGGATTCTTCCCGTCGCTCGGCGCAGACCCGTCACGCCGCGGCCCGCCATTCCGTCTTTCGGGCCGCATGTCAGCGCTGGCAGCCCTGTCATCCGCTCCCGCGTCCCCGTCAAACGCGGCGCCTCCCTCGGCCCCGGCGGGCGGCGCAATCTGCCGCTCACCCTTGTCGAGATCGAGCGCCGCATTCAGTTCGGCCTGGCGGACCAGCAATTCTTTCAGCCGGGCTTCGTGCTCGTACGGCCTGCCCGCCTGCCCGGAGAAATCCGCCAGCATCTTTTCGGCGCGGGCGGCGCGCTCCCGCTCGTCTATGGCTGCCTTGTCCAGGCTGCGCAGCGCATGTTCGATGCTCTGCATCGTCCCGACCGGGTTCTCCGCGTTGAGCTGCGCCTTGTAGATGCCGGTACCCCGGATGAACAACTCCGGCAGGCGTTCTTCATCAGAGCCGATGAGAAGCGTTGCCCCCCTGCCCCGGCTCAGGATCTCGAAGCCGCGGAACGCGCCGCGCACCTGCAGGGTCAGGTCGTCGCGCCATGAAAGGATTGCGATTGTTAACGCCGCCGCTCCTTCCTCGCGTGCTCCCTTGCCCGAATACACGCGCTTGCCGACCGTCATCGAGAACTCTTCGCCCGCGTGGCCATCGCGGGTTGCAGTATCAGTCGAAAGCCTGTCGATCCTCTCCTGCCGCTCTTTGATCTCGGAGGGCAGCGAGCGGATCTGCAGGCGGATGCTGTGCTGCTGGTTGCGGTGCGCCGCGCGCAACTGGTCGAGCTTGCGGATTTCCGTGTCGGTCTTGACCTTTTCCATCACGGCTGGATTGCCGGAGGCGATGGCCTTGATCTCGGCGTAGGTCAGCGCGCCGCCGTCGAGGTCCTCGGCACTGCGCACCGATGTCTGCCCGTTCATCACCTGCTGGATGAAGCGGGCCTTGGTCTCCAGGGTCTGCCACATATAAGCGTCGAACGAGCCTTCGGTAACGTAGCGGAATATTTTCACCTCGCCATTGAGATTGCCCTGCCGCAGAATCCGTCCCTCGCGTTGCTCGATGTCGCGGGGCCGCCATGGTGCATCGAGGTGATGCAGCGCGGCCAGCCGCTTTTGCACGTTCGTACCGGCACCCATTTTTTCGGTGGAGCCGATCAGGATGCGTATCCGGCCGGCGTTCACATCGTCGAACAGTGTTTTCTTGTCGGCATCGCTGTCTGCGTCGTGGATGAACGCGATCTCCGCTTTCGGCACGCCGCTCTCCAACAGCTTTGTGCGCACCTCGTCGTAGACGTTGAAACTTGCCGCGTTCGGCGTTGACAGGTCGCAGAACACGAGCTGCGTGGAGCGGGCGTCGCGTGTTTCAGCCCAGACAGTTTTGATCCGCTGCACCGCGAGCGCCAGCTTGGTATCAGGCTCCGGCTCCGCGAAAGGCTCGACCAGGCGCATGTCGAGCGCGGCCTTGCGGCCGTCGCCGGTGATCTTCAGCATGTTGTCCACGCTCGGATCGACGCGCACCGTGCGCAGCCGCTCGGCGCGCTTGGTGAGGGTTTGGATGAAGGCTTTGAGCGGTTCGGAGGCCGGAGCCGCGGCGATCTGCGGCCTGCCGCCCGCCACGGTCGGGCGCGGCAGGTTCAGCATGTCGGCGGTCTGCACGTCGGCAAAAGTGCGGAACATCGACAGCAGCTCGGGCAGGTTGATGAATTTAGCAAAGCGCGTGTGCATCCGGTAGCCGGAGCCGTCAGGTGCCAGTTCCAGCGCCGTGACCGCTTCCGCGAAATTGGCCGCCCAGGCGTCAAAATGGGCCACGCCCCGCTCCTTCAGCAGGTCGGGCGCGAGGTAGCGCAGCATCGTGTACATCTCGGCCATCGAGTTCGAGATCGGCGTGCCGGTGGCAAACACCACGCCGCGCCCGGCATTGATCTCGCGGACGTAGCGCGTCTTCATATACATATCGAGCGCCCGGTTGCTCTCGGAGTTCGGCAACCCGGCGATGCGGTTCATCTTCGTTGTGTAAAACAGGTTCTTGTAGAGATCGGCCTCATCGACAAAGATCTGGTCGACGCCCAGCTCCTCGAAGGTCAGGGTATTGTCCTTGCCCTCGCGGTCGGCGCGCTCCTTGAGCTTGGCGACGAAACGCTTTTTGGCTTTTTCCAGTTCCTTCACCAGCCGCCGGTTGTCGTCCTTCCCGGCTTTCGCCTCAAGCAGCGCCGACTCCAGTTCCTCAACCTGTTCCTCAACAAAGCGTTTGAACAGCTTGTCGGACACCGGCAAAAACTCGAACGAGCGGTGCGAGACGATGACGGCGTCATAGTTGCCGCTTGCAATCCGCGCCATCGCCCGCTGCCGGTTGCCGGTGGCGAAGTGTTCCCGCCCGGCGATGAACAGGCGGGCCTGCGGATAGACCTTCAGGAACTCCGCGCCCCATTGCTCGACGAGGTGATTGGGGACCACGAACATCGGCTTTTTGGCGAGGCCGAGGCGGCGCATTTCCATAGCGGCGGCGGCCATCGTCCAGGTCTTGCCCGCGCCCACGACGTGCGCCAGCAGCGTGCTGCCGCTCTGGACGACCCGCCAGACGGCATCCTTCTGGTGGCGCGACAGGTCCCCGTCGCGCAGATGCTCCCGGTTCATCCCCGGCAGCAGCAGGTGCGATCCGTCGAAGCTGCGCAGGCGCAGATTGTTGAAGCGGTCGTTGTACTCTCGGGCGAGCCGGGTGGCGCGCGCACCGTCTTCCCAGATCCATTCCCGGAAACGATCCTTGAGTTGTTGTTGTTTTTCGCGGGCAACGACGGTTTCCTGCTGGTTGATGACCCGCGTTCCGTCCTCGCTCTCGTCGTAAGCGGTCGGCACGCGGCCATTGAGCGCCTGCTCGACCAGCTCGGAGGCGCGAAAGCGCGCCGTGCCGTGCGTCGTCGTGTTGGCGACGTTGTATTTCTCGCCGCCATCGATCTCGACCGTCCAGGTCGCGATGGGCGCGGCGTGCCCGACGCGGATGTTGGTGGGAGTTGTATCGAGCAGCGCGGCCACGAATTCCCGTATGTCGCTTGACGGAATCCACGAGGAGCCGAGGCGGGCCTCGATGTCGCCCGGCTCCAGGTCGGCAGGCTGGACGGCTTTGAGTGCGTCGATATTCCGTTCGTAGGCGGGATCGAGTTCCGCCGCCGCCGTTGCCACCGCCAGCTTGCGGCGCACGTCGCCGCTCAGGTAGCGGTCGGAGGTTTCCCACTGGCCCCCTTCCGGGTTGGCGTAAGCAAGGCTGCCCAGTTCGCGCTGCAATCTACGCGCGGGGCAGCCGGTCACCGCTTCCATGCGCGGCCAGTGAATCTCCCCGGTCTCGTTCAGCGAGACGGCGAGCGCTTCCGCCGCCGTCTCGACATGGGCGACAGGTTTATAACGCTCCAGCGTGCGCCGCTCGAAGATGGCGGCCTTGGTGGCGCGCTTGGTCTCGGGATCGAAGTTTTCTAAGGAGAGTAATAAAGGCTGATCAGGATCACCGGCAAAGGCCTTGATGTTCTCGCGCGACGACAGCGCCCCGTAGCGGAAGACAAAGGAATCGTAGATGTCGTTGAGAAGTTTTCGTCCATCGGCGATGCTTTGCTCGGACGCATCGTCGAGCTGCGTGCGGAAGACGACGCGGATAGCATCCCGCACCGCCAGCATGCCGCGGATGCGCCATGCGGTGGACCCTGGCACCTTCGCCGTCTCGAATACCGCGCCCCGGCGGATCGCCAGCAGCCCGTCGCGGATGGCGTAAGCGCCGTCCTTCACATCCGCGCTGTCGATATCAGCGAGGCTGTTGTTCTCCGGGGGCGGACGGGCGCGGTCAGGTAGCGTGCGCGGTGCGCAGATGTTTTCCGGCAGCGATGAAACCGCTTGTCTCAGGAGTTCCGGCGTCAGGTCGCCGGTGAGCGTCGGCTCCTGGCCCCGGTACATAGTGCCCTCCAGCCGCATGGTACCCAGCATCATCTCCGGGTGACGGGCAAAGTATTCGTTAACGGAGATGGCACCGTCCGGGGTATCAATAGCCGTCAGGTCCCGCCACGACCCGCAACGCGAGGCGGAACCTGGCACTCTCTTCTGGAAGAAAAGAATATCGGTCGTGACTTCCGTGCCCGCGTTGGCCTTGAACGCCGTGTTGGGCAGCCGGATCGCGCCGATGAGATCCGCACGCTCAGAGAGATACCGCCGCATCGTCGAATCCTGCTTGTCCATCGTGTAGCGGCTGGTGATCAGCGCCATCACACCTCCTGCCCGCAGCTTGTCGAGCGACTTCGCGAGGAAATAATCGTGGATCGTCCGCGTGACGGGAGAATTCTTGTAGGCGGGATCGTGCACGGGGTAGTTGCCGAAGGGAATGTTGCCGATCACCGCGTCGAAGAAATTATCCGGCAGGTGAGTCTCCTCGAACCCCTTCGCGAAGATTGTCGCGTCCGGGTAGAGCTGTTTGGCGATCCGCGCCGTGATGCCGTCCAGCTCGACGCCCGTCCGCCGGCAGCCGGGCAGCAGGAACTCCGGCATCAAGCCGAAGAAATGCCCGACGCCCAGCGAGGGCTCAAGGATCTGCGCGCCCGCGCCCAGCCCAAAGCGCTCCATCGCCTGCCATAGCGCCTGGATAACCAAGGGTGATGTGAAATGCGCGTTCGGCGTCGAGGCGCGCGCCGAGTCGTATTCCTCGGGGGTCAGGTGTTCTTTGACGTCGCGGGCGATCTCCTCCCAGTCGCTGCGGGGATACGGATGGAAGACGTTCGAGAGCGCCCCCCAGCCGCTGTAGCGGGCGAGCACAGCCTTTTCGGCTTCGCGCGCCTCGCGGCTTTCGTCTTCAACCAGCCTGAGGGTGCGGATTGCCGCGATGTTGTCGCGGGCCTTTTCCTTGAGCCCGCCTTGTCCGATCCGGTGCGCCTCGTTTATCCGGAAGTCCCGCGGCGGCGGCCGCGCGGCCGCTTCCGGCTCGATGTCGCCGGCGTGGATTTCGCTGATCCGGGCTTCTCCGGCCTCGACGTCCGGGGCCTTGATGTCCCGGACGGGGGACGGTCCGCCATCGGGCTGTCCTCGCCCGGCAGCGCCCATTCCTCCCGCGCCAGCTCCCACGCTGGCAGATAATCCATCTTGTTCACCGCCATCAGCTCGTACAACAGGTCGCCCGTCCGCTCCTGCGTCTCGAACACCGCCTGGTCCAGGCGATTCTGCTGCTCCAGATCCCGCACCATCTGCGGGCAATGCTCCCGCCAGTGCTTCAGGATCGCTTCTCCCAGAGCTGTCCTTTCCATCATGTCCTTCATGGGCAACCTCCGCCGCCTTTTCCGCCGTTGATTCTACGGGATCGTCCGTGAACAGGGCAAGCTGGTTGAAATGCACCCGTATTGATACACGGCCTGCACTGTTCCCCCGAAAAGATCGCGCCATCCCGTGCCTCTAGCCGGTTCATATCCAAAACAACCACACCCACAAACTATCCCGCAATACTG
>Ga0182011_10001783_pt1 | contig 18691 bp, 16 predicted proteins | sample 711E1DmetaG_FD_120481 | JGI IMG/M metagenome (GOLD analysis project Ga0182011, IMG submission 120481) | Permafrost microbial communities from Stordalen Mire, Sweden - 711E1D metaG | ecosystem: Environmental > Terrestrial > Soil > Wetlands > Permafrost | place: Sweden: Stordalen | collected... | reverse complement strand
GTAAATAAACATCTCCGCAAGGCGCTCTTTTTTCAATATTTCAGTCATTTTTGCATCAGTGGAGGCAATCGATAAGACTTCACCGATATGCCCGCTCATCTCGCTTGCCTTGGTGATAAGAGTCACCGTCCGTGCGATCGAAGGTGATCTGACCCGCTCTTCAAACCTCACCAGTGCTTCGGTAAAATTTGCCCCCCAGTCCATATCCCTCTTTATCCTTCTTATTTCATAGCTGATAATTCCAAGATTGGTATTAACCATGATAGAAATTGCCTGGGCAATAGTGAGTCCGACCTGGTTGATTCCTGCCATTCGTTCAAGGAAATCCGGGATAAGTTCCTGAATACCGAAAATTTTACGTGCCCAGATTTCATAGAAAATCGAGTAGGGAATAAGTACGATGAGCAGTGCGATTACGATATGATCATCGATGACACTGATAAATGTTTCACTGTTTGTATAATGAGGAATTTGTAAAAGAGCGAAAACAATATAGAGAATAGCGGTTGGGACCGTAACACAAAGGGTAAGATTGACATTTCTAATAAAACCTTCAAAGGGATGATGGATAAAATGAACAAAATTCCTGAGCCTGTCGTATTTTTTCAATTGCTCAAAAAGGGATTCTTCATTGCTTTTCTTGCGAATTTCGACATCTGCATAGGTCCGAAGCCATGTTATTCTCGTGTAGCGTTCGGTCTTCTCAGCATTGACTGAGATAAGATTAATAAAAAGAATAAATACCACTGATCCGACCGGCATGATCACATAGGTCACCAACGTCAGCTGAAGCACAGCCGATCCTCCCATCATCCCCATGACAACCATGATGATAATCAAAAAAAGCGGTCCCGCGACAAAGAGGGTGACATAGGATTCAGCGACGAGAGACAGGAGAGTGAGAAACTGCTTCTGTTCGAATCGTGCTTCGTCCTGATAAATCCTTACCTGCATGGAGAGAAAATTTGTCATGTTCCCGCCACTCTCGATCACGGAAAGCAAATCTTCCAAGAAATCCTTGAGCTTCTCAGAGGGAGTGGTATCAGCGAGATGGCGGATGGCAGTTACGATATCGTACCCGAAAAAGTCCGCATCTCTTACAATCTGGCGGAAATCAAGGGCAACTTCTCCGTAAATATCTGCACGATCTGAAAGGGAGCGGAAGATAGTCATCAGCTGGGCGCCACCCTTTCGCATTGCGTACATATACGCAACCGCATTATGAAGGGTAAGGTTGATTTTAGTCTCCCGGTCCCCTTTTTTGATTCCGGGGATCCTTAAAAGAAGGGAGTATCCGATATACGTTCCCAGGATGAATGATGCAATCACTACAAAAACCTGAACAGATACTACGCTTGCCGTAGTGCTCAGGATTGAAGGTACCGGGATGTTGAATACATTATATATGCCGACTTTTCCGATCTGGATCTGCAGGGTCAGGAATGTGCTGACAAAATATCCAAGGAGGGCAAAAAGGAAGCCCCCCAGAAATGCGATCTTAATCGATCGCCATAAGAACTGGTCAAGGGTCAGACCTGTCCTGACTGATATCAGGTCTGCGTGCAGGTGGGAATAACGGAGGGGGTCGTGTTGTATCCATTTCCTGACATACTGTCGTGCATTCATTGGAGTACCTTACGCAGGTCAGCGATATTGGCAAGAACCTTCCGGGCATCAATATTATAACTGTGAAAGAGGGATGCAACGGAAATATAATCTTTTATACCCTGTTTTTGCATTGCTTCAAGAAGGTTTCTGCGCAGACCAATTTCAGATTCAAGCTGTTCCCGTGTCCATCCCCGCTTTTCAGCAATGTCAGCATATATCTGCGACCTCCCGGTATAATTGAGCACGTCATGTACGGGATCATACACAAAAACGTTATTAACCCGAAGGTTTCCGGTCGAGGGATCGATTCCAGCAATTTCAACAATTTCCTGAACACGACGGATCCGTTCTTTCCCGCGATAGATCAGTGCCTGAACACTCACGATGTTCAATGCCTGGAGCATGTTTCTTGGGACATTCAGGGGCTCACTTTCAAGACGATGAATCGCCGCATCAACGCTTCCTGCATGCATAGTTGAGAATGTAGTATGCCCGGTATTCATGGCCTGGAAGAGCGTCTGTGCCTCGGGTCCCCGCACTTCACCTACGAGGATGAACTCTGGACGCTGCCGCATGGCGGATCGCAACAGATCAAACATATTTATGGCATTTCCTTCCTCAGCGAGTGCTTCGCGGGTCACACTTGCTATCCAGTTATCATGATAGAGGGTGATCTCACGGGTATCTTCGATGCTCACGACCTTTGCCACCGGTGGGATGAAAAGGGAAACTGCATTTAACGCGCTGGTCTTTCCGGAAGCGGTGCCTCCGATGAAGATCAGGCTCTTGTTGTTTTCAATGGCAAGCCAGAAGTACACGAGTGACTCCGCATTGAAGGTACCGTTCTCCATCAGCTCGACCGGAGAGAACGGGTCTTCCCGGAATTTCCTGATGGTAAAGGAGGTCCCCCGTGTTGTGACCTCGGTACCAAGCGTAAGCTGCAGTCTTGATCCATCGGGCAGGGTAGCATCGACCATTGGTGAGCCCATCGAGATGTGCTTTCCTGAACGCTGTGCAAGAGCGATGGCGAGGGAGGAGAGTGCATCAGATTCAAAGGCGATGTTGGTTTTAATGTTGCGGTATTTGCGGTGATAGAGAAACAGCGGGATGTTGTTACCGTCACAGGAAATATCCTCAAGCGACGGATCCTTCATGAAGGCATCAATACGGGACCACCCAATATAATTTCTTATCAGATAATACTGGAGTTTGAACAGCGATAAGGAATCCAGTGTCGTATCATACTCATTAATAAGAATATTTATTTTATCCAGAAGAATGCGCCGGGGATCCTTTTTGATCTCGTCTGAGGAGAGGATCAACACATCGCGAAGATCCTCGTGCAGACGTTCGAGCAGCTCATACTCAAATTCAGAAAGTGCCGGTTCAAACAGGAGATATTCTTCCTGCTCGGTCTTCTTGTTCAGAGCGATTATTACCAGTGAGCACCCTTTTTCAACCCAGTACTGATCAATCTGTTCATAACCGGCCGGGATCTGAGCATCAACAAGGGTCCCGTCCCGCTCAAAATCATATTCCATAACAAGGGTTGTCTCTTTTCTCTTCAGCAGATGAAAATAGTGGCGGAATGTGGGACCGGGGGGATTTGGCTCCTTTTTCAGCTCCGGTGCGTGAACCGGTTCTTTTCCCATGTCAGGTCCGGTCATGGATAATACACCCGGTCCCAGTTCCATCTCCGCACCGTTCTGAGGTTTTTTATTGGAATTAAAGAAGTCTTTCATCTGCATAGGTAATCATTCCCCGCCCCTGTATTTTTTTAAATCTCCCGGATAATAATTCAGGAGAACCCTCTATTTAATTATGTGTAATACGTGAGATTTCATCATATTTTTGATTATTATATGTTTTCCTTCTTCTGATTTTTAAAAAAGACAGATATCTTTATCATAAATCCTCACGAGAGTTCCTTTTAGGATGTCTATTGCTATCATCAAAGAGGATATCATATGCTGGAATTGAAAAGACAAAAGATGCCAACCGGCATCGAATCCCTTGACCCGATCCTTGATGGAGGTGTACCCCCTGGGGCTGTCATTCTTCTTATCGGAGATCTGGGAGCAGGTAATTATGAATTCGTTTACAGTTCCCTGATTAATACGCTGAAGGTCCGGAAAGGAAGTGCACCAGAGGGTATCATTGTTCCAAAAGAAGTGCGGTACGTATCGTTTACCCGGTTAATAGAGGATGTGAAGCAGGAGATACTCAATTCCCTGAAGATTGGAGGTTTGCACGATCTCGTGGACACAATCCGGTTTAATGATTTGTCCGATCATTATTTTGATGACAGCATTGTACCGGATGAATGGTACAGTACTGGTGATATGAAAAAACGAATGCAGATGCGATCGGGCCATGAGAGCATTCTTGTCCGGCTCTCAAAAGTAATTGACGCTGCACTTCCTGACAGCCTGGTTGTTCTGGATTCTGTCACTGAAATTGCAACCCAATGCAATACGCCAGCCCTCTGGACCAACCTGACCGGGTTCCTGCGGGGGTTGCAGCGGGTGGCAAAACAGAGGAGTATTACCTTTTATCTTCTCCTCAGCCGTGGCATTCTTGATTCCTCCAAAGAAAAGGAACTTGCAGATATTGCTGATGCCGTGCTGCTGTTCAAATGGGAGGAGAGTTCGGGCGCCCGGCGACAGCGTGTAATGTACTTTGAAAAGTTCCGGGGTGTGATGCCCCATCTCGAAGAACGCGATTTGGTGAAGTTTGCTGTCCGCATCTCAACTACCGGTGGGTTTGAAGTGAGCAACATACGGGTGGTCATATGAGCACAGAACGGGTAAAGGTCGGGATTGCGGGGCTGGATGATATGCTGGGTGGCGGGCTCATCCCCAATAGTATCTGCGTAATTATCGGCACATACGGTACGGGAAAAACAACATTTTCTCTTAATTTTATTCATGAAGGACTGGAAAAAAATGAAACCGTCATATATATCAGCCTTGAAGAAAGTAAAGACCGTATTCAGAAATATATGGAACAGAAAGGCTGGAAACCAGAAGATTACCTTGACAAATCGCTCCACATTTTTAAACTCGATCCAACTGATTTTAACCTTGCAAATAACCGGATAAAAAAAGAACTCCCCGGACTTATCGAAGAACTGAAGGCCACACGGGTGGTGATTGATCCAATTTCACTATTTGAAGATCTCTTCACCACGGACACAGAACGCAGGCAGGAAATGTATCGGTTTGTTGAAGGGATTCGCGATAAAGGATGCACCATTTGGATGACCTCAGAAACTCACCGGGACAATATGTTTTCAAGCCGTCACGGGTTCATAGAATACCTTGCTGACACGGTTATACTGCTGCGCTATGTCCGGCCAAGCGACCTGACAAATGTCTATCTCGCACTCGAAGTAGTAAAGATGAGAATGTCTTCACATTCCCGGGAGATTAAACCCTATGATATTTTGCAGGATAAAATCAGTGTTTATTCCGAGGCAAACGTCTTTTAAAAAATTTTGGGTATAGTACCATTTTAACTACCAACTCGTAAAACAAATTACGAGAGAGAAATGGGAAAAATACCATGCCCAAAATTCAAAAAAGTATACGTACTTTCTAATGGAAAAAGGAAATGCTCCCGATGTAAATACGAATTTATACTCCATCGGCTTCCTCTCTATCTTACGAGGGATTAATGGAAAGAAATCATCAGATGGTTTCTCCTTGAACAGAGCAGTCTGAATATATCCCTGAGAATCCGAATAGAACGAAAACGGGTCTTGAGAGATCTGACGATCATCTGAACATCTCTGACGAAAGATGTTTCCGATATCTTTTCCGGTACTGTTGAAGTAGATGAAACCTATCCAGGAGGTCAATGGAAGAACCAACGAAAATCTGTCCGGGATGAAGGTACCAAACGAGGAGGAGGTACCAAGAAACAACCGGTATTCGGGATCTTGTGTCGTAACGGTACAGTCTGGACTGATGTCGTTAATGACGTTGAAGCTGATACTCTCCAACCTCTTATCACTCGAAAAGTATCAACCGGTTCTATCGTTTGTTCAGATACCTGGAAAGCTTACACCGTAATCGCTTCACGAGGATATGTCCATTGTCTCGTCAATTATGGTGAGCGACAGTATTTCGACGGTAAAGGAAATCTCTTCAATGGACTTGAAGGGTTTTTGGGCTATCTGAACCGTAAACTTGCATCCAAAGGGGGAATTCGCAGAAGTAAATTACCTCTCTATTTGGGAGAGTATGTCTGGAGATATAATCATCGGTCTGATCCGGAAAGGATAAAAATGCGAAGGATCATTCAACGGTTAGAGAAAAGTTAGGGGCTAAGTTGATACTTTACCCTTCGAAAATGGTACGCGTAATTGATCTGGTCCCGGGGTTTTATATCCGGTGGTTCCACCATGGGTGGCATATGGTTCCCTTATGCCGGGCGCTAAATAAAACTTGCTGCAAAATATATCCGGAATCTTCAACGGGGAAAATACAGGAAAGGGTGCAGGAGCAGGGGACCTCAGGAGCCATGAGAATAATACAGCATCTGCAATTTTTTCATCAGCTACCGGTGAACTTCGGATAATGTGTCCGGCACTCCGCCGGCATGGACTGTCTGCTGCCGTGCTCATCGGATATGTATATATACAAGTTCTCGTAATGAGGAAGTGTAATAAAAATAACCCGGACCGTCCCCGCTGATATCATCATTATCACCGTTACCGGGGAGACAGAAAAACCCGGGTTGAAAGCCTGTCCATTCGCTACAGGATAGCAAAGGAGGATCTGATGCCTGATATTGCCGAATTTTCCTTAAAAGACATGACCGAAGTTTCAGCTGCACTGCGATCCATGGGATCCGGTGCTGCGAGTATGGAAGAAGCGGGTGATAAAATTGTTCATTACCTGTACGATCATCTCACGGACAAGGAAGGCGGAGGAAACGCGTGTGCCCTCGTCCGCCTCTTCAAGACCCACTCGTATGGAGAACTCGATCATGAACTGCAGGCATTTGCATCCGGCATCCTGAAAACTGAACCGGCATCTCCTAAAATGAAATGCCTCTGCCTGCTGGCAAGTGCCGGAACACTGCCGGCATGGAATACCCGCAAACAGTCCGCAGGTCACAAGGCAATACCCCTTCCCAGCGAGCATTTTGTCGAAGCATTCCCCATGATCCGGCAGCTCATCCAGCAGCTGGGACTTGACGTCAATACGGTGTTACATCCTGACCCGGCGGTAGTGATGGACATGGCACAGACGACCTACAATGTTTTCCTGATACCGGAAGCGGTAGGCAGCAACTACGTGCCGGTTCAGGACGATTTCGTTATCCCGTTCAAGGTCCGGTCTGTCCTTGGCTTTGGCGGTATCCTGCCTTCAGGGAACCTCTTTGCGATCATCATGTTCAGCAAAGTGAAGATCTCCCGCCAGACGGCAGATATGTTCCGGTCGCTTGCACTAAGCGTAAAGGTCGCCATCCTGCCCTTCGTTGGCAAGGCGGTTTTTTCCTGATGCACAGGAACCGTGACAGGGAAAAGGAGGAATGAACTGATGGATAACGATACTACAGCCGATACGATACACTCCCTTGAATCCATGGTGGCCTCACTGAACGAACTGCTCACCGTAACGGAAAAAGTCGTCAGCGATCAGTCCGAACGGATCATGAAAAACGAGGAAGATCTCAAAAAGAGCAGTGAACGGTTCCTTGCATTCATCAGGGAAGCCGCCATGCGGCTGAAGACCCCGCTTGAGGTGATAGAGGAAAATATTACCGGGATCACCAGCGATATTGAACGTGGCGGATATAACCCGGCGGACGTGGTCCTCCAGCTGAAAATCCAGATGAAGAATATGGAACAGATCCGGCAGAACATCATAGAGCTGAACAAGGCAATCACTGAGCATGGCGATGAATTGTCTGCTGCAACCCGTAAATTCCTCATGGAATAGGTGATACTGATGGCAGTTCCCTTACCAGGTACCGGGGATGACAGGATTGTCCATACCCTGTCCGATTATCTCACCGGCAAAGAAGGCGACAGTAACACCTGTGTTCCTATCTGCCTCTTCAGGACCCGTCCCTGCAGAGAACGCGATGATGAACTGCAGGCATTTCCATCCGGCATCCGGAAAACTTCCCCGCTATTTCCTGAAATGAAATGCCTTTGCCTTTCGGCAGGTGCCGGAATGCTCCGGGCATGGAATTCGCATAAACAATCGGGAGGGCACGAGACAATCCTTCTTTTCAGTGAACATTTCATCGAAGCGCTCCGGCAGGATGGATTACCATAAATAATCCTGATACGATCCCGGGGGAGCCCGGCTGAAGGGATGGCCGCCCCTGATTACCATTACCCTGCTGACCATCGTCATCTTTATTGTCAGCATAGTCTCGCTGCTTTCCGGCTGGCAGACGATATTCCAGAACCTTTTCTATTTCCCGATCATCCTCGCGTGTGTGTATTACGTGAAGCGGGGGGTTTTGTCTTCTCGGAGCTCCTTGCGTGCAGCTATTTTGTCCTGATGGTCATCTTCTCGAATGACCCGGTTGTTCTCGAGGGCGCTCTCATAAGGGTGCTGATCTTCATCCCTGTTGCCGGTGTCATCACGTACCTGTCCCTGATCCGGATACGGGTGGAAGATGCATTAAAAGAGAGCAATAAACGGTTCTTTGAATTCTTAAAGGAAGCCGCCATGCGGCTGAAGACCCCACTTGAGGTGGTGGAAGAAAATATTTCCGGGATCACCAGCGATATTGAACGTGGCGGATGTGACCCGGTGGACGTGGCCCTCCAGCTGAAATTCCAGATGAAGAATATGGAACAGATCCGGCAGACCATCATAGAGCTGAACAAGGCGATCACTGATCATGGCGATGAATTCTCCGATGCAACCAGAAAATTCCTCATGGAATAGATGAGACAAAATGACATTTTCCTTAACGGGTATCAATGATGAGGAGATCTACCTTGTCATGGCATCAGCAGCGGAGATCAGGAACAAGAACATTGAACTGATCAACATGCTGCTGGCCATGGATTACCACGTTTTGGTCATCATGACCAACCAGCCTTATGATGTACTGAAAAAGAATTTTGAAAAAAGCGGTATCCTCATGGACAAAATTACTATAGTTGACACCATAACAAAACATGCCATGGGGCATGATCATGAACCGGAAAAAAATTGCAGGTTTATCAGCAATCCTGCCGATCTGACTGGTATCGGGATTGTTGTATCGGAATCCCTTGCCGGGCTCAAAGACAAGAAGGTATCGCTGGTGTTCGGTTCCGTCAATTCCATGCTGATCTACATCTCCTAGCAGAATATCATCCGGTTCATTCATTTTGTGACCAACAAACTGCGGCTTATGCGTTTTTCCGGCATTTTCATTGTAGTGGAAAAAGGGCTCGATCCGGATGTGCTCACCCAGCTGACGATGTTTGTGGATACCGTTATTGACATGGATAAAAATTCCTGACAATAACCGGCATCTGCCGGACCGTCCCATAAACTCGGGCTATCCCCAAAGAGATTGAACACGACCGTATGACAGAGGGTGCTATTCACAATTGTCTGAAGGAGAAAACCTAAATAACGCGTAGCGAGAAAAGAACCAGTGGAGATGAACATGGACCCATTACCCGCATTAGAGGAATCTCTCCGGCAGTCGCAACAGATCATCTATACCATCCTGGATGCAATCCCGGTACGGGTCTTCTGGAAGGATCGCGACCTGAAGTATCTCGGCTGCAACCGCCCGTTCGCGCAGGATGCAGGGTTTAATGAACCCAAAGAACTGATCGGTAGGGATGATTATGGAATGGGCTGGAGGGAACAGGCGGAAATCTACCGTGCTGATGATCTCAGCGTGATCGCAAGCGGAAAAGCAAAGATGATGATAGAAGAACCTCAGAAAACACCGGATGGAAGAATTATCTGGCTCCTCACAAGCAAGGTTCCTCTCCGTGATGCAACAGGAGGGATTTCCGGGGTTCTTGGTACGTATATGGACATTACCGAATACCGGAATGCAAAAGAATCCATCCGCGAAAGCGAAGAGAAATATCGGGCCTTCTTTGCGACCTCAAAGGACTGTGTTTTTATTACCTCCAAAGATGGGAGATTTGTGGACTTCAATGATGAAACCCCTGCATTTTTCGGGTACCGGGACCGGGAAGAGTTTTGGGCGGTTAACATAGGGGATCTGTATAGTAATGCAAGTGAAAGGCAGGAGCATATCCGGGCAATCGAACAGTCAGGATTTGTCAAGGAGTATCCCGTGGATCTTCGTAAGAAAGATGGAAGCATCATCCATGTACTGGTCACCTCCATTGCACGAAAAGACATCTCGGGAAAAGTCATCGGATTTCAGGGAACGATCAAAAACATCACAGAACAGAGGCGGGCAGAAGAGGCGCTTAGGGAGAGCGAGGAACGGTTCCGCGGCATCACCGAGAGAATTTCCGATTTGATCTTCATAGTGGATCCAGAAGGATATCTAACGTTTGTGTCACCATCCGTTATTTCGATCCTTGGATTTCCCCCAGAGTCATATATCGGAAAAAGGGCAGGTCCGGACATTACTCATGCAGAAGATATTGTGAATATAGAGAAGGCTGTGGAGAGGCTGAAGAACGGAAGCCTTGAAGAGCAGATTGAGTTCCAGATGCCAAAAAGCGATGGATCCTACGCTGTTTTCGATGGAACGGGAACCCCGGTTTTCACTCATGGCATGTATGCCGGAGTCCAGGTAGTCGCAAGGGATATTACCGAGCGCAAACGGGCGGAGGTAGCACTGACCCAAAGTGAAGAGCGGTATCGGACCTTATCGGAAGCGTCGCCCGATCAGATCTTCATCATAGGCAGGGATGATATCATGAAGTACGCCAATACCGCTGCGCTGAAATTATTCCGCCTTCCTTTTGATCAGGTTATCGGAAGACCACGAAAATATTTATTTCCTCCTGAAATTGCAAAATCACAAGATGCCTCTCTCCAAAAGGCTTTCGAAACGGGAGAGCGTGTCCGCAGTGAAGAGAGAATTAAGTTCGGCGAGCAGGAATTTTGGATTGACATAAATCAGGTTCCGTTAAAAGATAAGGCTGGTCACGTCACTTCGGTTCTCGGGATAGCACGGGACATCACCGACCGCAAGCGGGCAGAAGAGGCACTCAAAGAGAGCAACGAGCGGTATCTCTCCTATATCAAGGAAGCTGCCATGAGGCTCAAGACCCCGGTTGAAGTAGTTGAGCATAATATCACCACGCTAATCAAAGATATCAACGCGGGAGACATTGATAATAACCAGGTTCTCCTCCTTCTCCAGATCCAGGTAAAAAACATGGAACAGATCCGGCAGAATATCCTCGACCTCAACAAGACAATTGTCGATAGATACGGGGAGATGTCGCCGGCATCGAAGCAATTCCTCACAGAATAGGTGATATGTCTTGGGATTTTCGTTAAAGGACATGAAGGAACATGAGTTATATCTCATCATGTCATCGCCAACGGAGATCCGGAATAAAAATATTGAGGTGATTGAAAAGGTCCTGTCCGAAGATTATACCATCCTTGTTATCACGACAAACCAGCCGTATGATATCCTGAAAAAAAATTATGAAAAAAATGGCATACTCCTTGACAGGATCTATTTTGTTGACACAGTGACAAAATATGCGATGGGTCGTGATCACCAGCCAGCAAAAAACTGCCGGTTCATCAACAATCCCGCCAACCTGACCGATATCGGGATCGCCGTCACCGAGATCTTAAAGGATCTCGAAGGAAAGAAGGTCTGCCTGGTCTTTGATTCTGTCAGTTCAATGCTGATTTACATCTCCTCCCAGAATATCACCAAATTCATCCACTTTGTCACCAACAAACTCCGGCTGCTGCATTCTGCCGGGTTTTTTCTTGTCGTGGAAAAAGGCCTGGACCCGGACGTGCTGGTTCAGCTGACAACATTTGTTGATGCGGTTGTTGACGTTGACAAAACCCCTTAAGGATCATGAGGACGGTACAACAAGCGCATGGTGAGCAGCACGACTCTCACTGGTTATGTATTGCTGCAGTTCTATGAGATTCACCCATTCGATCTCCCGAGTATTTCTTGGTGGTCGTTATTAAGGAAACACCAAAACTATTTTTATGTTGTTACAATAACGCAGAGATGAGTGAGCAGGGACCTGTGTCCGGTAACCCTCATAACGGGGGGATTCTCCAAAATATTCATATAGCATCGACCCGCACCCTAAAACGGACTAACCCCGGGGAGTATATGACTGGAACCTCAGGAGCACAATCTGAATGCATCGAAGCGGGGATAATGGAAAATGCACTGGTTATGATAGCAGTTCTGGATAAAAAAGGCACAATTTTTGCATGGAACCATACAGCAGAATCAATAACCGGCTATACGAAAGCAGAAGTAATCGGGAATACCAATGTCTGGAAATCCCTGTACCCGGACAAAGATTACCGCCATAATGTGACGGCAAAAATTGCAGAGATCCTTGCGAAAAAAAATTATTTTGAAAACCTTGAAACAACAATAAAGACCCAATCCGGCGATTTCCGCATCATTCTCTGGAATACTAAAGAGATTCTATCGGATGGCGAATTGAGGGTAATCATCGTCGGTATGGATGTCACCCGCCAGAAAGAGATGGATGCCTTCCAACAGTCTGTGATCGACAATGCGAACGTCCTGATCGCCGTCCTCGATCCCAAAGGTAAAGTCCTTGTCTGGAATGAAGCTGCCGAATCGATCACCGGCTATACCAAGGATGAAGTAATCGGGAAACGTGATATCTGGAAACAACTGTACCCTGACCCGGAATACCGTCGCACTATCACAATATGGATCAACAGCATTATCAAAGAACGCAGGTTATTTGAGAATCTCGATACGACCATCACCACAAAGAAGGGTGAAAAACGCATCATCCGCTGGAACACTCAGGAGATAAATACCGGTGCACGGGCACGGGAAATAGCAATAGGAAGAGACATAACCCGCCAGAGGGAACTTGATGCGTTCCGTGAGAGTGTTATTGAAAATGCACACATCCTGATAACGGTTCTCGATTTACAGAGTAATGTTCTTGTCTGGAACAAAGCAGCGGAAGCAATCACCGGATATAGCAAGAGCGAGGTTATCGGTAAGCATGATATCTGGAAATACCTGTATCCTGACCCGGACTACCGGAGGACCATTACAAAACGGATCACAAGGATCATTAAAGAAGAGCGGTATTTCGAAAACTTCGAAACAACTATAGTAAACAAGGGGGGTTCACAAAGGATCCTCTCATGGAATACCCGCGAGATTGATGAAGATTCACAGACTCGTGAGATCGCGATTGCGAGGGACATCACCGAACAGCGCCAGGCAGAAGCGGCACTGCTCGCGTATATCTCGGAAATGGCGATGCGGGTAAAGCAACCGGTTGAAATCATCCGGGATAACATTCAGGAAACTGCCAACCTTATCAGGGATGGAAAACTCACCAAGGAAGAGATGGTGACCCTGCTTGAAGGACAGGTGCGCAACGCAACGCAGGTTGCGGCAAATGTTAAGGAATTCCAGAAGATGATTGCGGAAAAGGACAAAGAGATCCCCGAAGCATACCGGAAATTCCTTGAGGGGTGACTCTGGTGGCTGCAATAGTGAACCCAGAAGACCTTGCAAAGAAACAGATTTTCCTGATTCTTGTTTCTGCCGCCAATATGCGCCAGCGCAACATCGAGCTGATCAAGGAGATCTCGTCGCTCGGGTACCATATGATCGTCATCACCACGAATTTTCCCTACAGCGTCCTCACAAAATTATATTCCGAGAGCGGGATCGACCCAAAAAGCGTTTCTTTTATTGATACTGTCACACGGAATTCGGTTGGAAGCGCAGAAAATATTCCCCGAGTCGTCCGCTATGTGAATAACCCGACAAACCTGACCGACTTGGGCATCGCAGTCACGGAAGTGCTTAAAGAAAATACCGGGGAAAAGGTCTGTATCCTGTACGATTCTATCAGCACGATGCTGATTTACCTGGCATCTCCTAATATCTCCAAGTTCATCCATTTTGTCACCAATAAACTCCGGCTCATGGATATCTCCGGGGTTTTTCTTGCCGCAGAAAAAGGGCTTGATCCGATGTTTGTCTCACAGCTGACGACATTTGTAGACCAGGTTATTGATTCCGGATAATTCTGGCGAGGGATCTAGTTTCACGGATCCGGGATTTTTTCTATGACTTAATTGATTGAATTTACAGAGAATTTGTTCGCTGACCTCCCGACAAGTGATCGAATGATCGTCTTTTGTTTTAGCGTACCGTTGATGGAAATAGTGATTTCCGGTTGATCGCATCGACTGCAATTTCAGAACATTCTTCACCTCGTAACTTTTTATTCTGTACGGCCGGCAATTTGCCTTTTATTGACCATATGCGGCGCCCGCTTCCTATTTAGATCTTACCGATTTCTTTAGGTCAGGCTAAAAATTTAGTGAAGTACTGGGGATGATCCGCGAAGTCCGGATGAAATTTCAGTTCTATCGGATGATTATTACCATTGGTAAGGTATTGGTTTGAGTGAAATCTCCAGATTCTTTGGTCCGTTTAAACATTAGCCCTCAATTTTTACGATTTGTACACCACAGCATCTGACGAAGAACATTTATATGCGGCATTGCCCAACGAATCATGAGAACCAGGGATATAAAACCATGACGGTAAAGCACAGGGAAGCCGGATTATCTGAAGTGATAGGATTTGTCCTGCTCCTTGGGGTCGTTGTTGCAGCTATGGCATTATGGATGATGTATGTTATACCCGTAAACGGGCGTGAGGAAGAGATCACCCATATGAATGAGGTAAAGGACCGTTTCACCGATTACAAGATCAGCCTTGATTCGCTGTGGATTAACCGTAACAAAGATAGTAATTATAATGAAGTTCCTTTGTCCGGGGTAACGTTGTCCACCTCCTTCAACCTCGGGACCGGTGGGGGCAACACGGGGGCAGGCGGAATGTTTCTCTCCCTGATGAAACCTGTTGCATCTTCGGCAGTTCTGTCATATAAAGACAGCGGGGATCTTCTGAACATTGCCAGGTCAGATGGCAGTAATGAATTGGAACGCAATTATTCCATACAAAAAATCGAGTACCAATCCCAGAATAATTACTGGATCCAGCAGCGATATTACTATCAGATGGGTGGAGTCTTCCTTGCGCAGGATTCCGGATCGGTAACAAGGGTTGCGCCGCCTATTTCGATTGTTAATTATAACGATCTCGTCAATTATGTCACCATTGTCCCGATCACCCTTGACGGGGGAGGGAGCATCGGCGGGAACGGACCGGTGCGGGTGGACTCGCGCCTGAAAACCATTCAACCGGCGATAGGTCCGGAAAATACCTGCTGGGTCAATATCAGCGTCCTTGTTCCGGATTATGCTACTGCCCAGATGTGGAATGCCATATTCATTGACGCCCTGAATAACGGAGGGGTGACCAATAAGTCATGGTATACTACCGGCATAAGTCCACCCGGAATTGCTCCGGCAACTGCCTACGTCTTCATCAAAGGTCCCATTATGGATTGCAGTGATACTACAAAAGATGTGCAGCTCACCATTCATCCTGTCGAGTATGCCGTTACGTTTAATAATATTGCTACCGGGATTACCTGATCAGGGGAGGTGCGCATATACCGCTGAAAAAACGAGAAAAACCTGAAATGGACCATTCGGCTGGTGTTTCTGAGTTAATCGGGGCAGTTCTTATGATCATGATAGTTGTTGTGGCTGTTTCACTCATTGCGGTTATGCTCATGTCCCAGCAGGCACCACAGAAGATACCTAATATTAATTTTATGACCGGTACGAATGCAGCAGGGAATCTGTTGTACCTTTATCACAATGGCGGCGATACGCTGACGAGCGGGGAATTTGCCGTGGTTCTTGATGGCCAGGTCCAGAGAACCGATTATTCCATCTCTGATGGCAGCAGAAACTGGTCGGTTGGAACGAATCTTGTCCTGAGTATAGATCCGACGGCACCCCCGAAAACTGTGGCAATTATCTATACGTCCGGTGGATCGGGGGACATTCTGCTCCGTTCTGGATCCTCGAGCGTGGCAGCCTTAAGTCAGAATATCAAGCCGGATGCCACTCCAATGGTTTCGGAGGGCTCTTCGTGTTCAGATTATATTTGTAACGATGTTGCAAATATTATCAATTCTTCCCATTTTATTGAAGCGATCAAACAGAATGTCTCATCGACCAGCATCAATTTCTACAAAAATTCCCTGTCGCCTACCGGCGTACAAACCGGAGCACCGACCGGACGTTTGAGATCTGGATCGTATCTCGAACTGAAAGTCACCGATGGGACGGGGAAGTCACAGATAGTGTATCAGCCACAAGGGAAATCTGACGTTCTGCTCACCTTGAATAATACCGATCGGGTCAGGGTCACAATAAATGCCAGTTCACCAAATTTTATCATTTTCGGTATTGCACCCCAGATCTGGGAAATGGCTGTAACAAACGCAGATTTAACGATAACGCGTAGCGGGGGCGTCTCCACGATATCAGAACAGGGGGTAAATATTTCCCACACATGGATTGCCAATTACATAGTGTACGATTCAACTCTCGAAATTGATACTGCGGGAAATTCAATTACTACCTTGACCGTCAATAATACCAGGATTGTACCACCTTCTGGTTATGGTGGAACAATCACCATCTCTGCCATCAAACCGCTTCCTGTCGGTCTGTTTTTGGTTATTGTTGATAACAGTCAGGGAGGAACCGTTTATCTTGTCAATACAGCCGATCAAATCTGTATGGATACCAGTTGTGGGCCCTTCGGGATTGTAATGTAACATCCTCATATATCTATTTTTCATAAAAAAAAGGCAACACAGAATCTAAAAAATAATCTTTTTTTTTGAATTTTCCAATCCGTTTGTCCTATCACAATCTTTTTTGCGCAGCACTGTAATAATTGACTCGTGGTCACGAATTTTTTGGGTTCAGATCTTCCAACCCATGAAAATAGCTGAGAAAATACAAACGGGCTTCCATGATTCCATCCCGACTGCAAGAAAAAGCTGCTGCGGAAATGATCGGAGCCCTTGCTCTTGTAGCAATATTTGCCGTTGTTATTGCAATTGTTGCTGTCAACCAGTTTTCCGCATCACAGCAACCAGAAACGATTCCTTCGGTACGGTCTGCAGTAACAAATTCCAGCACCAATATCACGATCAGTCATATCGGGGGAGATTCGATCCCCCTGAACCAGCTTGGCATTCTTGTTGATGGTGTCCCCACGGCTTTTTCCTGTACCGACTGTAATGACAGCTGGGCTATCGGAGAATCGATAGACCTTCATGTTAACTCCCCCCAGATGCCGAACAAAGTCGATATTATCTATAAAGGTGTCCAGAGACAGCAGCTCCTGGAAACACAATATCTGGGTCTGCAAACCCCGACATATACGCCGGGTCCAATCCCGGTAACTACAACCCCGGCACCTCCGCTCACCGTTTTCCATACCATCACGGTTACTCAGGGAAGTAATGGGAATATTATACCGGGATCATCGCAGGTAGCTGACGGAAGTTCGGTTACCTTTACTATCCTTCCCGATAACTGGGGTATCAACTACCATATCGCTGATCTAACCGTTGACGGGGTATCTCAGGGCAGCATATCCTCCTACACATTCACCAATGTCAGGAACGATCATACCATATCCGCCACATTTGCCATCACCCTCTTCACTATTTCAACAAGCACTTCTGCCGGAGGACATATACAGGAGGAGCCATTGGGAACAGCTGCCCCCTCAATAATACCGGTTAATTCCGGAGAAGACAGGACATTCACTATTCTTACCGATCCGGGATATTATCTTGTCGATACCCTTGTTGATGGTGTATCTATGGGAGCAAATAAAACATCGTATACTTTTATCGATGTTCAGGCAGACCATACCCTCGAAGCACTGTTCAATATTATCAGCTACAAGATTACGCCAACCGCCGGACCCGGTGGTTCAATTACCCCTTCGGATATCCAGACTGTCCCCTTCATGGGAAGCCGGGCATTCATGATCACCCCGGACACCGGCTATCATATTACTGATGTGTCTGTTGATGAAATATCCCAAGGATCTCTCACGAATTATACCTTCACGAATGTAACTGCTGATCATATAATCAATGCGAGCTTCGCGATTAACCCGTATACTGTTACACCGACTGCCGGATCGGGAGGGTCGATCACGCCATCTGCGGTCCAGACCGTGAATTATGGCGACAATCTCCAGTTCATGATCACACCGGATACCGACTATCGCGTGGCCGATGTTGTGGTAAATGGCGTTTCCATGGGAGCCGTCACCAGTTACCTGTTCACAAACATAACCACGAACCAGACGATAGCGGTGACGTTCGCAATCAACACGTATACGATTACCACAACAGCCGGACCGAATGGTGCAATAGCCCCGGCCGGAGTGACTCCGGTGAACTATGGCGGCAGCCAGGCATATACCATCACACCGAATACCGGTTATCACGTGGCCGATGTACTGGTGAATGGGACGTCAATGGGAGCTGTCACCAGTTACCTGTTCACAAACATAACTACGAACCAGACGATAGCGGCGACGTTTGCAACCAACACGTATACGATTACCGCAACAGCCGGACCGAATGGTGTAATAGCCCCGGCCGGAATGACTCCGGTGAACTATGGCGGCAGCCAGGCATATACCATCACACCAAATACCGGTTATCTCGTGGCCGATGTACTGGTGAATGGGACGTCAGTGGGAGCGGTAACAGGTTACACGTTCACGAACGTACAGACCAACCAGACGATAGTGGCGACGTTCGCAATCAATACGTACACAATCACGGCCACTGCCGGGACCGGAGGGACCATCACTCCGTCGGGCACCGTCATCGTGACGTATGGCGGCAGCCAGGCATATACCATCTCGTCGAATTCCGGCTATAATATTTCGATGGTAACGGTCGATGGCACATCTCAGGGGGGAG
>Ga0182011_10001782_pt1 | contig 18693 bp, 11 predicted proteins | sample 711E1DmetaG_FD_120481 | JGI IMG/M metagenome (GOLD analysis project Ga0182011, IMG submission 120481) | Permafrost microbial communities from Stordalen Mire, Sweden - 711E1D metaG | ecosystem: Environmental > Terrestrial > Soil > Wetlands > Permafrost | place: Sweden: Stordalen | collected... | reverse complement strand
CTCGCCGTCGTAGCAACGCTGGCGATTGGCATCGGCGCGACGACGGCGATGATCGTGATTGTGTGGCAGGGGTTGTTTCCCACCTTGCCGTTTGCACACGAGGAACGCGTGGTCGTTATCGATGAATTCGATCGGCAACGAAATACGTCGATGGTCGAGTTTGCCTCACGCTACGTGCAGATCCGTTCGAGCTCGAACAGCTTCGCCAAGATTGCGGCTCAGGGGGCCGAGCAGATGAACCTCGTGGTCAATGGCGATCCCGAGGCCCTCATCTCGGCCTGGGTGACTCCGGAGTTTTTTGCGGTGTTTGGCGTCAACGCGGCATGCGGGCGGACCTTCTACGCCGAGGAACATGTGACGGGAGGGGCCTCGGGCGCTGTGGTTGTCTTGAGTCACGGCGTCTGGCTGCAACGGTTCGGTGGTGATACGGCGGTGATTGGTCGCGAGATCAACCTCGGTGGTCGGCTTCGGCGCGTGGTTGGCGTCATGCCGGAGCGGTTTCTCGCGCCGCCGGGGTTCGCATCTTGGGGGCTGTTCCTGCCGCTGGCCGAGGACGAATTGGTGAAGGCCGGGGCGTGGAGCCGGGTTTGGATGGCCGGTCGGCTGAAACCAGGAGTCCTCCCGGGCGAAGCCGGAGCCGAGATCTCCGCGTTGGGGATGCCGACGCCGGGCAGCCCGAATCTTTGGAACCATCTGGAGCCGCAGGTCATACCGATTCGCGACAAATACCGACCAGAAACCGCGCGACTCTTTTGGGTCTTCCTGGGGGCCGCTGCCTTCTTGCACTCGATTGCGATCGTCAATGCCCTCAACCTGGCTCTCATGCGCATCGTATCGCGGCGGCGGGAGCTGGCCGTGCGGATCGCATTGGGTGGCAATCGTGTACAAGTCGGTCGCCTGTTGCTTTTGGAAAGCCTTCTGCTCTGCGCGCTCGCTGGTGCTGCTGGCTTGGGAATTGCGCACGGCGCGATCAACTTGCTCGGTGGGGTAGCTGCCGATTCGTTGCCGGGAGAGCGCCCTGCGTTTTCTTCTTTTTCGGGCGAAATCTGGATGGTCGCAACGGTGTGTGCAGTGGTGACTGGCCTAGCGTTGGCCGTGGTCCCAGCCTGGCGAGTCGGCCGGACCAGCGTTCAGGATGCCTTGAAGGAAGGAGCGGGCTCGCTCGGCGATAGCCGGAGGTTACAGCGGTTGCGTTCTATGTTCGTGGTTCTCCAGACCGCCCTGACGGTGGCGTTGCTGGCCGGCGGGGGCGTCACCATGCGGAGTTATGTCGCACTGCAACGAGCCGGTTTCGGGTTCGACCCATCAGGGAAGCTCGCGGTCGACGGTGCCTTGGAGACCGGGGCGATTCCCGTGGATCCGTATCTCGACCTCGCTTCGCGGGCCGTCGAGGAAATCGGGCGCGTGTCCGGCGTCCGGACGGTGGCGCTGGCGGAAAACCTTCCTTTGTCGAACTGGATTGGCGACTGCCAGGTGCGTGCAGCGGAGCGGCCGGAGGCACCACTGATCAACTGCTCGTGCAACAAGGTTTCGCCGGAGTATTTCAACTTGCTTGGCTTGCCGGTGCTCGCCGGCAGGGGATTCGTCGGTTTCAAACGTGGTGATGCTCCAGTGGTCATCGTCAACGAAACCCTGGCGCGAAAGGCGTTTCCCGGCGAAAACCCGCTTGGCCGGCGTCTCGAAATGCCTGGTATGCCGGCCGCCGAAATCGTGGGGGTGGTTGCCGACACCCGTGAGAGAGGTGCCCGGGCGGAGGCGTTACCGCAGACATTCGTCCCGTTCTGGCAGCGGAATGGCGACGGAACTTCTTGGTTGACCATACTTGTTCGAGTCGAGGGCGGGCAGAGTGCGGGGCTCAATGCGGCGATCCGCCGCGCCGCGTTTGCGGTTGAACCGCGGTGGACTATGCATGTTCGTCCACTCGACGACTACGCAAAAGATACGGTGCGCGTCGAGCGCACGACGACGGTGTTGCTCGAGGTCTTTGCGATGCTGTCCCTCGGTCTCGCGGCGATGGGATTGTTCGCCGTGATGGCCTATTCGGTCGCGCAGCGTCGGCGCGAGTTCGGGTTGCGAATCGCCTTGGGGGCGGGTCCGGGCGCCGTGCAGCGTCTGGTGTTGGGTCGCGGATTGGCGCTGGCGGCGATCGGCCTCCTCGTAGGCTTGGGTGCGGCCGCCGGACTGACGCGCTTTCTTCGGAGCGTTCTCTTCGAGACGGGTCCCTGCGATCCAGCGATCTATATTGCCGTGGCGGCCGGTTTGTTGGTGGTTGCACTGCTCGCCTGCTGGCTGCCGGCACAACGGGCGGCGCAAGTCGATCCGGCGGAGGCGCTGCGGGCGGAGTGACACGGGAGCAGCGATCAGCTGTAAGTATTAAGCAGAAAGCCCCAAACCCACAAATCCACTCCGAGCTTTAAGCTTAATGCTGGCCGCTTAGAGCCCTCAACCCCATGAACCGGCTCCGCCAAATCCTCTTCCGGTTGCAACCGTTCTTCCGTCGCAAGAAGATCGAGGCGCAGTTGTCCGAGGAAATCCGGACGCATCTGGAGATGCTCACAGAGGCGAACCTCGCAGCTGGAATGTCCCCCGACGAGGCACGTAGCGCCGCGCGCCGCGAGTTCGGCGGCATGGATCAGGTCAAGGAGGCTTGGCGCGACGAACGTGGATTGCGTTGGCTCGAGGATGGCGCGCGTGATCTGCGCTATGCCGGGCGGATGCTCCGGAGAAACCGCGGATTTACCGCCGCCGCGGTGACTTCTCTCGCGCTCTGCATTGGCGCCAACACGACCATCTTCTCGATGCTTTACGCCCTCGTGATCCGGCCGCTGCCGTTTCACCAGCCGGGGCAGCTCGTCGAGATCTACAATTCCTTTCCCAAGGTCGGCATGCCCAAGCTGGCGAGCAACCTCGGCCAATATTTGGACTTCAAGGACAACGCGCCGGCGTTCGCCCAGCTCGCGCTGTGGCGGCTCGATGACTACACGTTGGGCGAAGACCGCGGCCCGTCCCGCATCTCGGGTGCCATCGCCACGGCGGAGATTTTCGATCTGCTTGGGGTGCAACCCTTGCTCGGCCGGTTCTTTACTCCGCAAAATCACCTTCCGGGCGCCGACAAGGTGGTCGTGCTCACTCAATCTTTCTGGGAATCGCAGTTCCAAAGCAATCCAAGTATCCTCGGGCGCATGCTGCGTCTCGATGGCGAGCCATTCGAGATCATCGGAGTTGCGCCCCGCGTCTTCGAGGCGTTCGACGCCCGGGTCAGGCTGGCCCGCCCCCTGTCATGGTCGCCAGGTCAGCCGTTCAGCCACACAGGTTATTCACCCCAACTTTTCGGCCGGATCAAACCCGGCGCGAATTTGGGCGACGCCTGTTCACAGGTCGAAGCACTGGATAAGCAGTATTACGACGGCACCACGCCGGAGAATCGCGAGTTCTATGAACGCACCGGCCACCGCATCCGGGTTGACACGGTGCAGTCGCAGCGGGCTGAGCCGGTCAAGACCTCCCTCTGGCTGCTGCAGGGGGGCGTGCTTTTCGTGCTGTTGATCGGCTGCGTCAATGTCGCCAATCTCCTCCTCGCCCGTTCCAATGCACGGAGCGGGGAGTTTGCCATGCGATTGGCGCTCGGCGCAACTCGAGGCGCACTCGCGCGGCAGTTGCTCGTCGAAAGTGCGCTGCTCACGTGCCTCGGCGCGGGAGGCGGGCTCCTCCTCGCGTGGAGCGGCCTCAGCACCGCCAACCACTTCACCGCGCAACTTCTGCCCGACGCCCTGCCGTTTGGGTTGGATAGCCAGGTGCTCGGATACACGGCCGTCATCACCGCAATTTTGACCTTGTTGGTCGGATCGTTGCCGGTCGCGCATCTGCTGGGTGGAAGACCATCGGGCTCGATGCACCTGCCAGGTCGCAGCACGTCGGCCGGGCGCGGCCGCCAGGCGGTGGGCAGCGCTCTCGTGGTTGCCCAGGTTGCGTTCGCGCTCATGCTCTTGACGGGCGCCGGACTGTTGATCCGGAGTTTCGCCAACGTCCTGGCGGTCGATCCGGGGTTCGATCCGCAGCAGGTGATCGGCGCGCGCATTGCCGTTCCGGCGAACAAGGAAAAGAGCTTTCCGCCTCGGCTGGAAGCCGCGCTGCGGGAAATTCCGGGGGTGGAGTCGAGCCTGGCAACGGCGACGCCTTTCCTGCTCGTCCCACCCTACCAAGTTAGCATGCCACTCGGAGCCGTCGATCTGCGCCAGTATGAGCTGCCGTCCGGAATGTCGATGCCCAGTGTGTTCTACTGCGGGGCAACTCCGTCTTACCTGAAAACGATGCGCATACCGCTGCGCGAAGGACGATGGTTCAGTGAATCCGACATGGCAAAAGGCCGGGCGGCGGTGGTGGATGAAAGCTTTTCGAAACGCTATTTCGCCGGGCGCAGCGCTGTCGGTCAACACATGGTGGTCAACGGGTCACCGTCCCAAAAGGACGAGGATTGGCTGGAAATCGTCGGCGTCGTGGGCAACGTCCGCCACAACGGAGTCGAGGACAAGAGCGGCCAGCCGTTCCTCTACGTGCCGCTGACGCAGATGCCATTCTACGGTATGATGAGTGTCCTCATCCGTACCGCGCGACCCGAGTCCGAAGTGGCAGCCTTGCTCCGTGAGAAAGTGGCAGCGATCGATCCGGAACTTCCTATCTACGCGGTGAAAACTTTGGAAGGCGTGATCAGTGACTCGGTCAGTAATCGACGCGGCATCATGGTGCTCCTCGCCAGTTTCGCCGGAATTGCGCTGCTGTTGTCCGCGGTCGGCATTTACGGGATGCTGGCCTACGATGTCTCACGACGGACCCGCGAAATCGGCATCCGCAGTGCCATCGGGGCCACGCGTTGGCAGATTGTTGTGCTGATTCTGCGCCAAGGATTATGGAAGACCGGCCTCGGTGTCATCGCCGGGCTGGCCGGAGCCGTCGCGCTCAGCCGGTTCGTGACGGGGTTGCTTTTCGAGGTCCAACCCATCGATCACTTGGTCTATGCGGTCGTGGCGTTGTTGCTGACAGTCGTGGCCGCGGCAGCGAGCTGGCTGCCGGCGCGCCGTGCCGCCAAGGTCGATCCGGCAGTGACCCTGCGAGCGGAGTGAGGCGGAAGCTGTAAGCCATCTAGCTCTGTGCTTATGGCTTACAGCTTAAGGCTTACGGCTTTTCGCTTACAGCCACGAGCCGGTCGCAATATGCAAGTTACTAAGAGCTAGGAAATTAACGGATCCACAACCACGATTTCCTGGCACGCCGGCAGTTTTGGAGTTGCCGGGGGTGCGCTTTTGACCGATGGTGCCTCCTTTAAGGCAGGCGTTGAGCGCGCGATGCGCGTTCCGCATGCCTCTACATAAACCACAGGCTGCTCCCGGCAACGGTGAGCGCCGTTTCAAAAACCAACAAAAAACATGTCAGATCCAGAATCGTCCGGCGCCGCAACCTCGGCTGCCGGGCCTGCGAGCACACCAAGCACGCCACCCAACCCCACCCCGGTCCCCAGCGCGTTCAGCAACAACCGCGGCTCCGGCCTTGCCCGTGGCAAACGCCCGGCCAACCCGCCCGCCCAGACTGCATCCGCCGCGCCCGCGATCGAATACAAACCAACCGCGGTGTCCATCCTCACCGCACCGACCGAATACAAGAACCCGTTCGCTCCGCCGGCCCCCGTGGTCGCTCCAGTTGAAGCCGCGCCTGTCGTGGCCGATCTGCCAGCACCGGCGCCGGCAACCGTGCAGGCTCCGCTTCCCGCCACTCCGGTGGCCGAAGCTTCCGCCCCGGTCAGTCCAGTCACCAGCGAGCCGGTTCGGATTCCCTATGAGACACCGGTTCGGACCGGACCTTCTGAGCCGGAACCGATGCCGGAGTTGAAGATCCTTCCGCCCGAGGCGACCAAGCGCGTCGAGCACAACTGGGAAAGCGAATCCTTCCGCAACGTCGCGAGCCAGCCTGCCGGAGAGCCTGGCCGGACACCCGATGCCCCCCGTCCTCCGCGGGATGACCGCCGCAATGAGCGGCCCGTATTCCGCCCAGAACGGGACCGCCGGGATGACCGGCCGGCTGATGAGCGCGCCGAGGCACGTCCGGCTTGGGCTGGGCCCGCCCGGCCTCCGGGCAATGAGCAGGCCGGGACCAGAACCCCTCCTCCGTCCAAGTCCGAGGCGCCTGCGAAATCGGGCGGCTTCTTCGCCTGGGTGAAGCAACTCTTCGGCGGTGCGCCCGCCGCGCCGAAATCCGAGGCTTCCAGCGAGCTCCGCGGCGAACGGGAATATCCCCAAGAGGGCCAATATCGCCGCCGCCGCCGCCGGGGCGGACGCGGACGCAATTTCCAAGGGGATCAGCGCGGCCCGCGGGACGGCCAGTCTGGCGGTCAGTCCGGCGGAGACCAGCGTGGATACGGCGGCGAACAGCGCCACCACGGACGCCGCCATCGCCATCATGGCGGCGGTGATTACCGTGGCAACGGACGCCCCGAGGGCGGCCCGCCGTCCGGCAGTTAAGCCTTGCCAACCGCTTCGCTTCGAATCGCATTGAGAGGCGTCCATCATCCGGTGGGCGCCTCTCTTTTTTCCAGCGCCCCGCCGGCGTCGACATAAGTTTTTCCGCTGAACTATGGCTGATCTCATCGTCAACGGCGGCAAGCCGCTCTCCGGCACGATCGTGCCGTCCGGCAATAAGAACTCGGCGCTTCCCATCCTCTGCGCCACCCTGTTGGCTGGCGATCCGGTTCGCCTGCTGAATGTGCCGGATATCACCGATCTGGAGAAACTGGTCGGCTTCTTCACCGCGCAGGGCTCCCGCATCACCTGGGACCGCGCCAAGGGCGAGATGCGCGTGGATCACGCCAACTTCTCCGCCGGCGGGCTCCAGGTTGAAATGCCCGCCGGCATGCGCTCGACGGTGCTGCTCCTCGCGCCGTTGCTCGGGCGGATGAAGAAGCTCATTGTGCCGGCCAACGCCAAGGGGTGCTCGCTCGGTATCCGCGAACTCGATCCGCACCTGGAGATTCTCAAGGCGCTCGGCGCCGGCATCGCCCGCGACGGTGCGCTGACCCTTACGCTGGACGGCCGCTACCGCGCCACGCGGCACTGGCAGGACTACATGTCGGTCACGGCCACCGAGAATTTCGTGATGGCCGCCGTGCTGGCCGACGGCGTGTCGATCCTCATCAACGCCGCGAGCGAGCCGCACGTGCAGGACCTTTGCGCCGTCCTTAACGCGATGGGCGCGAAGATCGAGGGTGTGGGCACGAGCATGCTGCGCGTCGAAGGGGTCGCCGCGCTGCATGGTGGCACGTTCACCATCGCCACCGACTATCACGAGGTGGTCACCTTTCTCGCGCTAGGCGCCATCACCGGCGGCGAGGTGCGGGTCGAGCGGTCGCTGCCGCACCACTTCGACCTGATCACCCGCTCGTTCGGCAAGCTCGGCGTCGTGCTCGGGCACGAGGGCACGACCGCCGTGGTGGGCCGCGGCCAGAGGCTGGTCGTCGAGCCGCCCTTCACGCCGAACCTGCTGGCGAAGATCGAGGCCGCGCCGTGGCCCTATTTTCCCGTCGACCTGCTTCCGTGCATGCTCGCGCTCGCCGTGCGCGCCCGGGGCGAGATCCATTTCTGGAACAAGGTCTACGAGGGCGGCTTTTCCTGGATGCCCGAGCTCGCAAAATTCGGTGCGCACGTGGTCACCTGCGATCCCCACCGGGTGATCGTCTTTGGGAACCGGCCGCTGCGACCCGCCGTGGTGGAGGCGCCCTACGTCATCCGCGCCGCCGTGGCGCTTTACATGGTCGCGGCCAGCATCCCCGGCCGCAGTGTCGTGCGCAACGCCGGGATCATCCAGCGCGCCCATCCGCGCTTCGTGGAAAACCTGCGCGCCCTCGGCGCCGAGGTGGAATGGACCGGGTGATTCTCGATTTTTGAGTTACGGTTTTTGATTTTCATTCTCCGCCGGGCAATCTTCCCGTTTTCGTCCCCCGCTTTTTCCATTTTCACCGCATTTGGTTCTTCGTTTTCCGGTTCCCGCTTCTGGATCTTCCTTCTTCGATCGATTGCAACCGTGCCTGAACCCAAAAATCAGAATTCGAAACTCAAAAACCCGGCGCCCCCCGCCGCCGGGCTGGACTTTCTGCGCTCCACCCTCACTGCGCCGCTGAGCTCCGCCGAGGTGGCGCTACGGCCGCTGGCCTTCGGCGATTTTGCCGGCCAGCTGAAGACCGTCGAGCGTCTCAAGGTCATGGTCGGCGCGGCCCGGCGCCGCGGCGAGGCGCTCAACCACATCCTCTTCAGCGGCCCGCCCGGCCTCGGGAAGACCACGCTCGCCTTCATTCTCGGGGCGGAGATGGGCCGCAACGTCCGCGTGACCTCCGGCCCCGTGATCGAAAAGGCGGGCGACCTCGCCGGCCTGCTCACCAACCTCGAGGAGGGCGACCTGCTGTTCATCGACGAGATCCACCGCATTCCCAAGACGGTCGAGGAGTATCTCTATTCGGCCATGGAGGACTACCGCCTCGACATCATGATCGACCAGGGACCCAACGCGCGGAGCGTGCGGCTGAGCCTGCCGAAGTTCACGCTGGTCGGCGCCACCACGCGGGCCGGCCTGCTCACCGCGCCGCTGCGCTCGCGCTTCACCCTGCAGACCCGGCTCGACTACTACGATACCGCCACGCTGCTCGGCATCGTGCGCCGCTCCTGCCGGCTGCTCAAGGTCGAGATCGACGACGACGGTGCCAGCGAGATCGCCGCGCGCGCCCGCGGCACCCCGCGGATCGCCAACAACCTCATCTATTTCATCCGCGACTTCGCGCAGGAGAAGGCGCAGGGCCGGATCACGAAGCCGGTCGCCGCCGCTGCGCTGGAGCTGCTTGAGATCGATGCGCGCGGCCTCGACGAGATGGACAAGCGCATCCTGCGCGTGATGGCCGAGCACTATGCCGGCGGTCCCGTCGGCATGAACACCATCGCAGTCGCGGTCGGCGAGGAGGCTGACACGCTGGAGGAGGTGCATGAGCCGTTCCTGATCATGGAAGGCTACCTGCAGCGCACTCCCCAGGGCCGCATGCTCACCGCCAAGGGTTATCAGGCCATCGGCCTCAAATCGGCCGGCGGCGCACAGGGCTCGCTCCTGTAGCAAGCTTCGCCGGTCCGGCGAAGAGCGACCGGCACAACTTGGCCGAGTTCAACGGCGCATCCGCATCTCGCCACCGCCTAGGTTTGCGCGGCGGGCACCGGTCTCGGCGCACTCGGGTTCGCGTCGAGCGTGTACCAGTTGATGCGCCGGGTGCAGAACATCACGAGCGCGAGCAACGCAAACAGCGCGGCCGAGCCCGCCACGAGCGCGTAGTCCTGGGACTGGATGACGAAATAGAGATAGCCGTAGGTCGCGGACAGCCCCCCGCCGATGATCAGCGTGCGCAGGCCGGTGCGGAGGAAGCTCCAGGCGTAGAGCGACACGAGGGCGGTGCACGCCGCCGCCGCCGCGCCATACGCCAGGCCCGGGGCCATGAGCTCCGACAGCGCAAGAAACCCGAGGAAGAACAGGCACAGCGCTGCGCCGACCAGGGCATATTGCAGCGGATGAATGCGCAGCGCCGCCGTCACCTCGAACAGAAAGAACATGGCGAAAACCAGCACGAAAAACAGCAGGCCGTATTTTTCCGCGCGTTCGGCGAGCCGGTAGCCATCCACCGGCTGCGCGAAGGTCACGCCGAAACACGCCGCGTCGATTTTTCGCAACATCTCCGGGGAATTGATCAGGCGGCTGGTCCAGCTCTGCGGAAAGCCGTGGCTGAAATGCGAGGTCTCCCACTCCGCCTTGAAACCATCGGAGGAAACGCTCCGTTTCACGGGCAGGCAGGCTCCGCCAAAGGAGGGATCCGGCCAAGATGAGCTGAGCGCAACCGTGGTGACCTTGCCGACCGGAGCGATTTGGAGTCGCTCGCTGCCCTGCAATGCCACCTCGAAGGCAAACTCCAGCCGGGTGTCCGCGGCGGCATTCTCGACCCTGGCAACCAGCGGCAGAAACTCGCCGGCCGTGCTGTCGGCCGACTCGAAGGGACAGGCTTTGCTGTCGGCGAACTGGAGCGGGGACACGGAGCGCACGCCCCGCAAATCGGAGACGCCCAGCAGCACCCGCGCCTTCTGCCAGTCGATGCGTTCCACGGCGATGCCGGCGGCGGAAAAATCAGGCCGGAAATGCCCCGTCAGCCGCAGACGGGTGGTGTAGACGACCACGTCGTAGATGCCACGGTGCCGCACCTCAGGCTCCACCGGCCCGCCCGCGGTCAGCGTCTCCGGCAGAAAATAGGCCGTGGCGGTCGCGAGGTCCGTCTCCTCCACCTGCACGACCTTTCCGGCGACGACCTTGGAACGAATCACCTGGGTTGGGTAGGCATAGGGAATGGCCAGCACCGGCCCAGTCACCCGCTGGTCCGCACCCCAGATGCCGGCGATTTCCGCGGTCGCCTGCCGCTGATAGCCCCGTCGCTCGACTAGAACGCCGTCCGTCAGGAACAGCGGAATCTGCAGGAGTAGGATCAATCCACAAATGCCGGCGATCTTGAGAAACGGCGAATGGCGACGGCGGGCGGGCATTTCGATCGCGGGCGGCACCGGGGGGTTCATGGCGCTCCCCTTTCTCCCGCGGTCCGATCCGCCACCCACGACCACAGCAGGAACGTGGTCATGAAGAATGGATAGACGCCGTAAAGCGTATCGGTCGCCGAATGCGAGTGGCGATCGACGGCAATGAACACGTTAAGGCAGAGCGCCAGCGGCAGGAGCGTGGCGAACAGGCCGGCCAAGGTCACCGGGCGATAAAACCAGCCGGCGCGCTTGAACCATGACCAACGGCGGTCGGAAACAGGTATCGAAGTCATGCGTTCACTCTGGCCGATCCCCATGAAGCCAGTGTGAACGCCGGATGAAAACGGCGAGAAATATCAGGTCTGATCAAGCGGCGCGCTCAGCGTCGCCCGCGCGCCGCCTTCCGGCCGATTCGCCAATTCGACCTCTCCGCCATGAAGATGGGCGATCTCGCGGACCAGGCTCAGCCCCAGTCCGGTGCTTTTGCGACCGGATCGGGGCCTGGGCAGCGAGTAAAAACGCTCGAACACCCGAGGCAACGCGAAGTCGGGCACACCCGGGCCGGTGTCTTCAACCACGAGGGCCACGCGGGCCGACGCCGCTTCTGCACGCAGCGTCACCGTTCCGCCCGCCGGGACAAAATCGAGCGCATTCTGGAGGAGGTTGACCAGCGCCTCGCGCAGCAACACGCGTTCCCCGCGCAGCCAGAGTCCCGTCCCGCCAGCAACGGCCAGGGCCACCCGCCCCGCTTCAAACGCCGGCCGCAACGCCGCGGCGGCCTCGGCCAGCAACGCGGAGACCTCGATCCGCTCTGTCCGGCCCAGCGTCTTGCGCGCCTCGAGCGACGACATCTCCAGCAACCGGTCGACGATCTGCTGGATGCGCTCCGCCTCGCTCCGGATGTTGCCCAGGAATTTCCTCCGCTGTTCCTCCGGCATCTCCTCCCCCAGCAGTTCCGCCGCGCCGCGGATCGCCGCAAGCGGCGCCTTCACTTCATGGGCGAGCGCTTGCGTGTAGCGCTCGACCTGTTGACGGCCTTCGAGGGCGTCGCGCATCTCCTCAAAAGCCGTGCCCAGGTCGCGCAGTGTGCGGCCGGGAAGTTGCGGCCGCACGGCCGGCCGGCGGTCGCGCACCGCCCGGGCATAGTCGGTCAGCCGCTCGAGCGGCGCGATGACCCACGAGGCGGCCAGCAGCATGACGAGCAGCAGCACGACGCCGCCGAGGACGGCACCCAGGAGAATCCTGCGCTTGGCCACGGCGACGAGGGCGTTGATGCCATGCGTCGGCTTGCCCACTGACAGCACGCCCACGATCCGGCCAGCCTGGCGCACCGGGGCGGCCACGTAGATCACCTGGGTTTCGTCGTTGGCGGCGATGTCACGGGTCGAGCGGGCTCCGTATTGGCCGAGCAGCGTGCGGCGGACATCGTTCCACCGGGAGAAATCCTGGCCTTCGCTCCGGCCAGTGGAGTCGAACACCACGCGGCCCCGGTCGTCCGTCACGTAGACGCGCAGGTCGATCGCGGTCTTGCGCAGCGAAAAAATCTTCGCCTCGAACTCATGCTGCCCCGAGGCCGCAAAGGCCTGCCGCAGCATCTCGCCGTTCACCCCGCCGGCTGGGGATTGAGTCTCCAGCACCGAGGCCAGCAGCACCGAGGTGTCGACCAACGATTCCTCCATCGACTCGAGATACCGCGGTCTCACCTGGTTGAGCGCCCACCGGGTGAGCAAGAATCCGCCCGCGCCGTAGATTGCCAGCAACAGGACCAGCAGGCGCAGCCGCAGGCTCATGACTCCTCCCGTAGGGAATAACCGAGCCCCCGGTGCGTAACCAGCGGGTCGGCACCCGGGGCGACTGCGCGCAGCTTGGCCCGGAGCAGCTTGATGTGCGCGTCCACCGTGCGGTCGAGCGCGGCGCCGGGATCTTCCCAGGCCGCCTCCATCAACTGGTCGCGGCTGAAAACCCGCCCCGGCTGCGCGAGCAGCGTGCGCAGCAACCGGTATTCGTTGCGCGTTAGGTCGAGCGGCCGGGCGCGATAGCTGATGCGGCAACGGGCCTCGTCATGCCGCCAGACCGCGGAGACCGGCGCCGCCTCGCCCTCCCCGTTGCTCCGGCGCAGCACCGCTCGCACGCGGGCCGTCAGCTCGCGCGGGCTGAACGGCTTCGTCATGTAGTCGTCACCGCCCAGTTCGAGACCAACCACACGGTCCACCTCGCCGCTGCGGGCGGTCAGGAAGATCACGGGCACCTTGCGCTGGCGGCGGATCTCACGGCAGAGATCGAAGCCGTTGATGTCGGGCAGGCCCACATCGAGCACGACCAGCGCGATCTCCTGCTCCGCCAGGACGGCGAGCGCCTCGCGCCCGGTGGTCTTCCAAAGCGCCGCAAACCCCTCCGTCTGCAGCGCGTAGACCATGGTCTCGGCGATCGGCGGCTCGTCCTCGACAATCAGGATGATCTGACGCGCGGCAGGCATGTGCCGCAGGTGTGCCACGACCACCGCGCGATTTCAAGATTCCTGCGCTCCCGCGGCCCGGGACGGCCCTGACCGAAGGGCGGTCTTCGGCGCGACAGTGGGGATTGCAGTGCCTGCCTTCGGCCGCCCCCTCCTCACCGCGCAGCGAAGATCGAGGCGAACACCAATCTCAAATGCCGGCCCGGCTCGGCTGAGGCAGTCCCACCGGCTCGGGCGTCTGGATGGGCTCCAGCCAGGACGGGATGAGCCACGCCTGTCGCATGGCATGCCAGCCCAGCGCCCCCGCGCCCAACGCGGTGTTCAGCGTACCCATGAACAGCAGCCAGAGTTCCCGGGTGCTGCTTCCGAACACCGGACTCGGCGGGCAGAGGCCGGGCGCGAGCGCCGGCAGCCACAACATCACCAGTCCAATCAGGCAGAATCCGAATGCGTTGGGCCACTTCATGATCGATGGTTGGTTCAATTCGCGGTCTTTCCTGCCGGAACCGTGCCAGCCCTCATCGATGAAACTCAAGCCGTTCATCATGAATAACATGAAGATCTTCTCCGCAAACTGTTTGCCACACCGGCATGCAGTCCGCGCGAATCAACCGAAGCGCTCCGTGCAGTCCGCAACGAAACAGCTTCGCCCCGGATGGCGAAGCTCAGCAAACGAGCTGGTCGAAATCGATGAAGTCCGCGGCGAAGCCGCCCTTCACGCCCTTGCAGATTACGCTGACCGCGTCATGGGAATGCAGCGACTCGAGGTGCGTGCAAGCCACCTGAAAATCCCGGATGCGCGGATCGCGATTCAACTCGCGATAGAGCAGCCGCGCCGCGTCTTCCACGAACTTGATGTAGGCGCCGTTCAGTTCCGCGAACGCCTGTTCGTCTTCCCGCTTTACCATCACCTGAGTCTCGGTCCGGAGCGCATTGACGCAGTGCGCCTGCAGGTCCTCGAGCGCCAGCTTCCGCCCGGCGGCGATCTCGACGGTGACGCGTGCCTTGCTGCGCTGGGAGTGCGGGATGGAGTAGACGCGGCGCCGGTCGCGCGCGTGTTCCGCCAGCTCCGCCGAACAGGGGCAGGCCGAGGAGTAGACGAAGTCAAAATGGAGGAACCGCCGGTAGCGGCCGGTGTGGGTCAGCACGCCTTCGTAGGCGGCCTGGTAATACTGCCAGCCCTCGAGCCCGCTGCGCAGGCTGCGCTGCAGGAGCGGATAGGAGAATTCGATCTTCAGTCGCGCGTCCTTGCTCCGGATCCGGCGCAGATAGGCCCGGAGAATCCGCCCGAGCCACTCCAGCGTGAAGACCCCGTCCTTGTGATCGTAGAAGGAACGCACGATGCGGCTCATGTTGATGCCCTTGAGCTCGGCCTCGAGCGACACGGTGCCGGTCACCCGCGCCTCGAGGGTGAGCGTCCCGCCCCGCTGCGCGCGCACCTTGATTGGCAGCCGGAAATTCGCCACGCCCACTTGCTGGATGGGGACCTTCGCGCCCTGGATGGCTCCGACCGCGTGCATCATGTCGGGCAGTTCCGCGCGGTAGGCTGGCGTGACTTTGAATTGCGGGTCGTAACGGCGCGGAATCCGCGGCGCGGCCGCGCCGGCCGCCCGGTGGAGATACAGCCTGGGTTTCATACGCGGTCTTGAATCTGCAGCCATGCGGTTCGGAAGTTAATCGCAATCGCAGGTCTTCGCAAACGCGGGCGCCGGCTGTTGGAGGGGATTGGACGGGACATGAAGCGGCAGTAACTAGTCAGAAATCCACCGCGGTCAACCGCCGATCCTGAAAAAGCCCACCGCCGATTCCGGTCCGGATTCATGCAGTCGGACCGCACCGCAGCGGTTTCGGGAGCCCGGTCTCTAGCTTACACACGGGACGGCGCGCCCGGCCAGGATTGGAACCATGGGACATGTCAACTAATGGTTGACATGTTCCAGGGTCTCGCGGCGGTGCCATCAGCTTCGTCTTGTCGGAGCCTGCTTACAGGCGATCGGCCGCCGGCGCGGCGCACCGGGCGCAATCGTCAGCCGCAGGTCGGGCCCGTCGGCCTCTTTCGGATTGTCTCTCTTCCACCGCATCGTTGTGCTCGGCCGGATCGCGCCACCCGCCGCGGCTGCCGCGCCCGCCGAACCCCGCCACCATGAAAGTTCGCAAAGCCCTCGTCACCGCCGCCAATCCCCGCCAGCGCTCCCTGCCGCTCCAGATGCTGATCGACCAGCAGGGCGAGTCGAAGTCCGCCCTGCAGATCATCCTGGAGGAGGCGGCCGGCGCCGGCGTCGAGGAATTCTGCGTGGTCGTGTGCCCCGGCGACGAATCCGCCTATGCCGGCGCCAGCGGCGCGCTCCGCGACCGTGTTCGCTTCGTTGCCCAACGCGAGCCGCGTGGCTATGGCCATGCCGTCCTCTGCGGACGCGATTTCATCGGCGGCGAGGCTTTTCTCCACCTCGTGGGCGACCATCTGCACGTGGCGCAAGGCGCGACGAGCTGCGCCCGCCAGCTCATCGGCGTGGCGGAGTCCGAGGACACGCCCGTCTCGGCCGTCCAGCCGACCCACGAGAGCCTGCTCACCGCGTACGGCACGGTGGGCGGCCGGCTCGTCGGCGGCGACCGCCCGCTGTATCAGATCGAAACCGTGCTCGAAAAACCCACTCCGACCATTGCGGAGCAGCAACTCCTGGTGCCGGGACTGCGCGCCGGCTATTACCTGTGTTTTTTCGGCATGCACGTGCTGCCGGCGGACATCTTCGAAGTCCTCGAGGAACAGGGCGCCGCCGCGGCCGGACGGTCGCTGGGGTTGTCCCCCGCCCTGCATGCGCTCGCCGCCCGCCGGCGGTACCTGGCATTCAACGTTGCCGGCCGCCGCTACGACATCGGCGCGCCGTACGGCCTGCTGTTCGCGCAGTTCGCGCTGACTCTCGCTGGCCGCGACCGCGACCGCGTTCTTACGCAGCTTGTGGAACTGCTCGCCACCCGCCAGGGCTGAGCCATGAGCCTGCGCGTCACCGATATCATTGAGGCAACGGCACCGGAGGTGCGCGACCTCGCCATCGAGCGCTGGTGCACGGACCGGCCGATCGCCGAACTGTTGGCCGCCTGCGCCGAGCTCGACGTCTACCGGCGTCAGGAAGCCAACCTGTACCGTCGCGTCCGCGCCCTGTTCTTCCTTGCGGCGATCCACCGCTACCACCTGCCGGCACGGCGCGAATTCCCCCGCACCGGCCGGGTGCCCTACGACGGTTTCGGTCGCATGCTCGAGCGGCGTTTTGAGGAGGCGATCAGCGGGTTCCTCCGCGCGCAGGCTGCGCAGGGAGCCAACGAGACCCTCTCCAGCGCGCTGGCGGCCGCCTATCACGCCCTCGGCTTCCAGACCCTTGCCGACCAGGTGCGCCACACGGTGCGCGCCACTCGCGGCAATGCCTGGATCTTCCGCCTCGGCCATCCGCTCGACCAGCCGCTGCGCGTCCGGCCGGAACTGCTGCGCGCCGGGGGCGGCGACACGCCCCACCCCGTCCTGCGCGAGCGCACCCCGGTGCGCATGGATCTCACCCACTGCGGATGGAGCGACATCTTCTTTCTCGGGATGGATTTTCCCGAGGGCGCGCGGGTGCTGAACGTTTCCATCGATCTGGGCGTGCACGGCCGCGACGCCGGGCCGCGCCCGCCGGTCGAGGCGTATTTCCGGGTCATCGACGAACCCGTCATCCGGCTGGCCAGCGTGGACCTCGAGGCCACCGCCGAGGTGCACACCCTCGACGAGGTGTTCGATTTCGGCCGCGATTACCTCGGCCTGTTGAAGGCGGCGGTCATCGCCGCCGGGCTGGTGCCGCCGGGGATTGAGCGTTCGGGGGCCCGACTCGGCGATTTGCTCGGCGTAATTTGCGGGCCCGGCCGCGGCTTCGAGCTGGTCAGCAGCGTCAACCGCATTCCCAAGGGCTCGCGGCTCGCCGTTTCCACGAACCTGCTCGGTGCGCTCATTGGCGCGTGCATGCGGGCCACCGGGCAGATCAAGTCGCTCAGCGGGCCGATGGAGGAGCCCGAGCGCCGCATGGTCGCGGCCCGGGCGATCCTCGGTGAATGGCTCGGCGGCTCCGGCGGCGGCTGGCAGGACTCGGGCGGTCTCTGGCCGGGCATCAAGCTTATCGAGGGCGTGGCGGCCCGGCCGGGCGACGTCGAGGAGGGCTTCAGCCGCGGCTGCCTGCTGCCCCGGCACACGCTGCTGGGTCCCGACCGCGTGCCGGCCGCGGCGCGCGCCCGCCTCCAGGAATCGCTCGTGCTGGTGCACGGCGGCATGGCCCAAAATGTCGGCCCGATTCTGGAGATGGTGACGGAAAAATATCTGCTGCGCGGCGAGGCCGAGTGGGCGGCCCGCCACCGGGCGGTGGCCACGCTCGACGAGATTCTCGGCCAGCTTGCCGCGGGCGAGGTGCGGGCGCTCGGCCGCTCCCTCACCGCCAATTTTCTCGGGCCGCTGCAGACGATCATCCCGTGGGTGAGCAACCTCTACACCGAGCGGCTGATCGAGCGCACGCGGGCCGCGTTCGGCGACGACTTCTGGGGTTTCTGGATGCTCGGCGGCATGTCGGGCGGCGGCATGGGTTTTATCTTCGCACCGGCCCGCCGGCGCGAGGGGCAGGAACGCCTGCAGGAAATCATGACGGCGGCCAAGCGTGAACTGGAAACCGCGCTGCCGTTCGCGATGGACCCGGTGGTCTACGACTTTGCCATCAACGAACAGGGCTCGGTGGCCGCGCTGCTGACGGACGCCGACGCGCTGCTGCCCGCCGGCTATTATCAGCAGACCGTGCCGCGCTGCCTGCGGCAGGAGGCGCGCAACCTCACGCCGCGCGAACGCACCGACCTGCAGCAGTTCACCCAGGCCGCGCGCCACCAGCCGGAGTTCGCCGCGGTGCTGCCGTCGCTGCTTGACCGGATGCTGCCGTCGGCTGCCGCCACCCGCGACGCCGGCCGCCTCGACGCCCTGCTCGACGAAAACGGATTCGACCGCGTGCAACACGAGCAGATCCGCGCCGACCTGCGGAGCGGACGCATCGGCCTGGCGATGAACCGCCTGCCGCCCAGCACGAAGATTGAAGACGTGCCAGCGGAGGCGCTGTTTGATGCTACGGCCGCCACCGCGGAGTTCCGCCGGCAGGGCGAGGCCGCGATCCGGGCCGGCGAGGTGGCGGTGGTGACTTATGCGGCGGGCGTGGGCAGCCGCTGGACGCAGGGCGCCGGCGTCGTCAAGGGGCTGCATCCGTTCGCAAGGCTCGGCGGCCGGCACCGCAGCTTCATCGAGGTGCATCTCGCCAAGACCCGCCGCACCGCGCGCGCCTTTGGCGCGGTCATCCCGCACGTTTTCACCACGAGCTATCTCACCCATGCGCCGATCGAGGGGTTCCTGCGCGCAACGGCCGGCGATGCGCTCGGCCGCACCGCCTGGCTTTCGCCCGGACGTTCGATCGGCCTCCGGCTCGTGCCGACCGTGCGCGACCTGCATTTTGCCTGGGAGGAAACGGCGCAGCAGAAGCTCGACGAGCAAAAGGAAAAGATGCGCGAGAGCGTGCGCGCCGCGCTGACCGCCTGGGCCCGCCAGGCCGGCGAGGGCAGCGACTACATCGACAACCTTCCGGGCCAATGCCT
>Ga0182011_10001779_pt1 | contig 18715 bp, 12 predicted proteins | sample 711E1DmetaG_FD_120481 | JGI IMG/M metagenome (GOLD analysis project Ga0182011, IMG submission 120481) | Permafrost microbial communities from Stordalen Mire, Sweden - 711E1D metaG | ecosystem: Environmental > Terrestrial > Soil > Wetlands > Permafrost | place: Sweden: Stordalen | collected... | reverse complement strand
CGGGCCGCTGGCCCGGATCCTTCAGGCGTGAAACTGACAAATCCGAGCCCGGTTTTCTGCTCCACCAAGCCACAGTGCACACTAAGAAGATCAAACAGTTACAGTCGAGTTTCAGGCTAGAGGTCACAGAGGCCACAGAGCCGGACCGGATAGGGAAGGGTTGGGTTCTGTGCGGTCCGAACCCCTTCTTCCTTTCCGACCTCTGTGTTCTCTGTGCTCTGCGATGAAAGAGCTAACTATCGTCCCCGTCGTCTTCCCCGCCCGCCGCCACCCCGGCGCGTTCCAGCGCCCGGTAGAGGGTGCGCCGATCGATGCCCAGACGCTCCGCGGCCTTCTTCTTGTTGCCGCCACATTCGGCCAGGATGAGCGCGATGTAGCGTTTCTCCAGCTCGGAAAGGGTAGGGCGATCATCGAAGATTCCGGCGGGCTCCGCCGGCGAGCCGCCATAGACCTCCGCGGGAAGATCTGACGGCAGCACTACGTTGCCCTTGGCCACGGCCACCGCGCGCTCGATAGCGTTTTCCAACTCGCGCACGTTTCCCGGCCAAGAGTGGCGACACAGAACATCCAGCGCTTCCGGTGACACGCTCGCCTCGGGCCGAACTTCGCGGCGAGCGATCTTAGCCAAGAAGTGGCGCACCAGAATGGGGATGTCGCCGGCGCGCTCACGCAAGGGTGGCATGCGTACGGTGACCACGTTGATGCGGAAGTAGAGATCTTCGCGGAAGCGGCTCGTCTTGACGTCCGCTTCGAGATCCCGGTTGGTGGCGCATACCAAGCGCACATCGACCTTGATGGACTCGGTGCCGCCCACCGGCCTCACTTCTCCGTCCTGCAAGACGCGCAAGAGCTGAGCCTGCATCTTGGGGCCCATGTCACCAATCTCGTCGAGAAAAAGGGTGCCGTCGTTGGCCATCTCGAATAGGCCTCGCTTGGCGGCCACTGCGCCGGTGAAGGCGCCGCGGGCATGACCGAACAGCTCGGATTCGAGCAGCGATTCAGACAGGGCCGTGCAGTTCACCGGAACAAAAGGTTTGCTAGCGCGGGGAGAGCGGCTGTGGATGGCGCGCGCCACCAGTTCCTTGCCAGTGCCCGACTCACCGACGACGAGAACCGTGGCCGTGGTGGGGGCCACCCGGGCGACCAGTTTGTAGACATCGAGCATGCGCGGGCTCTTGCCTTCGATCTCCGCCACCTGCGCTCCGGCCGTCCTCGGTGAGGCACCAGCCTCAGCGGAAAGGCGCCTGCGCTCTAGCGCGCGCGCCACGGTTTGGCGCAGTTCTTCGACGTTGAAAGGCTTGGAAACGTAGTCGTAGGCGCCGTGGCCGATAGCTTCCATGGCGCCGGTGACGTCGCCGAATGCGGTAATGAGGATGACGGGCGTGCCCGGGGCCTTTTCGGAAAAGGCGCGCAGCACCTCCATGCCGCCGACCCGCTCCATGCGAATGTCGGACACCACCAAGTCATAGCGCCCGGACGCGGCCCGCTCGACCGCGGGCGCGCCGTCGTCCACCGCGTCGACTGCAAAACCCTCGGCACTCAAGATCTCGCGCAATAGGTCACGCGCGACGGCGTCGTCTTCGACAACCAGAATCCTGGTCATGCTACTCCTCCGGCGGCAACCCGCGGGGATGCGGGTTCGGCCTGGGTGTTTCCGCTACGGGGAAGGCGCAGGGTAAACGCCGAGCCCTGGCCGGGCGTGCTTTCCACCGCGATGGTGCCGCCCAGGGCCTTGGCCAATTCACGGCAAATGGCCAGGCCCAATCCGGTGCCCTTGCCTCGCCCCTTGGTGGTGTAGAAGGGCTCGAAGATTCGCCGCAGATCCTCGGGTGCAATGCCGGTTCCCGTGTCGCGCACGGTGATGAGCACGTGGCCGTCCAGCGACTGCGCCATGAGCGTGACCGTCCCTGCATGCTCCACGGCGTCGAGCGCGTTGCTCAGCAGGTTGATCACGATCTGCCGTAGCAGGCCTGGGTCGGTGACGAAGTCAGGCGGATCGTCGGGCAGATCCAAGCTCAGCGTCTTTTCGCTCCCCAGTTCTCCCCCGCGCGTGACCTCGACCGCCTCAGTTAGGACCTGGCGCAAGGATACCGGCTTGCATTCCGCTTCCAGGGAGCGGGTGGAGTCGAGGTAGTCGCGCACGATGCGACCGATGCGGGCGATCTCGCGGGTGGACACGTCCAGGCGCTCGCGCAAGCTCGGGGACAGATCACGCTGCGACAACGCGAGCTGCAGATGGCCTGACACCGACGAGAGAGGCGTGCCGATCTCGTGGGCAAGCTGCGCCGCCAACTGGCCGAGCGCGGCCAAACGCACCTTCGATGCGTTCTCCCGGCGCAACTCGTTGAGTAGACGGTTGAGTTGCTCGAGGGCCGTGTTCTTGCGGGACAGATCCTGCGTGGCTATCTCAATCTCGCGCGCGAGCCGCTGGTTGAAGGCGTGGATTTCGCGGTTCGCGGTGGAAAGCTGCTCCAGCATTCGGTTGAAGCCGTGGGATAGGCGGCCCACCTCGTCGTTCGTGTCGGTCGGCACCCGCCGATCCATGTCGCCAGCTTCGACGTCGCGCATGGCGCGCGCCAGGATGTCGAGGCGCCGCAAGACCACGCGGTCGATAATGAACCCAGTCAAGAGCATGAGCACCATGAGCTGGCCAAGACCGAGCAGCAGTGACCAGCGTTCCGTCACCTTGATGACCGATTGCACTGGCCCCAGGCTCCAGTTCATGCTCAGCACAGCGACCCAAGGTCCCTTGAGGTCGACGTTTCTGCTGACCACTTGGATGTCGTCGCCCTCGGTGGCCTTGCGGGTGTAGATGATGGGCTCGCGGGGGATCGAGCCGAGGCGAGTGATCTCCGTGGCCTCTCCTCGCTGGGCGAAGATGCGGGTCGCACTTTCGCGCTCAATGACCAGTTGCAGGCGCTGAATGCGCGGATGCCGGTTGATGTAGTTCGAGAGCGCGATGGCCAAGTCGCGGTCCTCGGCGTCGGCGTCGAAACGCTCCAGGGTCTGCTTGATGTCGTCTGCAATTTCGTCTGCTGAGGCAAGCGCCTGCCGGGTCAGCTCGCGGCGCATGGCGTAGATGCGCAGCCAGTAGGTTGCACCTGCGGTCACGAGGACGCTGACCGCGACGAGCAACCAAACTTTGGTCCGGATGGTCACGCGTGAATCCTAGTCGCAATTCTGCGGCGGCGAACGCCAGCCGACAGGAGAATAGCAGCCGGCAACAAAAAACCCCCGGGGATCATCCCGGGGGTTTTTGCGGAGACACGGGGCGGCCAGATAAGTCCGGCCGCCCTGCGTCCTTCCCAGAAGTCGAAGTTCGTTACTTCGCCTCGTCCTTCTTCTCTTCGCCACCCTTCTTGTCCTTCTTGCCCTTCTTGCCCTTCTTGCCTTTGGCTGGCTTGGCGGTGTCACCAGCCGCGGCCGGCTCGTCGGCAGCAGAGGCGAAGGTCGTGGAGGCAGTCGGGATAACGAACGCGAGAGCGAGGAGGATTGCGCGGGTCAGCTTCATAGTGGTCTCCTTGTCGGATTCTGTTTTCTGGCCTTAGGGCCGGGAACGACTACCCAGCCTTGCAGCCCATGTGCCACGCCGTGCTCATGGGCAGAATGTAGTGATTCTGAGCAGTTAGGAACTTCTCGGTACAGAATTGCCGAACCCGAGTGAGGCAGTTTTGCTTGCGCGAGACTGAGCATGTGGCGATGTGCCGCATGTCCCTAGCCTCCCACGCGGGCTACTTCTGGTCGGTCTGCGTGAGGATGGCGATGTTCTTGGCTCCCGCTTTCTTGGCTATGGCCATCAAGTCAACCGCCTCGCCCAGAAAAACGTTCTTGTCGCCACGCATAAGGAGGGTTTCGGAGCCCACGTCGTTGAGCGCCTTGCGGATCTCCTGTTCCAGGTTGGCCACGTCGACCTTTTTGGAGAACAGATAGATCTCATTGCTCTTGGTCACGGTTAGGATGGGATCGGTGCGTTTCTTGGTCACCGCGCCGGCCGCGTTCGCCTTGGGCAGCGCCACCTTCACACCCGTGCGCGAGGTGATCTCCGATTCGACAATGGCGGTGGACGTGACCATGAAGATGATGAGCAGGACCAAGAACACGTCGGTCAGCGGCGTGATGTTGATCTCCGCCACCACGGTCTCGCTGACGTCGGGCTCGCTGTCGGCAGCGCTGGCGTCCTCTATTTGTATGTTCATCCCCATCGGCGGGATCTACGACGGCGGGGCGTTTTTCTCTGTGGGCGGTGGAGCCGCACCGGGCAGCGCGGGGGGAACCTCGCGGGTTTTCGCGTACTCACCCAGCACCAACAGGAACTCTTCGCAGAAGACTTTGTACTCGACTGCGATGGCGCCTACCCGCGAGACGAAGTAGTTGTAGGCGATAACGGCGTAGATGGCGACCATGAGGCCGGCCGCTGTTGCCACCAGCGCGGCTGCGATCCCCTGGGATACGACCTTGAAGCCGCCCGTGCCCGCCGTTGACATTGATTGGAATGCCTTGAGGATGCCCACCACGGTGCCGAACAGCCCGACGAAGGGCGCGGATGACCCCACCGTCCCGAGGGCCCACAGGTTGCGCTTGAACGACGCGATGGCGACCGTCCGCTGCGACATGACGGTTTCGGTGGTCTTGTGCGGTGTCTTGGCGAACGCGTGCAGACCGCGGCCAAAGACGGTGGCCAAGGGATCGTTCGACGTCGCGCAGAAGGCGTTGGCTTTGGGCAAGTCCCCGCTCTCGATGGCTCCGATCACGTGGTTCTTGAATACCTCGGACTTGGGCAGCACGTTCCACAACGCATAGACGCGCTCGCAGATTATCGTCACACCCGCGACCGACCACAGCAGGAGGAGCAACAGGATCATCCACTCGTCGTGGATCAGATTGAGAATGGTTTCCCAGGTCATGGACGCGAGCCCCAAGCGTGCTCGGCGAAAGTCGCTTTGTCCAGCCCCTGGATCTTACTCTACAATGTCGGCATGCCCCAGGCTTCCCAGGGAGGCGGTGAGTTTCACCTCGCGCGCAAGCTCGCAGTGGCCGAGCTGTTGCTGGGCACGACCGAGTTCGCGGTGTGCGTCCCGCCTCTGGTTCTGTGCGCGCGAATCCTGCCTGACCGGTGGCTGTGGGCCAAGGTTCTTGTGCCAGTCTTGCTGGCCGCCTGGATTGCCTCGCTGTTTCGTCTGGTGGATCTCCTCCGCTCTGTGGTCCATCAACTGGCCGTGCTCCAGCGAGGCGAGAAGGCTAAGGCGCTCGACACGGCGCTGACCCGCCGGGCGCTGGCGCGTGCGCCTCGCGAGAGTGCGCTTGCGCACTTCGCGCTGTGGACCGGCCTGGCGCTGGTCCTGGCGGTTGCATTCTTCCGCTCGGGCGGGCGTGACCCTGCCGAGGCCGCCGCGCTGGCCAACCTCGGTGTCCTTTCTGCGGCGGCGGTGGCGGCGGTGCGGCTTTTGGTTCTCGACCGCATCATGGGAGCCGTCCGGCCGATTCTCACGCCTCAGCTCCAGCCCATTCAGGCCTTCGTAGGGGCCTACCGGGGTTGGTTCGCTTGCGCCGCCCTGGCCGCGTTGGGGCTGTCGCACGCCCTGCTGGCGCTCATGGCCTATGGGCTGCTGGGGCTGCCCGGGATGGCTCGGGCCGCTTTCCCGCTGTGGGCCATTCTGGCTGCGGCGGCCTTCATCTGGTGGCGTTCCTTCGTTCGTCAGGCCGCGCCTCTCGAGCAGTATTTCGACGCGACGGTGCGCGTGCGCGGCAGCAAGGGGCCGGCACGCGACGAACCCAAGGCGATCGCGGCCTTCCGGGCTGCGCAAGCTCTGCCCTACCAGCTTTCCGCCCGGCAGGCTCTGGCCATCGGGGTGGCCGGGGCCACGGCACTGACCGCGACCTGGCCTTGGCCGGGCTTGCATGGCCACGCTGTCGGCCGGATGCTTGTCACGCTGGCGCTGGTCGCGGGCGTGGTGGCGATCTATCAGAGGCTTGCTCTGCAGGAGATCCTACGGCCGCTGGTTCGCCATCTGGGCTCGCGCCATGCTCTTCCGCCGGCCCAGATCACCTCGCCGGTCGGCCTGCGCCTGAAGCTGGCCGCGTCTTTCGTCGGAGTATGGGGCCTCGGCGTCGGGTTCCTCTGGCTCTTTTCGCAGGCCGCTCCTGGGGTGGGTGCGCGGCTTGCGTTTGGGGTTGGCATCGCCCTGGCTGCTGGGCTCGTGCTGCTTGCCGTGCGCGATGTGGTGGCCCCGTTGCGCGCGCTGGAGGAGCGATCAGGTGAGATGTCCAAGGGGCAACTGGCCCGTCCGGTCCCACCCTGGGGCGACGCCGACGAGCTCGGCCGCCTGGCGGTGATCTTCGAGGAGATGCGACGCTCGCTACGCGACCGTCTGCGCTCGACAGAGTCAATCAACGTCGACTTGGAACGCGAGGTGCGCCGGCGCACCGAGGCACTGGAACAGCGCAACGCCGAGTTGCGAGACGCGCTCGACAAATTGCGACGGGCGCAGGACAACCTTGTTCGGAGCGAGAAGCTGGCCTCCATGGGCCGGCTGGTCGCGGGGATTGCGCACGAGATCAACAACCCGGTCAACGCTGTGATTAACTCACTCGGGCCGCTCGCGGACGCCGTGAAGCGCATCGAGGCGGTCGAGCCCCAAGGTCCGATTGCGAAACTTGCCGCCGAGGCGGCGGAGATTCTCGCCGTGGTCCAGCGCGGGGCTGCGCGGACCAAGAGTATCGTGCAGGCTCTGCACGGCTATGCGCGGGGTGACGAGTCTGTCGAGCGGGAGGTTTTCCTCGCTCGCAGCGTGGAGGACACCCTTGGGTTGCTGCAGCACCGGCTGCGCCACGTGCAAGTCGTCAGTGAGGTGGATCCCGAGGCGCGCATTCGTGGCTTTCCAGGGCAGATAGACCAGGTCCTGATGAATTTGCTGACCAATGCCGCGCAGGCCATGGGCGATCGAGGTGGAACCATTCGCGTAAGTGGGCAATCCCGCGAGGCCCGGGTTCTGCTGACGGTGAGTGACGAGGGTCCCGGAATTCCCGCCGATGTTCTGCCGCGGATCTTCGACCCGTTCTTCACCACCAAGGACGTGGGCGAGGGTTCGGGGTTGGGGTTGTCGATCGTTCACGGCATCGTCGAGCGCCACGGCGGCCAGATCGATGTGGACAGCAGGCCAGGGCAGGGGACGACGTTCACGATCTCTTTCCCTCGTCCGGGCATAGAGCCGCCGTCCAGCCGCACAGCGTAGATTCAAAAGAGGCTACCGGTTCAGAAACCGGACCGTGTCCGTGCGGTAGCGCAGCAACGCTCGGCAATTGTTGAGTTGGTTGTGGGTGCTAGCTCACTATTTATCGGGATGCTCCGCTTGTCTTGATGCGATCTGGCCGTCGGAGGACATGGCAGGGCGAAAACTTGACGGCCGAGTTCACCGGGATACGGTGGGTGTAGGTATAGGTAGCAGTAAGAGCACCACGTCGAAACGGGGAAAAAAATGGCGATAGCGAAGAACAAAGGTGAAGCGCCAGGACGAGGCCGCGAGATTATTGGAATTGGGCTTTTGGGTTTGGGTGTGTTTTGCATGGTGTCACTGGTGTCCATGCAGGCTGGACGCGGTCATCTGATGGGTCCAGGGGGTGCTGCCACCGCGACTGGCCTTTACTCTCTGGCCGGACTGTGCGCCTACCTCGTCGTGGCTGGGGGGCTACTGCTCGCGGTTCGCATGTGCCGTGCTCGTCAACTCATCGAGGATGTCATGGGTGTGCTGGGGTTTCTGGCTTTGCTCTGCTCAGCGGCCGTTCTCTTGCATCTTCCTTTTGCTGGCGAGCCGGTCAGCTTGCGCGGCCCGGGCGGACTGCTTGGGCAGTGGCTGGCGGAGGGCGCTGCCGGCTTTGTCGGTGGTGTGGGCACGGGCCTGGCCGCCGCGACGTTGCTTGCGATTTCGCTCATCTTGCTCACTCAGGTGCGCGTTGCCGAGGTTTTCGCGGCGCTGGCTTGGGCCGCTCGGGGCGCGGGGCGCGCGATTCGGGTCGTCGCCTGCGCAGCGGCCTGGCTGGCCGTGGTGGGTGCGCGCTCCCTCGGACGCATGGTATTGGCCATGTTCCCGGAGAAAGAGGAGGCCCAGGAGGTCGAGGATCACCAGGCGGTCGAGGACCAGGCTGCCTGGGATGCAATGCTGCATGAGGATGAACTTTGCCCAGCGGCGTTGGCGGCGCCGGCCGAGACCTTGAGCGAGGGCGACAGCGACGTGAACGGGGCAGACGATTCTGGAATGACAGTTGGCTTCGCCGAGCTGGGCGGAGGCACGGATGCGCTGGCGGACGAGGCACCCATCGTGCACGAAAATGAGGAACGTCGAGCGATGGCGGCCCTGGTCGCCGAGGTTGCTGCAGTCGAGTGCGCGGCCCCGGTCGAGCCGAAGCAGCCGTTTGTCGAAGCGAAGCCCGAGCCGAGCATCGTTCCGGCCGTGACCGCGGCGTTGGAGGAAGGCGTAACCGAGAAGAACGCGGAGCCTCTTGACGAAGAGATCGGGGCGGGGCCAGTCATCGTGCAACCCGTGACTCGCACGCAGATGGGTGAGGAGGCGGCCGAGCAAGCGGCCTCGGACGAGGGGGAAGGCCTCGGCTACGTGCGCCTGTCCGAAGGCGCTTTTCAGCTTCCTTCCACCGACATTCTAGAATACCTCCCCCCTGAGGGCGGTGCGATCGACGAGAAGACCTTGAAGACCATGGCCACGCGCCTGGAGCAGGCCATGGGCAACTATGGCGTGCGCGGCAACGTCACCGCGATTCAGATGGGGCCGGTCATCACCACGTTCGAATTCGCCCCGGTTCCCGGGACGCGTACTGGCAAGATCGTGCAACTGGAAAATGATCTCGCCATGGCGCTGGAGGCGCAGTCGGTGCGCATCGTGGCTCCCATCCCGGGCAAGGCCGTGGTGGGTGTGGAGATCCCGAACAAGAACCGCGAGATGGTTTATCTCAAGGAGATCCTCGAGGACGATTCATTCCGCAAGGCCACTTCCAAGTTGCAGATCTGCATGGGCAAGGACACCAAGGGCGCGCCGGTCAGTGTGAACCTGGCCAAGATGCCCCACTTGCTGGTTGCCGGCACCACCGGGTCGGGCAAGTCCGTCGCGGTGAACGGAATGATCACCAGCATTCTCTTCTCGGCCACGCCGGAAGAGGTGCGCTTCATCATGGTGGACCCGAAGCAGCTTGAGCTGTCGATCTACGAAGGCATTCCTCACCTGCTTCTGCCGGTGGTCGTGGATTCCAAGAAGGCGTCGCTGGCGCTGCGCTGGGCGGTCGACGAGATGGAGCGTCGATACGAGCTGCTTTCCAAGAGCGGTGTGCGCGACATCTCCAGCTACAACGCAAAGATCGAGGCCGCGCGCAGCCAAGCGGCGGTGGCGGAGCCGCTGGCCGAGTCGCCATCCAAGCGCGGCAGGCGACTCAAGTTGTTCATCGCCGGCGAAGATGGCGTGGAACGCGAGGTCGAGGTGGACGCGGAGAGCGGGCCCACCCTGGCGGCTGGCGACGGCACCATCAGCGACGAGCGGGCCGAGGAGATCTCGGCCGCGTCCGCCGCAGTGCAAGCGGCCAGGGAAAACGGCGAAGCCCCGGCTCGCAAGCTGCCCTATATCGTCATCGTCATCGACGAGTTTGCCGATCTCATGATGGCAGCGCCCAAGGACGTGGAAACCGCGGTGGCGCGGCTGGCACAGAAGGCGCGTGCGGCAGGGCTGCACCTCATCCTGGCAACCCAGCGGCCCTCAGTGGACGTCATCACCGGTCTAATCAAGGCCAACTTCCCCAGCCGCATCGCCTTGCAGGTGGCATGCAAGATTGACTCCCGCACCATCCTTGACCAGCCCGGCGCTGAGACGCTGCTGGGTAACGGTGACATGCTGTTCTCCGATCGCGGCACGAAGCTGAAGCGCATCCAAGGCGCCTTCCTGTCGGACGGCGAGGTTCATCGCGTGGTGGAAACCCTGAAGAAACAGGGCAAGCCGGTCTACGACATGAACATCCTCACCGAGCGTGAAGAGGACGGCGAGGAAGGGGGAGCGCCGCGCGAGGAATTCGCGGACGCGCTCTACGACCAAGCTGTGGCCATTGTGTGCGACACCCGCCAGGCCAGCGTGTCCTTCATCCAGCGCCGCTTGCAGATCGGCTACAACCGGGCAGCGCGCATGGTCGAGCAGATGGAAAGGGACGGCCTGGTGGGGCCGGCCAATGGTATCAGGCCGCGCGAGGTGTTGGCGCCGCGCGGCGAGTATTTGGCGGCTGCTGAGTAGTGGACGACCGCGGCGGGATGGGGCGGGTCGGGCGCGTCCCCGACCGTAGGGGCGGGTTTCAAACCCGCACGTACAAAACAGATGCCGGCTAGTGTCTGCGGGGGAGAGGGGAGGGCACAGGGTAGGTGTGCGTTGGCGCGGCCAGCGTGAAAGGCGCAAAACTTCCGAGAACCGTTGTAAAGTAAGGCGTGGCTCCCCTCGGGCTTTCTCTCATCCTCTACGCTGCGGCGGTGGCGGGCGCCCTGGCCGGCGCGCTGGCACGGAAGCCGATGATCTTCTGCATCGGCAAGCCAATCGCCACGGTGTTGTTGTTCGCTGTCCTGGGCAGCATGCCCACCGACCGGTTCGGTTACCTGATGTTCAACGGCATCGTCCTATCTCTTGCCGCCGACATCACCCTGCTGGCCGAGGGCAACGAAGCGCTGGTGGTGGGGCTGGGGCTGTTTCTGGTCGCGCATCTCTGCTATGGGCTCGCTTTTTTTGGCGCGGGGCCAGGTGGATGGCTGGCAGTGCCGGGTCTGGCGGTTTTTGGCGCGTGCTCGGCGTGGCTGGTGCGGCGCCAATGGCGCGGGCTGGAGCCGGGACTGCGTGCGCCGGTCGGGGCCCACGTCCTAGGTCTGATCGTCATGGTGGCAGGTGTGTTCTCCACCCTCGCGGGACGGGCCCTGCTTGAGCTGGCCGCGGTGGCGGCCATGGGGGCAACCATGCTCTACTTTTCCCAGGCCCTGCTGCCTTGGGCGCGCCTGCGGCGCTCTTCCATCTGGACGCAACCCATGACCCTTGGCCTCTATTGGGGGGGGCAACTCTGTCTCATGCTGGCGGCGCGCTGGGGCATCGGCGTCGAGGTCGTGCCATGGTGACTTTCTCTCTCATCCTGCTGCTTGCCGCCGGCGCTGCTGCCCCGGCCTCCGCTCCCGCCCAGGCTAAGCTGGTACGGCTTGACCTGCCGGCTGTGGTCGCGCGCGTGCAAAGCCGCTACGACCAGGCCAAGGATTTCCAGGCTCACTTCACCCAGAACTACAGTCGGTCGGTGGTAGGGCGCGTGACCGTCTCCGCCGGCCAGGTGCATTTCAAGAAACCGGGGCGTATGCGCTGGGACTACGACAAGCCCGAGGCGCGCATGTTCCTGTCCAACGGGCAGTTCCTTTGGCTGTACGAGCCGTCGGAAAAACAGGCGTTCAAGCAGGATCTCAAGACATCGCAGCTACCGGCGGCCCTAGCCTTCCTCTTGGGCAAGGGCAGAATCGCTGACGAGTTCGAGGTGGCGTGGTCCAGCGATGCGCGTTTTGGCCGGCCCGATGACTATCGTTTGTCGCTGCGGCCCAAGCAGCCCCAGGCCACCTACAAGTCCATCGTCTTCGTCGTGGACGCTGGTGACTTTTCGGTTCGCGAAAGCGTGCTCGTCGATCAGCAGGGCAACGTGAACCATTTCGTGTTCTCTGACCTAAAGATCAACGCCAAGGTCTCCGACGAGGTTTTTCGTTGGAGCCCGCCCGCCGGGGTTCGGGTGATCGACACTGGTAAGCTGGGGAAGCCATGATGGGGGTCGGGTTGCTCACCCTGCCGGCGGCGCCTGTCCGCGCATGTTTCGCAGGGCCGTGCTCAGTCGCGTGGGGAGCCGGCGAGCTCCCCCTACGGGGGCTTCGGGACGGGTCGGGGGCCGAAGGGCGGAGCGAACCCTTTGAGGGTTCCCATCTCAACGATTCTCATGGTCGTCACAGACGCCCCACGGGATCCTGGAGGTAACCAATGACACGCTTGGGACTAGTCGCAGCAGCCTTGGTCAGCTTGAGCCTGGCATCGCCCGAAGTAGCGGCCCAGGTCGACAAGCCCCGCTTTGTCTTCATTTTGGACAACTCCTCTACCATGGCCTCGAACGCGGCCGGGGTGGGAACCCACGGAGACGGCTCGCAGAGCCAGCCGGGCTGTGACCTCGACGGACTCTCCACCGGAGGCTGGAAGTACGACGACAGCAAGCTCTACCAGGCCAAGTCGGCCATCATCGACACCATCTCGGCCTTTGGCTCGGCTGAGTTCGCGCTCGCCACCTATGCGCGCACTCTGCTGGGCCAGCCCTGTCAGACGGACGGCGACTGCGCAGCCATCGCGTCGGGTACATCCTGCGTGGACCTGCCCGAAGATGCCACGACGCAGAAGTACTGTGTTCGGCACATGGGCGACACCTATCTGGAATGCTCGTCGGGCGCGAGCTGCACGGGGTGCGCCAACCCGGCTGACACCAACGATCGCATTTTCGAGTGGAGTCCGCAGGGCTGCGGTGGGGCGCAGGTCATTGTTGGATTTCCCAGCAGCGGCTACAACTACCCTGACATCTACCACTGGATCGACGGCAAGGAGGACTTGCCTCCTTTCACGGCAGCCTCGAACCGTGAGATCCGGGCTGAGACCCCCAGGACTCCCCTGGCAGCCAGCGTCTACTCCGTGCGCGACTGGTTGCTCAACACGAATGAGACCGACGTGGGGGCAGACTCCGGGTTGTTGTCCAGCGATCCGACTGCACGCGATCCGCGCGCTGCCTGCCGGCCGTATAGCATCATCCTGGTTACTGACGGGGAAGATACCTGCGCCGCCGACCCCAGCAATGACCCTGTGAAAGCGGCGAGCGATACCTACAGCGCTGGCATTGCGGTCTACGTGGTCGGTCTTGGCACCGGGTCATCCGATTCATTGAGTCGCATGGCATTGGCGGGCTCGGGCAACAAGAAGTCCGTGTATCTCGCTAACAACCGGGCTGACCTGGCGTCGAGCTTGGGCGACATCATCGTGAACTCTATTCCGGTGCCAAAGTGCAACTGCGACGCCACGTGCTATGATGAGGCAGTGGCTTTTCCGCTAAAAGGCCAGCCGTGTTCTGTGGGGGTGGGCCGCTGCACGCGACAAGGTGTCTACGCTTGCAACGCGGCGGGGGATGGGGTGATCTGTGCCGCTGCTGCAGGCTGCGGGGCAGCGCCTCTGGTTGCCGGAACACCCTCGCAGGAGGTCTGCGGCACCGCGCCGGGCTGTCTAGCGCCTACTGCGGCCGAGTGCGCTGACGAGAATTGCGACGGGCAGATCGACGAAGGCTTGTCTTGCGCCTGCGCCTACCAGCCCGAGGTGTGCAATGGGTTGGACGACAACTGCAATGGGATTATCGACGATGTCCCATCGGCAAGTTGTGGTGCTAGCGTGGGTGAGTGCCGGCCGGGGGCCACGGCTTGCGTGGACGACGGCGCGGGCGGAAAGAAGACAGTGTGCCAGGGTGCGATCGGACCCCAACCCGAAATCTGTGACAACAAGGACAATGATTGTGACGGGGTTATCGACGGCTTTTCGCAGGCATGTTTCCCGGTGGGCGCGTCGGGGTGCACTTTCAGCTCCGGGGCGGGAACTTGGAGTTGCAAGGGGATTTGCGTGACTGGCATGCAGACGTGCGTGGCTGGCACCTGGCAGAACTGTGTGGGAGCGACGACGCCCCAGACCGAGATCCCGTGCGATGGCAAGGACAACAACTGCGACGGACAGGTAGACGAAAACGACCCTAACTCAAGTACGCCCTGCTATCCCGCGGGGGCCGTGGGCTGTGACGTGTCGACCGGGAAGTGCGTTGGTGTCTGCGCTCTTGGGCACCAAGGATGCCAGACCAACCCCATTACCGGCAAAGGCGAGTTGGGCTGCGTGGGTGCGGTGACGCCCACGCAGGAGCTGTGCAACGGCAAGGACGACGACTGCGATGGCAGCGTGGACGAGGACTTCCCCAACCTGGGCAAGCCATGCAACGAAAGTTCGTGCCAGGGGGCGGGTCAGTACATCTGCAACGCTCAAGGGACGGACGTAACGTGTACAGTCGGCTCGCTCGGCCCCACGCCCGAGATCTGCGACGGGATTGACAATGACTGCGACGGCATAGTTGACAACCCGAATGCGACCATGCCCGGGGTTGGCATTACCTGCGGCAGTGCGGTGGGCGAGTGTCGGCAGGCTGTGAGCGCTTGCGTGAACGGGCAGATCGTGTGCGACGCTGTGGGGCCCACGCCCGAAGTGTGCAACGGCAAGGATGACGACTGCGACGGAAGTGTCGACGATGGAGTCGTCCCGCCTGCCACTGACTGCAATCCGCCCGGTTTGGCGCCCGGCGCACCTCTGCAGGGCGAATGCAAGCCGGGGCATTTTCAGTGCGAGGGCGCGGCCGGCTGGGTCTGCACCGGCGGGGTGGGGCCAAGCCCTGAGATCTGCGATGGCAAGGACAACGACTGTGACGGCCAAATCGACAACGGCGCAGATTGTGGTGTGTCCGCGATCTGCTTGGACGGCCAGTGCGTGCCGCGCTGCCGAGAGAACGAGGAGCCATGCAGCGCCGACCGCTATTGCCAAAACGGAGCCTGCCTGCTGAGCGCCTGTGCGCTGAATCCCTGTCCCGCCGGTCAACTGTGCGGCGCCCAAGGCAATTGCTACGATCCCTGCGCGCAGGTCACCTGCCTGCCAGGCGCCACCTGCCAAAACGGCCTGTGTCGGGATTGCTACTCGCGCGGCTGTGCGACTGGGCAAGTCTGCCACAGTGGGCAGTGCGAGTCCGATCCCTGCCTCAACGTAGTCTGCGCCTCTAGCCAATATTGCAACAACGGAACCTGCGTGCGGAGTTGTACGACCGTGACGTGCCCCACGGGTCAGAGTTGCCATACGGGAGTGTGTGTGGCTGATACCTGCGCAGCCGTGACTTGTCTCTCGGGTTCCTACTGCAATCCCTCGACGGCCGCCTGTCAGAACCGGATCTGCCCGTACATTTCGTGCGTGGCCGGCACGGTATGCGTCGAGACCACGGGCAAGTGCCAGGCAAGCCCCTGCGAAGTGGTTACCTGCCAGAGCGGGGAGGTATGCGCCGTCCAACCTGACGGGCGTGCGGAGTGCGTTCTGAAAAAGAATGCAGATCCGTGCGAACTGATTAGCTGCCAGAGCCCCGAGGTATGCGTCGTCCAAGCCAACGGACTTGCGGTGTGCGTTCTGAACCAGAGTCCGGGGGAGGTCCAGGTCAAGCCAGGGAGCCGAGGCCTGTTCGGTTGTGCAGTCGGTGGCAAGGGTGCCGGAGCTGGACCTGAGGGCGGGGGCTGGGTTCTGGCACTGCTTGCTCTTGCGCTGGCGCGCGGGCGGCGACGAGGACGCTAGCCCTCCTCAAACGCGCGCGGGGCTGCCAAGCAGTACTCGATGGCAGGCTGGATCTTTTCCGGCGGCAATCCGCGCCAGAAGACGTGCCATTCGGGAAAGCGCGCCAGGCCATCGCACTGTTTGGCGTACCACGAGCAGATGGGATTGGAGGGCTGGGTGCGCCAGAAGAAGGTCGGATAGTCACGCGTGAGGAGCGACCAAATCTCGCCGCCGATGCCTTCACCCTGCGCTTCCCGCTCGACGGCGAACTTGGACAAATACGGCGCCACCGGCTTTTGCCCCACGAGCGCCGCACCCAGGTAGCCCTCCTCTAGGTATATGCGCTCGGCGTCGCTTTCGATCAGCCCGCCCGGGTCCATGGCACCCGCAACCAGGGCTCGACCGAACGCCGATTGCAGAAGCCCTTGCAGCCGTTCGCGGTCGACGCGCGCCAGGCCGTCGTGGGTCTCGATGCGCGAGCCCCGGCGAATCATCGTGCCGGCGCCGTTGACCGTGAACAACTCGCGCAGAAGCTGCAAAGGGTTGACCACGGCCACGCTCATGCGCTGGGGAACCTGATCGAGAAGAGTCTTGACGTGCCGGAGCAGCGAGGCGTGGCGGCGTGACAGGTGGCCGGTGGCCATCAGTCGTTCGTAGTCGTTGGACAGGTTGACCAGCGAAATGGACGGAGCGCCCTCGCGTTCGAGGCCGGAGCTGGTGGAAAGGAACACCACCTTGCGGGTTTCCAGGCCGGCGGCCAGGCTGTGCAACAGGCTAAAGCGGTCTTCGATGTCCAGTTCCTTGGCCGCGTCCAGCGATACGATGGGGATGGTGTTTTGCTGGAGAGTTTCGCGCACCGACTCGCGAATTGCGGCCGGAAGATCTGGTCCTGAGCCAATGGTCCGGGCGGGCACCTCATCTTCCAGCAGCCATTCCAAGATGCGCTGCGACTGCCGATCAGCATCGCGCGCGTCGAGCAGGCCCACCAAGACCACGGGGTTGAGGCCTAGGCCGGCCAGGATGCGCAGATCGAAGTGGAAGGGATCGAGAGCGGCACGCACGATTTGGGCGTCGGCTACGATGATGGCGAAGCTCTCCTTGCGCTGGGCGCGGAAAAGCTTCAGGTAGAGGTCCACATCGGCCTTCTGGCCGACACTTTCGAGAAATCGTTGGATGACTTCTGGTTCCATCACTAAATGATCCGCTGGCTGCCAACCATGACCCCAGTATGGCGGCGCCGTCAATTGTCGATGTAGCCGCGGCTTGCGGCAGTGGTACTCTGGCCGTCGGAAACATGAGCGACCGAGGCATGGCTCCCACCGAGATGGCGGATGCTGCGCGCGATCCGCGTGTGGGCACGGTGGTGGGCGAGCGCTACCGCGTGCTTGCGCGCATCGGCGAGGGAGGCATGGGGGCGGTGTTCCGGGCCGAGCACATCTTGATGAAGAAGGTGGTGGCACTGAAGCTTCTGCACGCCGAGATGGGACAAGTCGAAGAGGCGGCGCGGCGCTTCGAGCGCGAGGCCCAGTCGGCTTCGCGTCTGAATCATCCCAACATCATTTCGGTCACCGATTTTGGACGCAACCACACCGGCGAGTTGTTCCTGGTCATGGAGTTCGTGGCGGGCGAGTCGCTGGCTGAGGTTCTGGCGCGCTATGGCCAGCTAGACGTGGCACGCGCGTGCCGGCTGGCGGGCCAGATCCTGAGCGCGCTCGAGCACGCGCATGCGCAGAAGGTCATTCACCGCGATCTGAAGCCGGCCAATATCATGCTGGTGCAGAGCCTGGATGCGCGTTTGGGTGAGACGGCCAAGATCTTGGACTTCGGAATCGCCAAGATCACGGAAAGCAGCGAGGGTGAACCAACGCTGACCAAAGGCGCGATGATCTTCGGCACGCCAAGCTACATGTCGCCCGAGCAGGCCGCTGGGCAGGAGGTTGACAGCCGATCCGATCTCTATTCGTGCGGGATCATCCTGTACGAGATGTTGACCGGCAAGAAGCCCTTCGAGGTTGAGGACGTGGTCAAGCTGATGGCCATGCAGGTGACGGCGCCGCCTCCGGCGTTTGCCCGCGTGGCACCCGGGGCAGACATCTCGGCTCCCCTGGAGGCGGTGGTCATGCGGTCGTTGGAGAAGGAGCGCGAGCGCCGCTACCGTACCGCAGCCGAGTTCCGCGAGGCTTTGGAAAAGGCGGAGGCCATTGGCATGGGTGCGCGCCCGGCCGCGGCGCCGGTGCGTCTGGGCAGCAAGGCCGTCGCCGCATTGTGGGCTAGGCGGTGGATGATGTGGGCTGTGCTCGGCAAGCTGTGGTTCGCGCTGGGCTGGGCGGGATGCCAGATGGCTAGGGCGGCGCGCTCACTCATCGCGCGCCTGCCCCCGCGGGCACGGCCGTGGGCCAAGCCTGTGGCGGCTCTCGTGGCTGCGGGATTCGTGGTGGCTCTGCTCTACGGCCACCGTCACGGCGTGGCCCCGCGCCTGCAGCCGCCACGGCCCAGGCCAGTCGCGCAGGAGATGAAATCGCCCATCAAGCAGATCGAGGCTGCCATGGCCAAGGCGCACTTTGCCGAGGCCCGCGTCCTCATCATGCAACAGATCTCAGAGCACCCTGACGTGGCGAGAGTGCGCTACCTGCTGGGGAACTTGGAATTCGCTGACAAGAATCCGGGCGCTGGCGTGCAGGCCTACGAGGAGGCGCTGCGCATGGATGCGGGGCTGCGCGGAGATGCCGCGTTGCTGGTCAACCTGCGGGGGCTGCTGCCGGACAAGAAGCTCGGCCGCTCGGCCCTTGATCTCATGGTCAGGCAGGTCGGCGTCCCGGCCTGCGGCGCGCTAGCCGAGATTGCCAGCAGCGACCGACGCATGGACTTCCGGCAGGATGCGCGTTCGGCTTGCGACAACCTGGGTTGCGCCGACAAGGTCGACCGCGTGCAGAGCTACGCCCTGGAATTGGCGCAGGGAAAGACCTGCGCAGAAAAGCGCGAGGCTGTGCAACAGCTTGGCGGCAGCAAGGATCTTCGCGCGGTCGAGCCGTTGCGCAAGGCTCGCTACGGTGAGCGAGGGGGATTCCTCGGCAAGGTGCTCGGCGGCAGTGGCAACGCCTGTATCATCAAAGACATCGACGCGGCCTTGAAGCTGCTGGGCGTCGAGCCCTCGTCGCGCAAGAAGAGATAGCTAGCTATTTCACCACAGTCTCGCCCCCGGGCCGCTGGCCCGGATCCTTCAGGGGTGAAACTAGACGCGGGATGAAGGAAGAAGGGTGGGACGAGGCTCCGGCAGCTATGCCCCCAACTTTCTT
>Ga0182011_10001778_pt1 | contig 18718 bp, 17 predicted proteins | sample 711E1DmetaG_FD_120481 | JGI IMG/M metagenome (GOLD analysis project Ga0182011, IMG submission 120481) | Permafrost microbial communities from Stordalen Mire, Sweden - 711E1D metaG | ecosystem: Environmental > Terrestrial > Soil > Wetlands > Permafrost | place: Sweden: Stordalen | collected... | reverse complement strand
AGATTTTTCTTTATGAATTCCTACTATGGCCGGGGTTCAATCTTCGTACAGGGGAATACACCCCGATAAGTATATTGGCAGGACAGGAAAAAAGGAGGAATTGAATTGCAGTGAGGATCCCGCGGATTCACTTCTTCAGCTTCCTGAGGAATGCATCAATTTTCATCCCGTCAACGAGCTGCTTCTTTTTCAGGGTATCGGCTGCATCGAAGATGGCATATGCCTCGTCGCAATACTTGTCGAAAAATGCCCAGCTCATCTGCTGCTTGCGCCCCCATGTTACACAGACCGGCCCAATTGTTGTGTATCCCGGGACATATACGTAATGCCCGTTCTCCTGTTTTGGGGGTTCCGAAGTAGTGGTCCACGGCTTGCCGGCATGGAATTCGGGCAATGCCGAATCCGGCAGGGAAAGACCAAGGCCGGAACCGATATCCGCGTAGACCGTACTTTTAATCTCGTTATGGTTTTTCCGGTTGATCTCGGCAAACGCCTTGATCTTGTACTTCTTCTTTGCAGCGGTCCAGCCTTTCGTGCGCCAGAGCTTGACAGAGTCAAGTACACAGAGGCCGTTTTCCGTGTTCCCGTTCTCCTTATGCCATTCGTTCAGTACATCCGTATCGGTTATCGGCAGAATTTTTTTCTGCTCGGCATCTTCAAAGCGGAGTGTCTGGTGAGCCCTGCCGGCGATGACGCAATCTCCGTGGTAATCGTTGCCGAACATCGGTGTCGGGACACCGTTGTGCTGGACATCGAAATCATACTCCGGGGGTAATTTGGGAGGTGCTTTGAGAATAGACGACAATTGCAGGTTCCGGGCATCGCGTTTCGCTGGTAGTTTCCCAAATTTAATAATCCTTGTCAGATTCTTGTTTCTGGATACTGCCATGTTACATACTCCTATAAAAAATATATTCTGTCATATCATCCACATAAATCTTTGTGCTCCGGCGGTCACGACACAAATATCGCGTACACTAAAAAAAGTAAACCTGCCGTTTCATTTTGAGATCAATACAACCCTGCCGGGAAAAAGCAGGGGCCGGCTGGAACTTCCTGAAAAAGAGGAGGAACGGCAACAGGCAGTAACTCCCTTTTATTTTCCCTCACGGCATATCCGGTGATCCGGCCGGTTATCCGCAGGAGAATGCCCGGTGCCGGCTCCAAAATATTGCCGGAAGCCGTCTGGTTGCGGGTCTCCCTTTTCCCTGTGTCACTTCCTACAACAGCCCGAACAAGCGGAGCACTCCCACAAAAAGACCTCCCGCCATGAGAACGAGGAAGACCCGGGCCCAGAACTTCATTGTGACGACACCGGTCGGGTCCGGGTCCCGCGGGTGCATCTGCGTATCGGCGTAGTCCCGCATGAACGGGCGGCCGCATTCGGGGCAGACGGTATGGAATTCCGAATCAGCATAACCGCACTTCGGGCAGGTGAATGGCTCCCCGCTCATGGTTGTGCCTCCGGGCAGGGGAAATTTCCGGGAGTGGTTCTACCGGAAACATACCAGCATACGGCCGCGAGTGCCAGGAAAAGGATCCCGATGCTCGGCAATCCGAACATGAGATAGAGGAGTAAAAATCCATCATTCTCAACATGGGGCGGCCCCGGCATTATCAATCCTGCCGAGACAAGATAGGGTGAGAATTCAAAGTAAAGAGTCGCAACCGAACAGAGTGTGATGACAAGTGCAGTGCCGGCCAGAACCGGCACCCATCTTCCCAGCCATTTCTGCGACCAGAAGAAAAGTGCAGCGCAGGGAGGGAGGAGGCAGAATACCGTCTGCGACAAAAGAATCCATACAACACCTGGTTCATAAATCGGGGGGTTCAGGCCGGTGATGACAAGGAGTCCTGATACCAGCGAGGATACCACGGTAATAGCAAAAGCGAGGCAGAGTGGAATCCCCAGGTACCATGATGGGTTCTCTGTCCTCGTGCTCAGGAGGAATGCAACCCCCCCGCACAGCGAGATGAATGCAGTGAAGGAGAAATCACCGAGCATGAATGCCAAGGGCAGTTCCAGACCGGTGGTCATTACAAGATATACCTGCACGGTGTCCAGGACGCTGATCAGAGGAACAGAGAAGAACACCGCCGACATGACGACAAGTGCAAGGTATATTTTTTTCATGATCCTCTTTTCAAATGGACTCTCTTGATATTTTTACATAGAGTATTTGATATGAAAATGGTTTGAATATGACAATGTACAATTCTCGTTGAATTTTAACCTGTGGAGAATGCCCGGCGATCTCCTTTCGGACCCCTGCCCTCCGGGAATCATTGGCGCAGGAAATCCTGAAAAAGGACGGAAGAGAGGGTGCAATAAAAATGGGGATAATGCGGGAGAGGATCCGTAAAAATATTATCTCTTCTTTCCCGCTGCCCGTTTCACCGGCTTCTTTTTTATCGCCGCCTTCCCCTTCCCGCCCGGCACCACATCCTTCATCTCGCAGGGAATGCACTTCTCCACCTTCTCATCAAAGATACGATAGGCATTCGCCAGCACGGACGAGTTCGAGATCATGCCCGAGAGCAGGATCACCTCGAGGATCTCCTCGCGGGTTGCCCCCATCTTTAAGGCAGCCTGCATGTGGTAGCCGGTACAGTGCGGGCACTTCAGGGCTGCCCCCACCGCCATGCTGATCAGCTCAACATACTTCGGGTCGAGCGGGCTTGTCTGGGCAACGGTGCCCTTGTACAGCAGGTGGGAGATGAGCACCTCGGGGCGCTCGCCCATCCTTTTAAAGATGAGCGGGACCCTTCCGTACTCCTGCTCGATATCCTGCATCCATTCTTTTGCCGTCTTATCTGCGCCGGTATCTACAATATGGGCGAGCTTCTCTTCGAACTGGTCCTTGGTTGAGAGTGCTGATACTAACTTTACCATCATATCACCGTGTTGGTCTCGGAGAACGGCAGGATTTTCACCAGGATATAGTCCCGCATCCGCGAGGGGACAATCTCTGCCAGGTCCCCGAGTTTTATCCCATCCTCGATCTCGATTGCCCGCAACGGGGCTGCAAACGTGTCGTAGGGCAGCTTCACCCGGAGCCCCCGCATCTGTACCGTGAGGGGTGTAGGGGACGTGACATCGAGGATCGCCGGCACCTTCTCCCGGATCAGGTCCATGAGCCGTGCAGGGGAGACGGAGAGCGGGTCTTTGGCTATGTCGTCCCGCTTCTTCTCAACCACTCTCGTAATCTCTGCAACGATCTCATCCAGCTTCTCCAGCTGGTCGGCCTCTTTTGTCCTGCGCATGAAACGCCCGACATTGCCCACGTATCCCTCGACCGGCGGGTTCGTAATGCGCCGGAGGGTTTCTTCGGACGGCCCGCCGCACAGCACGATCGGCACCTCGATCCCGCGCCGGAGCGTTGGCATCTTGTACTCGATACAGGTCTCGAAGTTGCCCATGAGGTACACTGCGACATCGTGCTCGTTGATCACATCCCGCTCCTCGTCGTTCAGGCCGGCGATCCTTTTACCGGGCCCCCGGGCAAGGCTGACCATGTTGGTCTTTGCCCCGATCCGGCGCACGTACTCCGCAAGATCGCAGGACGGGTGGGGCAGGTGGTGGATCTCGAGGCTCATGCTCACGATCGCGATCTCGGTTCCCACGAGCGGCGAGTCCGTCACCTCACCAAAGAGGGGCTTTCCGATCCGGCGGATCAGCTCGATGTCCTCCCTGGGGACAAAGCACTGGAGCACGACCTCCGCTGCAATGATGTGCTTCTGGACGATATACCCGCCAAGGTCCTCGATCAGGTCGACAATGATGTCGTGCTGGTAGATCCCGCCCTTATAGGTGACCGGTACCAGGGTCATGGCTTCTCACCAATCAGGGCGAACTTCGCGGCAACCAGAGTATCGACATCCTCCGCAAGCGTATTCTCGCTTGCCACAAACGAGAACTTCGTCTTGGTGAACTTTTCGCTCCGCAGCCGGAAACCTTCCGGTGCAATGCACCGGAACGCGTAGATCAGATCCCGGAAGACGGACTCGCTCGGGTCAGCGACCACCAGGTCCTCGATCTCCCCGGGTGCCATCGTGACACCGTAGAGCATCACGGTGAAACGGTCCGGCTGTTCTACGTGGTCTTTCCCGAATTTCTCCCAGAAAATCTTCAGCATCGGGGCAAGGTAGGTCTCGTCCGAGATGACGAGGGTGATCTTTCCTTCGAGCGGGTTCACGTTCGCAAAGTCGCGGACACGGACGATCGTGGTGATCTTCCGGAGCGTCCCCACCGCGACGAAGATCGGCACCTTCGGGTCGATAAAGATATGGAGTTTCTCGATCACCTTGAGGAGGTTGTGGTCTAAGAGGACGTCGTTTGTGATCTGCCGGTAGTACTCCGCCCCCAGCGGTTCGGGGCACTCCACTTCAAAGTACTCAAGGGCAGCCATTTCATCGTTCCTGTATGAAACCTGATGCCAGGAGCGCAGACCCGACAGCGCCGATATACTGCGAGTACGGCGGCACGACAATCTTTGTCTGGAGCAGTTCGCCCATGGCAAAGACGAGGCCCTCGATGAGCGAGGTGCCCCCGACCATGATCACCGGCTCCCTGATGTCCACTTCCTGCAGCTGCTGTTCGAAGACCTGCTCGGCAACGGAATGGCAGGCTGCTGCTGCCACGTCTTCGCGGGTGCTCCCGGCGGCAAGGGCGTTGACCAGGCTCTGGGTACCAAAGACGATGCAGTAGCTGTTCATCGGCACCCGCCCGCCCATGCCTTTCATGGCAAGCGGCCCGAGATCGGTTATCTCGACACCGAGCCTTTTTGCGGTCATTTCCAGAAACCTCCCGCTCGCCCCTGCGCAAATGCCGCCCATCGTGAACGTGCCGGGGATCCCGTCCATCACCGAGATCGCCTTGTTGTCCATGCCCCCGATATCGATGACGGTAGCCGGCCCGTGCTGGCGGTCCGCAAGATAGACCGCTCCCTTCGAGTTGACGGTCAGCTCTTCCTGGATGAGGTCGGCCCTGATCTCCTTTCCTACAAGGAACCGGCCGTATCCTGTGGTACCGACCGCCTGGATCTCGTCCCGGGTGACCCCTGCATTATGGAGGGCGTACGCAATCACTTCCTGGGCGCTTTTAATGACTTCCGTGGTGGGTTGCCAGCCGGTGCCGATGATCTTGTTGTCCCTCATTATGACCGCTTTGGTTGTTGCGGAGCCCGAGTCGAGGCCCATGGTGAGACCCTGCTGGGTCTCCCGGGCGAGCAGGGCACGGCGCCTTGCAATCGTGGTAAGCGCTTCCATGCGGGTGAGGAGCGTCCCCGAAGTCGTGCGTTCGGTGAACGAGTAACTGACCACCGGCAGTTTCGAGTGCCCGGTGATATAGTGCCGGAGCTCGTTTCTCACAATCGCCGCCTCGGCGCAGCGGAAGCAGGTGGCGATGAAGACTGCGTCGGCATCCACCCTCCCCTCCACGAGCGCCATGGCCCGGGCAATGGCGAGTTTTAAGTCCGGGCTCCGGACATCGAGGCCGAACCGGTCGAAATCCCGGCGGATGTCCTTGAGCGCGATATCCGGGAAGAAGATCTCGCCGCCCACTTCATGGGCCGCGATATCGATCTCGCGCTGGATACCCGAATATTCCGGCCCGCAGGAGAGCTGGGCGATCCGTACCGGGGGGGTCATTTCTTCCCTCCCAGTCCGTCGAGGAATCGTTTTATCGCAGCAACGAACTGCACGCCCTCTTCCTCGCTCTTCGGGTAATAGAGGTCGAGCTTCGGGATGTCCTTCTGCCGCACGAGGAATTTTATCAGCTCGTTTGTACGGGCGCACCCCATGCAGCCGAACGAGAGGTCGGCGTCGTTGATGATGATCGCTGCCTCGCAGGTATCGATCATCGGCCCGTAGAGCGACATCCGGCCCCGGACTCCGGAGGGCACTTCGACTGCCGCCCACTTCAGGCCTTTTTTAGGCTCCTCGGGAGTGATCTGGAGCGGCGGGGATTCGAGTCCTGAGGTCTGGATGCGTTCGCGGATGGCTACAGCAGATGAGAGCGGGGTGTGGCCGTAGCGGGCCACCAGGTCAGAGAGGATCAGGCTCGTTGCAGGATAAATGAATACTTTTGCCATTTCAGGACTCCTGAGCATCGATCAGTTTCTTGAGCCGCCCGATATCGAGCGCCTTGTGCTCGAGCGGGTTCTGCGGCGGGGGAATGGTCGCTATATCACGGGTCTTTATCGCTTCAAGCCCGTGCGAGACATAAGGAATGACCGTCATCTCGTGTTCCATGCCATGGTAGCCCGGGCGTGCACCGCCGAGGTTTGCCCGGCAGCGGCGGGGATCGCCCGGCGGGAAACCGCGGTCCTTGACAAAGATATGGTCGGGATCGATCTTCCGGAGCTCGGTAACGATCCGATCCACTTCTTCCTCTTTCCCGCTGATGACAAGGCCGAAACAGGTCTCCTTGATCATGACACCTTTTGCTATCTCGTATGCCCGGATACCGAGATCTGCCGGGGTGATATCGAACGACTCCACCACTACGTATTTCGTCACGGTGCCGATATGGACCGGAGTATATTCCGTCACTGCCGCACCTCCCTGATATACACGTTCTCCCGCTCCTTTACTTTTTTGAGTTTTTCCGTATCAATGACCCTTCCTATCATATTGGTCCCGTCAAAGGGTTCGGATGTTGGCCCGAACTCCCGGTTGACCGAGAGGCGGACGCCCACGAGCCCCGCACCTTTGCGGGAATCGTTGGTAATGGCAAGGCCGGCCGCCGGGGCCTCGTCCACCGGTGAATTTTCCGGGTTGAGCTTGATGCCCACCGGGATTTCCGGCTTGAACAGTACTACATCATCGAACTTGAAAAAGACCGGCAGCATGCCGGTATCGTGCTCAACAAGACCGGTGATCCTCCGGAAGACCGCACAGCTTGCCGGTGCATGTGCATCGTCAAGCTCGATATCGATCACCTTATCAAACGGTGCGGTCGTGACGGTCGCCTTTCGTTCGGCCAGCACGTCCAGCGTGGTACCGGGGTCCTGGGAGACAACGATCCGCTCCGCGAGGTCCTTGTCAATGATCAGGGAAAAACCCCGGGCCAGTGCAATCTCTTTTGCCCGCTGGACCGGCAGGCCGAGCAGGTCGATTCGTTCCGGCTGCACGCTCACCGCGATTATGTCGTGCTCCTGCGCAAGCCGGACAAGCTCGATGCCCTGTACCACCTGCCCGGCAATGCTGTGTACCATGCTGCTCGGGACATCGGTGCGGTAGATGAAGACACCCCCGGCAGCCTTTCCCGTTGCCCGGACCGTCACGGCACCCTCTCGCCGCGGGTGATGGTATTCCCGAATAACATCCGTCCCTGACCGCCTGAGGTCCGCGATATGGGTGCTGGTTGCCCGGTCCACGACAAAACGCCCGGACTGCAGTGCAAGGAGCATGTGCTCCACGCTTCCGGCCGCTTCCGTCGTGATTTTTTCCGGGGAAAAGCCCTGTGCCATGACAGCCACACGGGTCACTACCTGCATCCCGTCCTCAAGGACAAGGCCTGAGTCGGTCGTGGTGAATGAGCGGCTGGTGTCAGCCCAGCTGATCACCGGCTCGATCTTTGTCACCTTGTCGCCGGCAGACCAGCGGTCGAGAACCCCCCGGCCGCTGACAACGTTCCCGATGATGCCCCCCAGCTCATCGGCACCCTGGTCGGCTGAATGCCGGCTCCTGGAAAAGATAAGGTACGAATGTGCCGGGTCGTATCCCCCGCAACCGAGGATGAGATCGCCCCGCTCGTACAGGTGCGGTTTTCTTGCGGGATGGATATCGGAGGGAAACGGCCCGAATGCTGCCGCATAGCGGTCCTGCCAGTGGAGCGCCAGCTGCGGGACGATTGCCGGCGATTCGAGAAACGCTGCATGCTCACCGGTGAGCTCGACCATGATCTGGCCCGCGGTCGTGCTGATGGCAAGGCTGCCGGTCTTTGCCTGCTCCTGGGTTGCCGGGCGGATGATCGCCACTGCACAGCCCGGAGGGTGGTCTTTTAAGACACTTCCCAGGGTACTGCCTGCAGCAATAACCAGCCTCTCCCCGTCGACATGGATGGTGACCATCGTCACCTCAGGGCACCGGGGGGGCCGGCTGGCTCATGACCTTGCGCTCTTCTGCAGTCAGGTGTGCCAGTACTTCTGCGGTCTTGCCGATCTCAACGATCTTGCCTCCCCGCATCAGGGCAAGACGGTCGCAGATGTCCCGCACAAAGTCCATGTCATGCGAGACAACGATGAATGTCTCATCCATCTCTTCACGGGCATGCATGATGGAATGCTTCACGTCTATCTTGGTGATGGGGTCCATGGTGCCCGTAGGCTCGTCAAGGATCACGAGACGCGGCTCGCGGATGAGCACCTGTGCGAGGGCAACGCGGTGCCGCTCCCCTTCCGAGAGCTGCCCGGGCATCCGTTCCAGGATCTCCTTGCTTTTCGCTTCGGAAAAACCGGCCATCCGGAGCGTCACGAGCGCCTTTCTCATGGCGAGCTCCTTGGGGAACTCAAGGCCGATCGCATCGGTCAGGTTATCGAGCACCGTGCGGTGCGGGAAGAGGTCGTACTCCTGGTGGAGGAGCCCGATATAGGCAGTTGCCCTGCCCCGCTGGTCAACGCCCGGCTTGGTCATGTCGACCCATTCCTCACCGATCCGGATATTTATCTCGCCGCTGGTTGGTTCGATGAGGCCGGCAATGATGCCGGAGAGGGTGGTCTTGCCTGCCCCGCTCTTCCCGATGATGCCGAAGATCTCCTTGGTCTGGACTTCGAACGAGACCCCGTTGACCGCCTTGATCATGCCGCGGTCGACTGAGATGTAGCGCTTGACCAGGTCGCGGGCGACCACCATCTTCTCCCCCAGTTCGGCCTCTTCGAACTTCTCGCTGTCATCGTAGCCCTTCATGAACTGCGCGATGACATCCTTTGGCGCCCCGATAGCAGTGATGCTGCCGTCATCGAGCAGGATGGCGCGGCTTGCCACGTCCTCAATCACCTGTGAGAAGTGGGACGTGACCACGATCCCCATGTTGTTGGCCTTTGCTGCCTGCGAAAGCATCTCATGCACGATCTTTGCCGTGCCGGTGTCGAGCGTCCCGGTCGGCTCATCGGCAAAGAGCACAAAGGGCTCTTTTGCGAGCTGGCGGGCGAGAACGACCCGCTGTTTCTCGCCTCCCGAGAGGTCGCGGGCGATGTGCATCATCCTGTGCGAGAGCCGCACCTGGTCGATGAGGTCGGCTGCACGGTTGATGGCCTGTTCGGGGGGATAGTCGATATCGTCGAGGGCATGAAGGACGTTCTCGATGACCCTGTCGTCGCCGTACAGGGCAAAGGTGCGCTGGAACATGATGGCCGTCCGGCGTATCAGGCGGCGCCGGAGCGTCTCGTCCTTCTCGTTCCAGAGGTCGATGTCCTGTGCAGTCATGGTGCCGCCGCAATGCGGGCATGGCTTTCCGGCAGCGCTCCCGACATCGAGGTATGCACACCCGTTGCAGACAGCGGTGTGGTAAATGATCCTGCCGCTCGTCGGCGGCTGTTCCACGCCCCGCATGAGGTGCATGAGAACGGTCTTTCCTGCACCGCTCCTGCCAATGATCCCCAGGATCTCGCCTTCGGCAATCTCAAAAGAGATATTCTTGAGAACCGCACTGCCATCAAAATCCATGCAGAGGTTCTCGACCGTGATCAGTGGAGCCTTCATAATACCCATAATACCCTTATACCATAATGTACCACAGGTCGCATATTACCTTTTATATGCAGTACCACAGCCGTCACGATCGCAATTTTTCCGGCTCGCAATCAGATCCTGCACAATGGTCACCACTTCCCTGACATTTTTTACCACATAGTCCGCCTCCTTGTAGAGTTCTTCCGGCCGGTCGCCTTGCTGCTGGACCGTGAGGATGGCGATATCGGCGTTCCGCATGGCACCCAGGTCGTTGATCCCGTCCCCGACCATGAGCACCCGGTCGTATTCCTGCCGGAGGTCGCTGACGATCTGTGCCTTAACGGTCGGCGTTGCCACGCCATAGACCCGGTCCCGCGGGATGCCGAGATGGTCGGCCATCCGTTCCAGTTTCGTGACCCGGTCGCCGGAAGCGATGAACGTCGGCACTCCCATGCGGTGGAGGGCCGTTACCGCCTCCTTTGCCCCTTCGAACGGCCAGCCCCCCGCCGTGATACCAAACTCGATGCCCTGCTGTTCCATGTTGATGATTGCCCCGGAATTCAGGGTCACGACCGATTCTTCCCTGCAGACCGTCCAGACATTGCGGATACATTCCTGGAGGTCGCCTACCCGTGCGAGATCATCGGTATACAGGATATCCCCGATCTCGTCTGCGGTCGTAATCTTCCGCGTGCAGCTGATGCCAAAGCCGATGTCGTGCCGGACAAGATATTCCGAGAGGATTGCTTCCGGGGGTGCTGCCATCAGGTCCTGGGAGTGGACGGGGAGCACGATCAGCACCCGGTCGGGAGAACTGAAGGTGAGGGTCGTAGTCTCGATCCCGGGGAGCAGTTTGTTGTTGCGGATATCCTTTGCAACCCGGTAAGTGTTCAGGAGCGTCCCCGCACTGTCGAAAACAACGGCTACTGACATGACTTTGCTCCCTGCAATAAATCTATGTACTTTTCTGCTCATTCATTAGAGTGATGCTGATGTCCGTATCTGAAACCGCAGAGAAGATAAAGAGCATGGAGATCCGGGGTGCCGGCCGGATCGCCCGGGCAGCTGCCGAAGCGCTCAGGGACCATGCGCTCTCCCTGAGGACAGGAGATCTGCCGGTGTTTTCCGTGGAGATGGAGAAGGCTGCCGACACCCTCGTCGCCACGCGCCCGACTGCGGTATCGCTCCCGAATGCGGTTCATATCGTCATGACCGGCCTTGAACAGGCAAAGGACACCGAAGATGCCCGGTCCGGGCTGGTCCGCAGGGCCGAGGGGTTCATCCGGTCGTCCCGCTCTGCAGTAGAGAACATTGCCCGGTTCGGCGCCCGCCATATCCGTGACGGCGACACGATCCTGACCCACTGCAACTCCGAGGTTGCGCTCGGGTGCATCATCGAGGCGCACCGGAGCGGCAAGGATATCGAGGTCTTCGCCACCGAAGTACGGCCAAGGAACCAGGGGCATATCACGATACGGACCCTCAACGACGCCGGCATTAAAACGAACTTTATTGTTGATTCCGCTGTCCGCTCCTTCATCCACGACATCGATCTCGTGATCGTCGGCGCCGATGCCGTCACGGTCAACGGGGCAGTGGTGAACAAGATCGGTACGGCTCAGGTTGCCCATACGGCGAAAGAGGCGCGGGTGAACGTGATCGTGGCTGCAGAGACCTATAAGTTTGCCCCGCGAACCGTCATCGGGGACCTCATCCGGATCGAGGAGCGGTCCCCGGATGAGGTCCTGCCGGCAGCGATTGCAAAAACACTCCCGAACGTGACCGTGCGCAACCCGGCGTTCGATGTGACCCCGGCAGAATATATCGACCTGATCGTTACCGAAGCCGGGGCGATCCCCCCGCAGATGGCGTATGTGATCATCAGGGAATATCTTGGCTGGGGTATTGAGGAGTTCCAGAAATCCCTTGACCTCAACCATCATCCGGAGGGATAATGGTGCCGGAGTGCCTTTGGCTCTGCTCCTGTTTCATCCCTGAGGGATGAAGCAGAGCAAAAACTATCGGCCTGAACATGCAACCTGATCACGGGCTCAGATCCTGCCACAGGCAGCCGCAACAGCGGGCGGGGATACCATCATGGAGATACCATTTGCGAAATTACAGGGGAACGGGAACGACTTCATCGTGATCGATGAATATCAGAAAACTGTCATCCCCGAAGATATGAAGGGGCAGTTCGCCGCTATCTACTGTAACCGGCGGTTCGGGATCGGTGCCGACGGGGTCTTATTTCTCTCAAAATCTGCGAGATTCGACCTTAAGATGCGCCTCCTCCAGCCGGACGAGAGCGAGGCGGAGATGTGCGGGAACGGCATCCGCTGCCTTGCAAAGTTCGCATCCGATGCCGGGTACGTGAAAGGGTCGTGTACCATCGAGACGCTGGCAGGGCCTGTCATTGTTATCATGGAAACAGGCGGCGAGGATTTCCTTGCAACGGTCACGATGACACCCCCGCAGTTCGACCGCAAGGAGATCCCGGCGACCGGGAAGGGTGAATATAAGGAACATATCGGCGACTTTGACGTTTACGCGGTGAACACCGGTGTCCCGCATGCCGTGATCATCGTGGATAAGGTAGACGCGATCGATATGGCAGCACAAGCCCCGGCCATCCGCCACCATGCCACCTTCCCGAAAGGGGCGAACGTGAACTTCGTCGAGAAGACCGGCGAAAACAGTATCCGCATCCGCACATTCGAGCGGGGGGTTGAGGAGGAGACGCTCTCGTGCGGTACCGGGGCGACAGCGACGGCCGCGGTCGTCCACAAGCTCGGGCTCACCGGTGATGTCGTGGAGGTCGGGACCCGGGGCGGCCCTCTCACCATCTCCTTAAAGGGCGGAGCAAAGATGCAGGGGCCGGCAGCGACGGTATTCACCGGGGTTATCTCTTTTTAATCCTTTTTTCCCCGCAATGCCTGGCCGGGATACCCGGAGGAGCCGCCCCTGCTGCTCTGCCGTTCAGACAGCGCTTCTCTAATCATTAACAGGTTTTCGCGCTGTAATGTCACGGGAGATGCTCAGGAACTCCCGGATCTGCCCGGTCTTCTCGTCGCGGATGACTTTTGTCGTGGACTCAAACCTGAGATACCGGCCATCCTTGTGCCGGAACCGGAATGTTGACGTGACGTGGTAGGATCCGTTCTGCATGATTGCCATTATATCCTGCCGGACCCTGCCGAGATCATCAGGATGCACCATGGCAAGCACGGATTTGCCCAGCACCTCTTCTTCCGAGTACCCGAGACGGGGTGTTATGGCCGGCGAGACATAGGTGCAGATGCAGTCCGGGGTCTGGCGGTTGATGATATCGAGCGAATTGTCAGAAATAAACCGGTACTGCTGTTCGCGCTGTAAACGCTGCTCGTCCGCCAGCTTCCGGTCAGTGATGTCACGCGAGACTCCCAGGACGGACGTGACTGTCCCCTGTGCATCCGTGATAGGCATCAGATAGTGATCGAACCAGTGCAGGGTCCCGAAAATCTCCATTGCCCTCTCGGAATTCCCCGCTGTTCCCGTCTCGAATACCCGGTGCAACTCCTGTGCCTGGTGTTTTCCCGGTTCACCGGTGAAGAAGGAAGAGCGTTTTTTCCCTATGATCTCATCGGCCGAAAGTCCAAGGATTGCCGCAGCAAAGCTGTTGACATATTCCACGCGATCATCCCTGCCGATGAGAAAGATGAGATCCCGGGAGGTTTCCGCAAGGGTGCGGTACCGGTTCTCGCTCTCCCGCAGGGCCTGCTCGGCCTGTTTTCGCTCGGTGATATCCAGTGCCGTGAACGTGATCCCGCCGGACATATGGGCCGGGTCAAGAGGGGTCAGATTCAGGAGAATATCGATGATCCCCCCGTCCTTTTTCCTCCATCGCGTCTCGACCGAACCGGTCCCGCACCGTTGTACCTGGTTGTATACCTGTTCACCAACCATATTGAAGTCTTCCTGGGAGGGATAAAGCACCCGCACTGATTTTCCGACCAGTTCGGAAGGGGAATACCCGGTCATCTGGCAGAAGCGGTCGTTTACTTCTAAAAAGACGCGGCCGGACACCACCCCGATACCCACCGGGGAAGCCATAAAGATGCTCCGCAACCACGCCTCGCTTTTTCGTATCCGCACTTCGTCCCGTTTCCTGTTAGAGATATCTTCCAGAAGGACGGATACCCCTTTTGTACCCTCGTCGGATACCGTTGGAGTAATCCTGCAGAAGAAGAATTTTTCCCGTACGGGGCGGGAGAGCTCCCCGTGCCATTCCTCTCCATTCAGCCCCTTCCGGAAACGGTCAAGGAGTTCGGGAAAGATATCTTCGAAAACGATCGGGAATGACGTGAACTCGATATTTTTTCCGAACAGGTCTTTTGCCGGTGCGCCAAGGAAGGCGAGAAGCGGATCGTTTGCATAAATAACCCGCTGACTGGAATTGAGCTGCATGACCAGCTCCGAAGAGAGGGAAAGGAACGAAGAAACGGGCAGCCGCTTCGTCAGCTTGTACATCTTTGCCATCCCGAAACGGCGCATCTCGACCTGGCCCGAGAGGAGCAGGTTCTCAAGGTACCGCCCCGCAGTGTTCCGGTTGACTTTCACGGACCTGACAAGATCCGTGATGCTGAGTCCTTCCGGATGCTTTTCCAGCACCTCCTTTATCCGTGCGGTTATATCCCTGCTCAGCACCATCGATAACTACCTCTCAGATTGCAGGGATATAATGTTTCCAATACCCTGACCGGTATTCCGGCAACCGGGAAAAAAAGCCGTTTCAGAGGATTGTGCCGGCCTTCCCCTGCAGGAGATCCCGGTCAGCCCCTGACCCGCACTCCCTCTTCCACAATCTCGAACAGGAACGACGCACCTTCCGGGCGGGAGCGGTGCTTGACGAGCCTTGCCCTGCGGACGCCCGTTATGTCGGTCTTTTCAAGCCGGACAATTACTTTTGAGAGATGTTCAAGGGCGACGCCACCGAGACCATAGAAGGTGTTCTTTGAGGTATCCATGTAGACCTGGTTGGTGATGATGACCGGGATCTCGTAGCGTTTGCAGTACCCGAGCAGGTGGATCATCTGTTTGGTGAGCGCCTGCAGGGCATCCCGGCCTTTCTCAAGATCGGTACGGTAGAGGGCAGTTGCCGAGTCCATCACGAGAAGGCCCGGCTTGTGGGCCTTGAGCACTTTTTCCGCTTCAGCGATCATGGTGCCCTGGTGCTCGAAGTCGAGTGGTTCGAAGAGGAAGAGGTTTTCGGCAAATCTCTCCGTGTCCTCTCCGGCGATCTGGCGGAAGCGCTCGATGGAGAACCCCTCGGAATCGATATAGACCACGGGATGGCCGGCCCGGAGGCAGGAGACCGCCGCGATCATGGCGAGCGTGCTCTTGCCGCTCGCGGGTTCGCCGTAGATCTGGGTGATGGTCCTCGTTTCGAGCCCGCCGCCGATGAGATCGTCGAGCGCCGATAGCCCGCTCGTCATACGATCGGTCTTCATAGGTCACCGGACCCTGGAGGGGATTTGTGCTGCAGGTCCCAGCCTGCAGCTTCGATGGCCCGGACCACGTCCCGCACCGGCAGGCCCAGCTCGCGGGCCCAGATCCGGGCAGGGTCGAACTCTGCTTTTACCAGATAGATCCGGCCGTGCATCCGCCCCAGTTTTACCGGCATCTGCCGCGTCTCCCCGTTGATCTCCACAGGAATCTCCTCAACCGTACGATCAGCAATAAAGCGGTGGACCGCCGGGATGCAGCGGATCCCGAGCGAGCCGAGCTCAAAGGCCATGATTTCGGCAAGGTTTGCACTCGTTTCCGGGAGGCTGAGTACCCGGATCAGGAATCCCGGCCGGCCTTTCTTCATGATGACCGGGACAGCGGAAGCATCCCGGGCGCCGGCCTCCATGAACCGGGCAAGCGCATGGGCGATCACCTCCCCGCTGACATCGTCTACATTGGTCTCCAGCAGGTCTACGGTATCCTGCTTTGAGTCATCGCCCGTTCCGGTCGTCCCGACGAGCATCGCCCGCAGGACATTCGGGGCATAACGGGGATCCCGGCTGCCGGCACCATACCCGGTTGCCTGAATGGTATACCCGCCGATCGCACCGGGGTCCAGCGTGGAGAACTCCGCAAGGAGTGCGGCACCGGTCGGCGTGCAGAGCTCGCCGGCATGGTCACCGGGCATGGCTACAAGGGACGTCCCCTTCAGGATCGCCGCAGTGGCCGGGGCGGGGATGGGAAATACACCATGAGAGCCGGTGGCAGTGCCGTACCCGAGCGTGATCGGGAGTACTTTCACTCCGTCCACGGCAAGCGCATGCAGGGCGGTACAGGCCCCGACAATATCCGCGATCGCATCGTCCGCCCCCACTTCGTGGAAATGGACGTGGGCACCGTGGACCTCCTCTTCTGCAGCATGGAGCCGCCCAAAGACCCGGCGGGCCATTGCAAGCGCCGGAGCCGGCATATGGGGAACGGCCAGGTCAAGACGCTCCATCACCTCTTCAAGGGTCCGGTGAGCCGGTGTTGCTTTCGTATCCACCCTGGTGGCACGGATCCCTGCCCGGGTGACGGTCGTGACCAGGGGCTCTGCTGCCACGGCTGCCATCGCCCGCGTGACTGCCTGCCGGTCTGCCCCGCAGTCCAGCAGGGCGCCTGTGATCATGTCGCCCGCTGCACCGTGGAAGGGATCGAAAATGAGGAGCCGCATTATCAGTACCTATAAATCCCTGCGTATATGACCTTTAAGGTAATGCCTGAAGTGCAATTGAGGGTGGATTCCGCTTACCCCGGCGATCAGGGTGGCGGAAAGGCCCGGCTGGATCCCGAGACGATGCTTGCGCTCAAGATCTCGCCCGGTGACCTGGTCGCGATCGAGGGGAAACGCCGGACCGTGGCCAAGGTCTGGCGGGCCCTTGTCGAGGACTGGAACCAGCGGAAGATACGGATTGACAATTTTACCCGGCAGAATGCCGGTGTCAGCATCGGCGATAATGTCAAGGTTGTCAAAATTGTTGATGAGATTGAAGCAAAGAGGGTGGTCCTGGCACCCCCGGAAGACCTGCCCAAGAAGATCCCGATCGCGAACAATCCCCATGTCGTGAACAGCCTGATCGATTTCCCGGTAGCCAAGAACGATACCATCCCGATCATGCTCGGCCTGCCGTTCATCCAGCCGCAGATCGTCGGGTTCAAGATCGTGGAAGTCGAGCCCGAGGAAGCGGTGATCATCACCAAGAACACCTCGATCGAGTTCTCCGACAAGCCCGCGGCGGGGTTCGAGGGGATAAAGCGGTTCAGCTACGAGGATATCGGCGGCTTAAAGGACGAGCTCCAGCGCCTCCGCGAGACGATCGAGCTCCCGCTCCGGCACCCGGAACTGTTCCAGAAGCTCGGGATCGAGCCGCCCAAGGGAGTCCTCCTCTACGGCCCGCCGGGGACCGGCAAGACCCTGATCGCAAAAGCCGTGGCAAGCGAGAGCGGGGCGCACTTCATCCACATTGCCGGGCCGGAAGTGATCTCCAAATACTACGGTGAGAGCGAGCAGAAACTCCGGGATATCTTCGATGAGGCCCGGGAGAATGCGCCATCGATCATTTTCATCGACGAACTGGACTCGATCGCACCCAGGCGCGAGGACGTGACGGGAGAGGTCGAGCGCCGGGTCGTTGCCCAGCTCCTCACCATGATGGACGGGCTCGAGGAACGGGGGCAGGTCGTCGTGATCGGCGCCACGAACCGGGTCGATGCTATCGATGCTGCCCTCCGCCGCCCCGGCCGCTTCGACCGGGAGATCGAGATCGGGGTCCCGAGCGAGCCGGACCGGATCGAGATCATGAAGATCCACACGCGGGGGATGCCGCTCTCAGAAGATGTCAATCTCGACACCCTTGGCCAGCAGACCCACGGGTTCGTGGGTGCCGACCTTGCCGCCCTTGCCCGGGAGGCTGCAATCCGTGCCCTCCGCCGCTACCTGCCGGACCTCGATCTCGATGCAGAGGAGATCCCGCAGGATGTGCTGGACATGCTCAAGGTGTACGCAAGCGATTTCCGGAGCGCCCAGCGCGACGTGGGCCCGAGCGCCATGCGGGAAGTGATGCTCGAGGTCTCGCACGTCAAGTGGCAGAACGTGGGTGGCCTCGATGCAGCGAAGATCGAGGTCCGCGAGGCGATCGAGCTCCCCTTAAAAGACCGGCAGCGGATTGATGATCTCGGGATCGAGCCGCCCCGCGGTATCCTCCTGTACGGCCCTCCCGGTACGGGAAAGACCCTGATCGCAAAGGCCGTGGCAAGCGAGAGCGGGGCAAACTTCATACCCGTCCGCGGCCCCCAGCTCCTCTCCAAGTGGGTTGGCGAGAGCGAGCGGGCCGTGCGCGAGATCTTCAAGAAAGCCCGGCAGGTCGCCCCGTCGATCATCTTCTTCGACGAGCTGGATGCACTTGCACCGGAACGGGGCAGGAGCAGCGACTCCCATGTCCTCGACAACGTGCTCAACCAGATCCTGACGGAGATGGACGGCTTAATCGAGCTCAAGGACGTGGTCATCATGGGCGCCACGAACCGCCCGGAGATGGTGGACCCCGCCCTCCTGCGTGCGGGACGGTTCGACCGGCTCGTCTATATCGGGGAACCCGCGTTCGAGGACCGCATTTCAATTCTTAATGTCCATTCCAAGTATATGCCTATCGAGGGGACCAGTATCGAAGAGGTAATGGAATTAACAAAACCACTGACTGAAGATAATCTTGAGAAAATACTTGATGTTATCAGAGCAGATCAACCTGTTACTTCTGATGTTATCATCTCTGCATTCCGGGAAATCCGAAAAAGGAAAGTTGAAGAATTATTTTCAGTTAAGAAGTTGGTATTGGAAGGATTTGATTTCGATACACTTGTTAATTTAACGATGAAAATTGATGATTCAAATATAGATAAGGTTTTTAGTAATCTTAGAAAAGAACAGGCAGTAAATCAGGAAGAAATCAAACAAAAATTAAATGATGTTCAAAAATTGTCTAAAAAGGATAATTCGTCTTTGAATGTTGAATTCCGT
>Ga0182011_10001777_pt1 | contig 18722 bp, 6 predicted proteins | sample 711E1DmetaG_FD_120481 | JGI IMG/M metagenome (GOLD analysis project Ga0182011, IMG submission 120481) | Permafrost microbial communities from Stordalen Mire, Sweden - 711E1D metaG | ecosystem: Environmental > Terrestrial > Soil > Wetlands > Permafrost | place: Sweden: Stordalen | collected... | reverse complement strand
CTGCTGTTGCCCCAAAGTCTGGCCACGGTGCTGCGGCAATGGCGAGCCATCACCCGTGGGTTGGCAGAGCCGCCCCGCGGGCGACGCCGATACGGTTTCGATTAGGTTAACGCTTATGGGCCGGTGGCCTGGGCTTTGTTAGGTCGCCCCTTTGGGGCTGAAATCGTGCATCCCGCGGAGCGCCCGGGGTCCGGCAAATAATTTGGGACATGATCAGACTGCGTTTGAGAGGAGTTGGAGTTGGCGCGACGCTTCGCCCACACAGCATACTCGGACAGAATGTCTTCTCAATACGGAAGGAGGAAGCTGCGGTAACTTCAAAATTGACGAAGCGATGCGGGAATGTCTATGAAAACAAAGGACCGCTGTGGAAAAAGCGGGTGCAAAGCGGGAATGTTGTAGAAAACACAGATAGTTACGCGTTTAATGCGGGAATGTTGCTGAAACTAAAGGTAGTTAGTACCAGGCGAGGCATCAGCTCAGGGTACAGGGCATGGCGAAGTGACGCATCGGCGCAGTGGTATCGAAAGTAGCTGTCTCTGCGAATAGTCCATCCCGCTTCTTGGTTCAGATGGACCTGTAAACCGGCGGACTTGTCGGCCGCCGCCGTCAGAAGAGGTATTTCAATGCGAACTGGATCAGACGAGGGGCGACCGAGGTCTGGGTGATCACACCGAAGTTTGCCGTCCCAAGCGTAGTGCCTGGATTGCTGAACTGGGGATGGTTCAGGGAGTTGTAGAATTCGACGCGGAACGCCAGTTCGGCGTTTTCCCGGAGTCCTCCTACCACGATCCTCTTTCCCAACGATAAATCGGTATTAACCTGCGGCGGCCCATCGAGGAGGCTCTGGCCTGCGTTGCCGTACCCAGTAGCACCATCGGAACCGATCGCAGGCAGAGGGCACAATGCCGACGCATTGATCCAGCCGCCGAGTCTGTCTTCCACGCTGCCGGATGTGACCAGGGCGGCGGCCGTTCGACCCGGGCAGAGCGTAACGGTTGAGGGCGAGGCATCACCGTAGACGCCGCCTCCGGCCGGATCGGTCAGGGTCAGCGGCAATCCGCTTTGCAGAATGACAATCCCGGCTGTGGACCACCCGTTCAACAGTTTTCCTGCCGCGCCCTGACCGTGTACGGCATTGGGGAACTGGTAATCGAAGTTGGTAACGATCCGGTGCGTGGGGTCAAATGTCGCGCGCGCCCAATTCCTGGATAGGTAGTTCAGATCGTTATAGATGGAAGTGTCGTTCGTGGCCTTCGACAGGGTATAGGCAGATTGAAAACTCAGGCCGTGAGAGATCTGCCTTCGGAGAGTCACTTGGAGGCCGTGATACCAGGACTCGCCGGTAAACTGACTATCGGTTATTGCATCGGGGCTCTCTCCCATGAACGGAACGCGCAGTTCCGCGTTTACGGCGGTGTTAGTCGTGATGCAATCGGCGGGCACTCCAGTGTAGCCGCAGTTGACCGGGTTGTTTGGACTGGCGAGCAGAGGCTGGTTGAGGCCCACGCCGACCAACAGGTTGTCACCGTACGACCCGACGTAGCCTACGTCAAGAGTGAAAACTCTGGGCAGTTTTGTCTGAAGGCTCAGGTTCCATTGCTGGAGCTGGGGGATTTTATACTCCGGACCGGCGATCCGGTCAGAAAGCTGGGAGGTCGGCGTGCGCGCAACAAAGCCGAGCGTAGTCGTCGGAAACGGCTGCTGGAGATCCGACTGGCCATTGCTGGCGTCCGTATTGGTGAATCCCTGCGCAAACGGCGCCGAGGTGAACAGGGGAGCACTCGCGGCGTTGGCGCTGAAAGCCGATGCCTGGTAAAACCAGCCGTACCCCCCGCGCACTGCGGCGCGCCCGGCGGCTCCGAATGGCTGCCACGCAAAACCAAACCGGGGGGCGAACTTCCGGAGCGGCGTGTCGTTCTGATAGAAACTGCGGGTGGGAGCGGTCCAAACACCCGTGGGCGGCGGACCGAACGGCTCGCCCGTGTACGGATTGATCAGAGCCGGATTGTAGTTCGCCGCAACCACGTTGCCGACCAGAGTTCCCGAGAGCGGCGGAATAGGCACTTGCTTCAACAGAGACGGCCAGACGTTCCCGATCGTACCTGCCTTGTCGAACGAGGGGCCCACATACTCCCAGCGCAGGCCGGCATTGAGCGTCAGTCGCGGCGTCACCCTGATATCGTCCTGCGCGAAGGCCGCCCCGTAATAGTGCCGGTATTGATACTGAACTTCGCCGTTCGGCCCCACCCCCTCGTTGGCTCTCACGGTCTCGATGTTGCTGCGGCCGACAGGGCTTTGATTCTCCGCCGCGCTCAGGCCCACCAGTAAGTCCTCGAACGTCTCGAAGGTGATTTTTCCGCGTGCGGCGCCGGTGTCCAGGCGGTCGTTGTATTGCATGAAATAAACTCCACCTGCCCGGGCATTGTGCCTTCCGTGAACCCAAGAGAGAGTGTCCGTCCACGCGTATGTGTTCGTGAGCGTCCAAAAGTCGTTGGCGCCGTTGCCGAAGAATCGGAACGTTCCCATGGGTCCCAGCATGGTGACCTCCGGGGGCAGGGGAAACAACGGGTCCACCGGGGTGATGCCGAAGGAATCCGCAGAGGGAGTGCCGACGCCGCGCGCATACTGGAGGGTGCGCGTGTAGGCAAAGCGCAATTCGTTCACGACGTTGGCCGTCAGGACCGAGGTTAGCCTGACGGAGAGCGCATCGTCCTGCGCATGGAGCGCTTGCGGAGAACCGGCGCCCGGGATCACCGGGGTGACCGTCGCCCCGCCCGGCGCTCCCAGAGATCGGAGTTGGTTAATTCTGGAAAAGAATCCGCGCCACGACAAAGTGTTGACAGACGACACCACAAAGTCGCTGTTGGCTACAAAATGATCCTCGTCATAAGTGGATGGAAGGCTGAAGGAGGAGAAACCCATGCCGGCATTGCTGCCTGACTGGATGATCGTCTGGGGCACCGGGATCAGGTAGGAGCCATCGGGCAGCGTGGCCTGCAGGATGCGCAGGGCCACCGGATTGATGGGAACGGTCGTGGCGGTATTCCGATTGGTGCAGTCCAGTTGCTTCCCGCCGGCAAATGTCAGATAGCTCGGGTCCGGCTGACCCGCACCCGCGCCGCTCGTCAGCAGATGATTGCCTGGGCAGAACTGAGCCGCCAAGGCCGCCGCCGACCGATCGTTGGTGAGAGGCGGAAGGATGACAGTGGCCACGGAGGTGGGGTCCAGACCGTTCACTTGCCTCGTTCCCTGGTAGGAGCCGAAAAAGAACCACTTATCCCTGAGGATCGGGCCGCCCAGCGTCAATCCGAACTGGTTTTGTTTCAGATTTGGTTTGGCTTGCCCGGTGGCATTCCGAAAGAACGCATTGGCATTCAAAATGTCGTTGCGTACAAACTCCCAGGCTGTGCCGTGAAACAGACTCTCTCCGCTCCGTGTGATCACGTTGGTGCTGGGCACTTGCGCACCATAGCCGGCGTCGTACTGCGAGGTCTGGATCTTGAACTCGGCGATCGTGTCGGGGTTGGGGACGGTGCTGGGGGCGAAGGCTCCGTCGATGGTGTAGCTGCCCGCCGTCGTGCTTCCATTCACGTTTACCGTCTGGGTTCCCCTGCCCAGGGTTCCGGCATTGTTCACACTAGCGGCAGTACCCGAGGACATCGAGAGAACCTGCGCTAAGTTGCGGGTGGTCAGCGGCACGGCGGTGATCGTTTTATGATCCACCAGGGTACCTGACGACGAGGCCGAGAGGCTCAAGCGGCAGTTGCACGCCACCCTCTCCCGGGGATCGCCAGGTTCCAGGCTTGCGTCCAGGGTGGGAGCTTCCGAAACGCTGACGGCTATCGACAAGACTTGCGAGGTCTTGAACCCGGGTGCGGAAAAGCTCACGCGGTACGTGCCTGGGGCAAGCAACGAGAAGCGATAGCTTCCGTTTTCCCCCGAGATCATGGTGAGAGTCTGATTCGTCGCGTTGTTCGTGAGCACGACCGTTGTGCCCGGCACGGCTCCCTTCACGCAGGTGATGGTCCCGCCTAACGCTCCCGTGCTATCAGACTGGGCGCAAAGAAAACTCACGCACACCATCATCAAGAGGGCGCCGAGCGCCGCGCCGAGGAAATACCGGCTCCCGCCAAACCCGACTGAGGACCGGTTGCTGCACTCTGCGAAATGAGCGATCTTGCGCCAATGAAATGTCATCAACCGTCCAAGATGAAATGCATGATTGCCCCGGCTATCCAGACCGGCAATGGCACAATTGACCTGCCCATGGCCGTCGGAACCGTCAGATTAGGGATGGGACATTCCTCTTGCTTTGCCACCCAACCGTTCTCCCGATAACGAAGATTGCCAGCCTCGGGACTCTACCACGGGATCCAGTCACTAAGTACAGAGTTTTAACAGAACAAAACACCGATTCTCACGAAGTGGAACTGAAACGGGATGCACAGCACCGAGGGTGGTCGAATCACAAGGTGTACCGTGGCGAGGGCATCGTGGAAGAGATAGTCCGGGAGCGCAGCCGGTTGGTCTGAAGTCGCATGCCCAGAAATGAGACGAACGGTCTTCTCCAGCCGGCATCAGGACGAGGTTTTAGGGAGACTTCTCAAGCTGCTTGCTCCGGCTTCCCCATGTGTACGAGGATACGATGCTTCACCAGGCCCCGATCCAATGAAATCATGCCATCCCGCATGCGCTGGCCATCCATCTCCACCCACGACACCCCTCGCTCGCAGCCTTCCGGGTTCTCAACCTGGATCTCGTAGATTGCTTCACCGTGACGATAGCGCAGGCGGAAGCCCTCCCACCATCCGGGGATAACCGGATTCAACTGCATGTGGTCCCCTCGCACCTTCAAGCCCAAGACCTCTTCAACCCAGGCGCGGTACATCCACGCCGCCGAACCCGTATACCAAGACCAACCACCCTGACCGATCCGCCCGGGCAATCGGTACACATCGGCTGTGGCCACGTAGGGCTCAACTCCGTAGCGCCAGACCTTGTCCGAATCGCGTGCCTGCTCAATCGGGTTGAGCATGCGCAGCATCGTTGCCGCCCGCGTGCCATCCCCTCGGCGCGCCAAGGCCATGGCGAACCACAGGGCGGCGTGAGTGTACTGGCCTCCGTTCTCCCTTACCCCCGGAGGGTAGCCCTTGATGTATCCGGGTGACGGCTCCGATTTGTCAAAGGGAGGTGTTAAGATCAGCACCAAACCTTCATCCTCGCGAACGAGATGTTTCCATGCCGATTCCAAGGCCCTATCCGCGCGATCTGTGTGGGCGGAGCCACTCAGCCAAACCCAGGATTGAGGCAGGGAATCAATCCTCGCCTCTTCATTTACCGAAGATCCAAGCGGCGCGCCATTGTCGAAGAACGCCCGAAGATACCACTCCCCATCCCATGCGGCTCGCTCCACACGCTGAACCAGCGCATCCCCTTCTTGATGATAGGTCTGACTTAAATCCGGCCTACCCAGTAGCTCCGACAACTCGCCCATCCCCTGAAGCACATCCACCATGAACCACGCCAGCCAAACGCTCTCCCCTTTGCCTCCGGCACCCACAAGGTTCATCCCATCGTTCCAGTCTCCTGTTCCCATCAGGGGCAAACCATGGGGTCCAAAGGTCATGCCACGCGTGACGGAGCGCCGGCAGTGCTCAAACAGCGTGGCGTGTTCAACCGAGACCTCCGGTGTGAAAAACATCTCATGCCGATCGCCTTCCAGCTTGGGCCCCTCGAGGAAGGGGACCTCTGTGCGCAAGATTTCCACATCGCCAGTGACCCGAACGTATTGAGCGGCGACGTAGGGAAGCCACAGGGAGTCATCGGAGATCCGCGAGCGGATACCCGCACCGCTCGGTGGATGCCACCAGTGCTGGACGTCGCCTTCCTTGAACTGGCGGCTCGCCGCGAGCAGTATGTGTTGGCGCACCTGCTCAGGATACGCATATAGGAATGCCATAACGTCCTGTAGCTGATCGCGGAAGCCGAATGCGCCACTGGACTGGTAAAATGCGGTACGTCCCCAGATCCTACAGCTCAGACTTTGGTACAAGAGCCAGCGGTTGATCAGGAAGTCCGCTGCCAGCTCGGGGGTGTGCACTTCGATCGTGCCCAACACACCATCCCACCAGTCTTTCGTCCGGCTTAACGCGGTCTCGAGTGCCAAGCCTTCCCGGTAGACTAGAACCCGCTTGTGGACCTCCTGCACCGACGCGGCCTGGCCCAACATGCAGGTGATTTCAGCCTTCTCTCCGGGAGCTAGTTCAACCGTAACCTGCAGTGCCGCACAGGGGTCGAATCCCGCCCCCGTCCGACGCGATAGCCCGGTCCGCTCCATCGCCGCAGGGCTACTCAGCGAGCCGTTGCGCCCCAGGAAGGGCGTGCGGTCGCCGGTGTAAGACTCCGCAGGCGGGCTGAGGGCCGCGAAGGCGATCCGATCCCCGTACTCGGGGTGGTAGCGATTGCGAGCGGTCAGGGCCTGGACTTCGTCATCCCAGTGGGTGACGACGTGCATCTGGGAGGATTCGCGGTTCTCGCCCAGCGCCCACTCCACATAATACGTAACCGACAGCGTGCGTTGCCTTGAGGAGTCGTTCTTCAACCGCAACCTCTCGAGCTTAATCGGCTCTCCTCCTTTCTCATCCACTGGAACGAAGACCGTCAGCTCCTGCTCGATCCCATGGCTGTTATGCTCGAAGACCGTGTACCCCGCCCCATGCCTTGCCCGGTAGGCGGTCTCTTCGCGGATGGGCGACGGGGTCGGCGTCCAGTAGACACCGGTCTCCTCGTCCCGGATGTACACCACCTCCGACGGTGGATCCATGACGGGGTCGTTCGACCATTGCGTCAGGCGATTGCGCTGGCTGTTGCCATACCAGGTAAAGCCCGACCCGGTTTCGCTGACCAATGCTCCAAAGGTGGGGTTGGCGATGACGTTCACCCAGGGTGCAGGCGTGTGGGTGTCTGGGCCGAGATAGATCGCGTATTCACGCCCATCCGGGGAAAAACCGCCCAAGCTGTTGAAGTAGGGCAGATCCATGAAGGGCAGCGAAGCCGAAGGCTCACGGGGAGGACGTTTCTTGGCAAAGGGTTCCGACAATTCGGGAATCTCCGCCGGCACACCCGCTTGCTGGGGCAGCGTGCCGCGCGCCGCCACCAGCACCACACTCGCCGAGGCCATGAGTAGCGTCAGGTCTTCCTCCGGGATTTGCTCCGCGCCGCGCAAGAAAATCCCACCCGGCTGATCTATGCCCGTATACGTTGAATGCGTCTGGATCAAGCCTTCCAGTCGTTCCCGCAGCGGCTGCTCATAGCCGCCGGCCTCCTCGTTGAGGATCACCAGGTCTGCCATCAACCCGTGCCTTCGCCAATAGGTATGCGCCTGGAGCATCTGGCGGACCAGGCTGATATCCTGCGCCTCATCAATAGTGATCAGGGCCATCGGCAAGTCGCCCGAGATTCCATAGGGCCATAAGCCGGCTTGCCCCTTGCGGTTCTCTTCGATGCGTTCGGGGGGAGGGCGAAAGAGCGGGTTGGGAAAAAGCAGGTGGCTGGCGAGCTGCTGGAAGCGACGAGCTTCGTCAGGCTGGATGCGAAGCAAGCGCAGCTCAAGCTGGGCGGAAGCCGAGGCGAAATCCATCGCCCGATCGATGGCATGCGGATCGCTGTACTTACCCATCAGACTCAAGACCTGCTGGCGTGTTTCTCCGGCGGCAAGAACCAAGGTAACCTGCATACGCTGGCCTGGTTCAAGACTCAGGCTCCGGCGCAGGCTGAGGATCGGGTCCAGGACAAAACCCTGGCTGTTGCCAAGCGGCTGGAGGACCCCCATCGGATTGGCGAGCGTCCGTCCTCTCCCGATAAACCGGCGCCGGTCGGTTTCGAACTGCAAGGCTTCGTCCTCAACGTGTTCAAGCGTAAGGCGGTGGGCAACGTAAATGGGTGGTTCGTCTTCCGCGCGCGGGCGACGGTACGCGAGGAGCGCCTGGTGTTCAGGCACCGCCTCGGTTTGAATGAACAGCTTGTTAAAGGCCGGATGCTGCCGGTCTGTGTTGTGCGGCGCCAGCGAGAGTTCAACGTAGCTGGTGAGATTGAAACGGCGGCTGCGAATCGACCGATTGATCAGGGTAACCCGCCGAATCTCCACGTCGTCTTCTGGCGAGACGACGACCTCCGTTTCGGTTAGAATGCCATTGTCGGCGCGCCGGAAGACGGCACGGTCGAGCGCGAAGTTGGCGGAGTACGCCTCAATCTTCCCGCCTACGGGGTGATACGTGTTGGACCACACGCGACCCGAGTCGGCCTCATGGATGTAGCAGAAGGTTCCCCACGGATCCTGAGTTCGATCCGACCTCCAGCGTGTGATCTCAAAGTTGCCCCACCGGCTGTATCCCCCGCCTGCGTTGGTGATCATCAAGCCATAGCGGCCATTGCAAAGAAGTTGGGTTTGGGGCGTGGTGGTATGGGGCGTATCGAATCTGCTCACCGAGGGAGCGACTTCGCCGACGCTCTCCGCCAAAGATACTCTCTCGCGCGTGGAGATGAAGTTCAGCGGAGGCAGGATCGGAATGCGTTCATGGAGTAGGGGCTCAACGGCACGCACGCGTGGGTCGGCATGAAAATGCCGGTGGATAGGATTGTCATGGAGGAAGTTGGTCAGCGACAAGAAACCCATGCCTTGATGATGCGCCATGTAGGTTTGTACGATCACCCCACGCTCGCCCTCACGACTCAACCGGCGGCTGAAGTCCATCGCTTCGTAATAGCCGTAGTCGTTCAATAGCCCCAGGCTGGCCAGTCGTTTCAGATTCTGAACGCTCTCTCTCGGCGCCACATTCAGCGCCAAAAGGGTGGCATAGGGCGAGACCACTACCTTTTCCTCCAAGCTGCGCTTCAATCCGAGCCGCGGTACGCCAAAGGCCTTATACTGATAGGTATTGTTGAGGTCCAGATCCGCATACGCAGACTCCGAAATCCCCCACGGTACGCGGCGCTTGCGGCCGTAGGCAATGTGGATCGCCGCCGCGTCCCTCGCCGCTTTATCCAGGAGCGAGTTCGCCTGGGAGCGTTGGAAAATCAGCGGCATCAGATATTCGAACAGAGTCCCGGTCCAACTGAGCAGCACTCGGCGACGATCTATTACACCGTAGGGTCGACTCATGGAGAACCAATGCTCGACTGGGACATCGCCCCGAGCGATGGCGACGAAACTCCCCAGCCGCGCCTCACTCGCCAAGAGATCGTAGTAGGAGCTATCCAAGCGGCCTCCTGAAACGTTGTAGCCGATTGAGAACAAACGTCGCTCGGGGTCGTACAAGAAGCGCATATTGATCGATTCGGATAACTCGCGTCCGTCCTGGATGAGCCGCTCGCCCAAACCGAGGGTTTCACCAGCCAGCCATTTCGATTTCTCGAAGGCCTGCAAAAGACGGTCAAGCCATTCCGAGAGGGGGTTTGCGGCTGAGGGTACCTCCTTATGGATCGACTGGAGGATCGGAATACAGCCGATGTGCCCCTGAGCGAGATCGAGAAGCGAAGGCGCGTGATCCAGGGCTTGGCGGATGGCAAGCAGGGCATCGAGGCCCAACTGGACGACCTCCTCTTCCGTTTTTTCATCGAGGATTTCAATCCAATGGAGATAGCGATCCGTGATCCTTAGCCATGCCGATACCTGCCCCTCCATCTGCCTGGCCCAATAAGCTGCTCCCGCTCCAACGCCCGCGGACTCACGCACCTTATCGGCTAGAGCCTTTACGTTGCCCTCCACCCGCCGCAGCAGACGAAGCCCGTCGGCGATGCGAGCCGGAGGGGTTTCCCACGCGCCCATTAGTTCATCGAGGGCGTGGGCATCCAGACCCGAAATGCCTTCCTGTTCGACGACTTGTTTCAGGATCTCCCCGGTATCCCGCAGGCCTTCAAAGGCTTTCACATCCAGGACGGGCCTCTGCATCAGTTCGTTCAACCCATGCTCCAGGGCCCATAAGGCGCCCAGCAGGTTGCCGCTGTCCACGGAGGACACGTAGCGAGGTTCGAGAGGGGCAAGGGTCCGAATATCGTACCAATTCAGCAGATGACCCTCATAACGCTCCAGTTTGCCGATCGTCTCCATAGTGTGCGTCAGCTTATCGACAACCTGATCCACCGTCAGATACCCGAAATCATGTGCGGCTAGCGCGCTGAGCATCCAGAGGCCGATGTTGGTTGGACTGGTGCGCATCGCCAGTGGCTTCTGAGGGGACACTTGGTAGTTGTCCGGTGGAAGCCAAGACGTGTCAGCGCTGACAAAGTCCGAGAAATAGCGCCAGGTTCGTCGTGCAACCTTTCTCAGAAAGCGCAGGTCCTTTTCAGGCAGCAGAAGTTGCTCTTGCTTCGCCTGCGGTCGAAAGTTCAAGAGCCAACCGACCAGAGGGGACAGGAACCACAAGACGAGCCAGGGGCTGGCCATCGCAAGGCTGGATGGCATCCAGCGCTGTACGGCCCAACCCACGATCCCGCTGAAGATACTCGCCAGACCCATGGAAATCACGAACCCTTGTAGCTGACCCGGGGCTCTCCCATCCGTCACCTGGGCCGAAGCCCATTCGAGCAATCCCCGATGAGAGATGAGACGGCGATACCAAACCCGCAGAATGGCATCCAAAGCCAACCCGGCCTGGTGCGGAAGCAGTGCAGCATCCACAACTGTCCGCAGCAGGTCGTGCGCCACCTTCGAAAAGGAGAAGCTCTTCAGACCCTGGCGGGTAGTCGCCATGGTGAAGGGCTCCGCCAAAGGGTGGAAGAGCAACTGCACGGCGACCACGAGGGTCGAGATCCACCCGAACTGGGGAGAAGTCAGCCAGCAGGCGACGAGCAAACCCAGGCTGGCTACGGGCAGCAGGCTTCGGCGCAAGTTGTCGAAGATCTTCCAACGACTGAACCATGAGAGCTGGTTTGGCCCTCGCCGTCCTCCAGGTTGGAGAACATGCGGCAAGGCCCAATCCGCGATTTGCCAATCCCCACGAATCCAACGATGTTGCCGGCGGGTGTAGCTCAGGTAATCCTGCGGGAACTCATCATAGAGTTCGATATCACTGGCCAGGCCCACTCGGACGTGAGCGCCTTCAATCAAGTCATGGCTCAGCAACCACTCCTCAGGAAACCTCCCGGACAACACTCGACTGAAGGCTCGCACATCGTAGATGCCTTTGCCATGGTAGGAACCTTCACCGGCGAGATCCTGATTGACATCGGAAACGGCCTTGGTATAGGGGTCAATTCCGACCGCGTCGGCAAAGAGCCGGCTGAAAGGCGAGGCGCTCGTGCTCGGCAGGGAAGGGCTCACGCGCGGCTGGATGATTGTGTAGGAGCCGGCCAGGATCCCACCTGCGGCATCGAAACGCGGCCGGTTTAGGGGATGTGCGAGGGTCTCGATCATCCTGCGGGCAGTGCCCAGAGGCAACTGTGTGTCGCTGTCTAAGGTGATGACGAACCTCACATTGGACAGATGATCGGGGTCGCCGACGTATACCAAACGAGCGGCATCTTCAGGTCGCGTTCCATCGATCAGCCGATTGAGTTCTTCTATCTTCCCGCGTTTGCGTTCCCAACCGATGAATTTCTGCTCGGATTCACTCCACCTGCGGTCCCGATGGAAAAGGAAGAAACGCTCACCACCATACCGGTGGTTGAGAGCTTTAAGGCTCTCGGTCACAGTCTGGAGCAGTCTTTCGTCGTCCTCACAATGCGCCTGATCCGAATCGGTGTAGTCCGTGAAGAGGCTGAAAAGCAGATTGCCTTCTTTGTTGGCCAGGTACCGGATTTCTAACTTCTCCACCTCTGCCCGGATCGTCTCCGCGTCCCTTAGCAGCACGGGCACAACAACCAAGGTTCGAAATGCGTCAGGGATGCCCGAAACCTCGAAATCCATCTTGGGAAGGGCTCGGGGTGGAAGCAGCCGCATGGCGAGGTAATTCAAAACCTCAAGCGCGAGTTGGCTGACGGGGATCAGCAAAAGGAGGGCGATCACAAGCGGGATCCCGGGCGTCTGTCCGCGCCGGCCAAGCAGGACGATCAGGGAGATGAATACGGCGAAGAAAAAGCTGAGCCCAAGAAAGTACACTTCAGAATGATGGCGGTATACCCACTGTAGGATGCGGAAACGTGGAGCCTCAGGGCAGCCTAAGAGCCGCGCAAGATCGCGCCTTCCTTCACCCATCAGATAGGTCCCGACGTGGATCCACCGGTCATCTTCCGTCGCTTCACGTGCGGCTTTTGCGGCTAGCCCGATGGCCTGTTCAGCGACCTGGTCTTCCGCCTGACCGGACCCACGCGCGAGCTCTTCAATCGCCCGGCGATACTGATCGCGCGTCTCGAAATCCATCTTGGGATAGACACCGGATGGATCCAACCGAAGCCACCACTCCACGCGGCTGAGCTGCTCAAAGAGCCGTCTCCAATCCAATAGGGTGAGTTGTCGCAAACTGGTAAACGCATTCCCAATCGATAGCTGATCCTCCGTCTGGCGGTTTTGCTCACGCAGGCTGAGCTCACGCAGGGGCTTGTGGTAGGTGCGCTCCAGCCAGCTCCGGACCGGCGCTAACGCGGCGTCTTCGTCGTAGAGATGATCGACCAGTTGAGAGGCGAAATAGAGGCTTGGGCTGGGTTGGCTTTTAGCAATTTCTGCCAGGATAGAGAAGAGGTGATTGGGATCTCGCCGGTTGGCCGTAATAAGCCTGTTCGCCCAGAAGTCGGCGATCTCACGTTCCCGCAACTCGGTCAGAGCGCTGGCGGCGAGATCCTGGATGCTCTCAATCAGTGCGATGCGCAGCATCTGGGGGACCGCCCAGAGTTCGCCGATTGTCAGCGTGCGCACCGATTGATAGGCCTTAATAAACGCCAGGATGTTCTCCCGGTCTAGACGAAAGTCCGTAGGGTAGACGAGTTCCCTCGCCAAGCCGTAGATGCGCGGCAGACCTCGGTACGCCTCATTGGCGAGCGCCGGCAGTTCCTGGTAATAACGCCGGGGAAGGTTCAGTTGAACGTCTCGGGCGTTGCTCTCGATCACGTACTCATTATCGAGGAGCCACTCGGCGGTCGGAGGCACACCCTGTTCCAGTCGACCTGCTTCGGAGAGATCCGAGCAAACCTGATGGATCCATTGACGGGCCTTTTCGAGCCGCCTCAGCAGCTCAGCGTTCCGCCCCGGGTTGGGATCCATTTTGTGGTCCACGGCCAGGCGCTGGGCATGCTCCTGGAGCTGCGCCGGAGAGAGCGCCTCCCCAGCGCTTCGCACATCTCCAATCGGACCCTCGCGCTTCGGATGCAGGACGAAGACCGCGGGCGGGATGTCGCCGCTTTCTCGAAGCACCGCCACCGGAAACCGCAGTGTTTCAATCGGCGACTGGAGGATCAGGACGGTCTCCTCGGACACCAACCAACGCGTGTGATCCTCAAGCAGCCTGCGTTCCACGCCGTACTTCGATCGTCGTATCCACACCCCGGCCAAGAGGGCTCCGATGAGTCCACCCAGAAGGGTCGAAATCAGGGCAGGAAGGGCTTCGTTCAGAATCGGCTTCGGCCCATGAAAGCCTACGAATGCACCTCCGGCGAGGACCCCGAACAGGATGAAAGCCAGGGTCACACCAAAAGCCCGGCGCCAAAAGAAGGGATCCCACGTACGTACAACTCCATCCGCGGTCTTGCTTACCAATGCGACGCGGCGGAAACCCGTTCTTTGCAACTTCCTGAGGGCTCGGCGAGCTTCATCTCGCTTTGCGAAGTAGCCTATGAGGATACCTGCTTCCATTCTCCGTCCTTGCATCACCACTGGGTCCAAGCCTCCAGGCATTGCGCCGGATTTCACTGGATGGAAATCTACGACGCAACGCTACCAGTATATCGTCTTGAGGTGCCGCTGGCCTATGCGTAAATTCCCGAATAGGACGTCATAAACGCCGTCGTGCTGGGGAAATCGGACAAGGGCACCGAGTCCTATCAAAGCAGCCCGTGTCGGCGGTAGAACCAAGACTTCACAGCCTGAACCAGGAAGATGTAGGTTACGGCTAGAAGCCCAATCGCGCCCAACAACGGCAGCGGGAGCGGGGTAAACCCCAGCAAGCTCGCGAGAGGCGTATACGGCAAGACAGCGGCGGTAGCGACGACAGCTAACACGCTGATCACCAACGGCAGGCTGGGGCGGCTCTTGAGAGGATTGCCCGCCGTCCGGATTACGAACACTACGAGCGTCTGCGTTGCCAGGGATTCCACGAACCACCCTGTATGGAATAGCGGCGCGTTCGTGGCAGCGTGAAACACCCAGAGCAGTACCCCGAAAGTGAGGAAATCGTAGATCGAGCTAATGGGACCGACAATCACCATGAACTGGCGAATAAACCCAATCTGCCATCGCTTGGGCCGGTGCAGCAAGGCGGGATCAACATTGTCCGTGGGGATGCTGATCTGCGAAGCGTCATAAAGAAAGTTGTTGAGCAGTATTTGCGTCGGGAGCATCGGTAGGAATGGCAAGAAGAGCGATGCCGCGGCCATGCTGAACATATTGCCGAAGTTCGAGCTTGTGCCCATGATGATATATTTCATGATGTTGGCGAAGCTGCGCCGCCCCTCCATGACCCCGTCATTCAAGACCGCAAGGTCCTTCTCCAGGAGGATGATCTTCGCAGCGTCCTTGGCCACATCGACGCCATTCACAACTGAAATGCCAACATCTGCGGTGTGCAGCGACGGAGCATCGTTGATGCCGTCGCCCATGTACCCGACAACGTGCCCGCGTGTCTTGAGAGCGAGGATGACCCGGTTCTTTTGTTCGGGAGACACACGGGCGAAGATGGCGCCATTCTCGGCCTGGACGGCCAGAGCGGCATCGTCCATTGTGTCGACCTGGTTCCCCGTGAGAATGCGGTCCGCTGCCAACCCCACGTCACGTGCTACCTTCTGTGTCACATACTGGTTGTCGCCGGTCATGATGACCACGGAAATCCCATTCTGCTTCAACGCCTCCAGAACCGGAGCAATCCCTTGCTTGGGCGGGTCAAGGAATGCCGCGAACCCCGCCAGCGTCATCTCGTGCTCAGCCGCCACCTTGTAAACATCTTGCTTATCCACCTTCAGCACGGCCACCCCGAGAGCGCGATAACCATCGGAACTGAGCTTCTTGAAGGTTTCCACCGCTTGTACCCGCCGGCTGTCGTCGAATGGTTGGGGGGAGCCATCGATGGTCACCGTCTTGCAGATGGCAAAAACACTTTCTGCTTCGCCCTTGGTAATGAGGAGGTGCTCATCTCCGTGCCGCACGACCACCGAGAGGCGCTTGCGGTTGAAGTCGAAGGGAATCTCGTCCACTTTGGCATACTCCGCAATTTTAGGGCGCTTGTACTTCAGGACGGCATCATCAAGGGGACTCTTGATGCCCGCTTCAAAGTAGCTGTTCAGGTAGATGAGCCGCAGGACGTTTTCGTCTTCCTTGCCTTGGACGTCCACGTGCCGGTCAAGCACTATCTCATCTTCGGTAAGCGTGCCCGTCTTATCGCTGCAGAGGATATCCACGCTGCCAAAGTCCTCGATGGCCAAAAGTTGCTTGACGAGAACCTTCTTCTTGGTCATCCGCCTCGCGCCTTGAGCCAGTGTTACGGTGATGATCATGGGCATCAGCTCAGGTGTCATCCCTACCGCAAGCGCGACGGAGAAAAGGAAAGACTCCAATACCTGACGGTGCAAAATGAGGTTGACCAGCAGAACGAAAAGCACGAGCGCCATCGTCACGTAAGTGATCATTATCCCGAAGTGGCGTATGCCACGGCCGAACTCGGTCTCGGGCGGCCGCGTCGAGAGCCGTTGGGCAATCTCGCCGAGGGATGTGTCTCTCCCGGTGCAGACAATGATCGCGGTGCCGATCCCCGTCTGAACGGCAGTGCCCTGGAAAACACTGTTGCTCGCGTCGGCGACGCCGTGTTTTCCCGCGGGAAGATCAGCCGCCGCTTTCTCGACCGGTAGAGACTCCCCCGTGAGCGCTGACTCGCGCACTTGCAGGTCCTTGACATCCAGTAGACGGGCGTCCGCCGGCACAAGGTCTCCGGCATGGAGGTGCACGATATCTCCCGGGACCAACTCTGCTACCGGCAGTTCCTGTTCTCGTCCGTCACGCAGAACGGCAGCCGAAATGGCAACCTGCTTCTGAATCTCCTCCACCGCATGTCGAGCCTGGAATTCCATGAAGAAGTTCAGCAGTACGCTGAGCAGAACGATGGCGATGATGATCGACCCGCCAATCGGGTCACCCAGTCCGATGGATATGCCGCTGGCAACTAGAAGTATGATGACGAGGGGATTGGAAAAGAGACGGAAAACACTGAACAACGTAGCGAAACGCGACTTCTGGACCAGGCTGTTTGGGCCATACTGGCGCAATCGCCGCTTCGCCTCACCGGTAGTCAGCCCCGCCGGAGTTGCCTGCAATTGCTGAAGCAGGTCACGCAGCGGCCTCTCCCAGAAACCCTCTAAAGGTGATTTTTCTCTTACCATGCGATCGATCCCTTAGTCTGTCAGGAAATTGCCCGCGCTATCATGAATGCTGCGGCGGCAGCTAGCCCACCCACGACCGTTGTTTGGATTGCACTACGGAGCGGTGGCGCGCCAGTAAAGCGGCCTTTGACGTAACCAAAAGCAGCCAGCGCGAAAAGAGTAATGATTACCGATACTTTAAGCGCCGCGCTGGCCGTCGAGAGAACAATGTACGGACCGAGCGGGATGAAACCACCTGCAATGTAAGCCCCTGCAATCGTTACTGCACTGACTAACGCTCGCTTGGGATCGGGTTTCGTAAGACCCAGCTCAAATCGCATCATGAAATCAATCCAGGCTTGTGGCCGCTTTCTTAATGCATCCACAACGGGCTTGCACTCTTCCGGCGTCAGACCGTAGGATTGGAAGACTTCGGTGACTTCGCTCGCTTCAGCGTCGGGCTTCTCACTGACTTCCGATTCTTCTATTACCCTCTCGCTGAAGTAGTGTTCCGCGTCACTCTTAGCGGCCAGATAACCGCCCAGCCCCATAGCGATCGAACCGGCAGTGATTTCTGCCAGGCCCGCGGTCACAATGATACTCGTGGTATTAATGGCGCCCGACAGACCTGCTGCTAGAGCGAAGGGAACTGTCAATCCATCTGACATTCCAATCACAACGTCTCGAACTGTTTCGGATCCGGTGAAATGACGCTCAATGTGTGGTGTTTGTGGCATCGGAATTTCTCCAGTGATGATGGGGTGTATAGCGCAGAAGCCTGCTTAGAGCAACGGGAATGTCACTTTGCATGCGTCTTGACCACGGGGCGACTCGATTGCGGTCTCTTTCTTAGCACTATCACCGCGGTCACCACGATGACCACTGCGGCGGCAATCGCCAGCAACCACCCGGAATGTCGCCCTAGATGTCGCAGACCGACAACGAAGCGGCGGCCGTAGTGGGAGGCAATTGCGGCTATGGCTCCGTAACGCACTGCTCGGCCCAAAGCCACGATAACGATGAATGTCCGGAGAGGGTAGTCCAACGCGCCTGCGACGGCGAAAAAAGAGCTCGTCGGGAAGGGCAAAGGTATAGCGGTAGAAACGACCAGTGCGCCCGTACCCCACCGCTGGAAGTACTTCAGCAGACTGGCGACCTTGCGCTTTCCAAACTTGCGGTTGAGATAGTCCAAACCGGCCTTACGTGCCATTCGGAATGTAAAGTAGGCGCCGATGACCGAGCCCGCCGTGGCGACTCCGGCGTAGTAGTACCACGGTTCGCGCTGCCGCGCAGCGAGTATGGCGGTGAGTATGTCCAGGCCGCCAAATGTCGGGATGGGGGAACTGTCGACGATCGCGAAAAGGAACAGGCCGAGTCCGCCTAAGTGCCGCACGAGCGCCGCGATCCCTTGCGGGTGTCGTGCTGCCGGTTTAACAACGTCCGCGAGTGTTTCGAGAAGCCGCACAGTTGCCCACGGTTACGATACCACGTTTTCAGCGACTGGCGCAGTCGGCAGTAGGCAGTCGGCAGTAAGCAGAAAGCAGACCGCGATGGCCAGAAGTAAGAATGCAATTATAATTCACCAATCACCATTCACCATTCACAATTCAGATTTGCCTTTATCACCTGTCCCTGCCCTTCCATCTGCCGACTCCTGACCCCAAGTTCCGGTTGACCGAGCCCGGTCACTTCGAGCACCATAACCTCACCAGCGGCGCTCCGTTTCGAAGTGACCGGTACCGCGCCTGAGTCGTACGGCGGGACCAAATCGGAATCGGCAACCGCCTGCAACGGAATTAGTGCCCATAGGGAGGTCAGATGATCAGTGACAAGGTGAAATGCGCAGGCACGTGGTGCTGGATTTTGCTTGTCGGTGGGGTGCTGGCCTGGATGACGGCCGGCAAGATTCCTGACTCCCAAGCGGCCCAAGGGGCAAGGGAGATCACGATAACTCAGAACGAGAGCGAATTCCGCATCTCCACTCCCGCCCTGGAGGCAGCAATCCGCAAACAGGGGTACGTGAGCGGCGTATACGGGGGGACCGTCCTCGACAAGAAAACGGGATTCCGGGATGTGGGATTCGGTTTGGACATTGTCGACTGGCTTCTAGTGTGCTGTCCCAGAAATACGGTTACATAGTCTTTCAATCTTGGCCAGAATCGAATCGGCCGTGGCTGTCCAGACAAAGGGTTGGGATTGGGTGTTGGAGGAGCGCACGAATTGAT
>Ga0182011_10001776_pt1 | contig 18727 bp, 12 predicted proteins | sample 711E1DmetaG_FD_120481 | JGI IMG/M metagenome (GOLD analysis project Ga0182011, IMG submission 120481) | Permafrost microbial communities from Stordalen Mire, Sweden - 711E1D metaG | ecosystem: Environmental > Terrestrial > Soil > Wetlands > Permafrost | place: Sweden: Stordalen | collected... | reverse complement strand
TTTTGGGTTTTGGGTCCCGGGTTTCGGTTGGCGGGGCAGCCTCGGTGGTGGCTGGTGCCGCTGCGCCAGTCTCCGGTGTCCGGACGGCAGTCTCCATGACCTCGATGGTGGCAACAATCTCGCCGACTTTCACCTCGGCCCCGGCCGCCACCTTGAGCGCAACACGGCCGGCCACCTCGGCGGTGCCCTCGGAAGTGATTTTGTCGGTTTCCAGTTCGAACAAGGGCTGGTCTTTCCTTACCAACGCGCCGTCCGGCACGTGCCATTTGGCGAGCACGCCGCCAGTGATCGATTCACCCAGGGCTGGGATTTTGACTTCGATTAAGGGCATGAGGAGAAGGACGAAGGTCGCAGTGCGGTGGGGAAAGGCGCGGGAGGCGAACGGCCGGTCCGTTGACGAGGTAATCAGGAAGAAGAATCAAGCAAAGGAGAATCCATCAGTTCCCGGTTTCCAGATTCGATCAGGCGGCCGCGTTTTCCATAAACAGCGGCGCAGCGATCTACGCACAGGACGGGAGGGCGCCGCTCCGTCGGCGCCGCGGTCAACGGTACGGGCACGACGGAGCGTGCCCCTCCAGATTATGTCGGCATCTGCATGAATCAATGACGTTCTGGGCAGTTCGTCTCAAACACCGAACGCGGCGCGGATGAGCGCGGCCTGTTCGAGGCGGTGGCGGGCGAGATGGCCGACGGCGGGCGAGGCACTGGCGTCGCGACCGGCGTAGAACGCCTTGTGGCCGAAGATGTGTTCGAGGTGGGGGGCGATGAAGCTCCACGCGCCCATGTTCTGCGATTCCTCCTGGCACCAGACCACCGTCGCGCCGTCGTATTTGTCGCAGAGTTCGGAGAGGCGGTCGCGGTGCAGCGGGTAGAGCTGTTCGACGCGGACGATCGCGGTATCGGCGATCTGGTTTTTCGTGCGGTAATCGACCAGGTCGTAGTAGACCTTGCCGGAGCAGAGAATGAGGCGTTCGGCGCCGCTGCCGGGGGCGGTGGTGTCCGAGGAAAACAGCGGGTCATCGAGGATCTCGTGGAACCGGCCGGAGGTCAGCTCGTCGACGCGGGAAGTCGCGGCCGGGTGACGCAGCAGGCTCTTGGGCGCCATCACGACCAGCGGTTTTCGAAAATCGCGGCGCATCTGGCGGCGCAGGGCGTGGAAATACTGGGCGGGCGTCGTGAAGTTGCACACCTGCAGGTTGCCCTCGGCGCAGAGCTGGAGGAAGCGCTCGAGGCGGGCCGAGGAGTGCTCGGGCCCCTGGCCCTCGTAGCCGTGCGGCAGCAGGAGGACCATGCCGCTCACGCGCTGCCACTTCGATTCGGAGCTGGCGATGAACTGGTCGATGATGGTCTGGGCGCCGTTGGCGAAATCGCCGAACTGCGCCTCCCACAGGCAGAGCATCTGCGGGTAATCGAGGCTGTAGCCGTAGTCGAACCCGAGCACGCCCGCTTCGGAGAGCGAGGAGTTGTAGAGGCAGAACTCGGCCTGCTTCTCGTCCAGATGGCGCAACGGCACGTAGCGCTCGCGCGTGTCGAGGTCGAACACGGCGGCGTGGCGCTGGCTGAAGGTGCCGCGCTCGCTGTCCTGGCCGGAGAGGCGGACGGGCGTGCCTTCGAGCAGCAGGGTGCCGAAGGCGAGAGCCTCGCCGAACGACCAGTCGACCGGCCCGCCCTCCTGGGCCGCATGGGCGCGGGCCTCGAAGAACCGCTTGATTTTGGGGTTGAGCTTGAAGTTGGGCGGTACGCGGGTGAGACCGCGCGCGCACCGCTCGAACAGCGCCGGGGAGACCGCGGTTTCCACCGGGGCAAAGAAATAGGCGTGCTGGAAAATCGCGGTCGAGCCCTCGAAGCGCTTGAGGTCGTCGATCTGGCGTTCCTCCTTCTTGCGCGCCTTGGCCAGCGCCTCCTCCAGGGCCGCGGTGTACTCGGCCTGGATCGCATCCGACTCGGCGGCGGTGATGGTGCCTTCCGCGATCAGCTTCTTGCTCAGCAGCGTGGAGGGAGACGGGTGGACGGCGATCTTCCGGTAGAGGATGGGCTGCGTGAACGCCGGTTCGTCGGATTCGTTGTGGCCGTGCCGGCGGTAGCAGACCATGTCGATGACCACGTCGCGCTGAAACTGCTGGCGGAAATCGAGTGCGAGTTCGGTGACGTAGCAGACCGCCTCAGGGTCGTCGCCGTTCACGTGGAAGATCGGCGCCTCGATCATCTTCGCGATGTCGGTGCAGTGGCGGCTGGACCGGGCCTCGGAGGGATTGGTGGTGAACCCGATCTGGTTGTTGATGACGAAGTGCACGGTTCCGCCGGTCCGGTAGCCCGGCAGCTGCGAATAATTGAGCACCTCGGCGACGATCCCCTGGCCGGCAAACGCCGCGTCGCCGTGGATCAGCAACGGGAGCACGCGCCGCCGTTCGGTGTCGCCGCGCAGGCGCTGGCGGGCGCGGACTTTGCCCTCCACGACCGGGTCGACCGCCTCGAGGTGCGAGGGATTGGCGGCGAGACGCACCTCGACCTTCGGGCCAGCGGTGGTGTCGAGGACGGCTTCGTACCCGAGGTGGTACTTGACGTCGCCGTCGCCGTCCACGGTGTCGGGGATGTGGTTTTCGGAGAACTCTTCGAAGATGAACTCGAACGACTTGCGGAGGATGCCGGCCAGGATGTCGAGCCGGCCCCGGTGGGCCATGCCCATGACGATCTCTTCGACGCCGACCGCCGGACAGCGTTCCACGAGGGTGTCGAGGGCGGAGATGAGCGTTTCGCCGCCCTCGAGCGAGAATCGTTTCTGGCCGACGTACCTGGTGTGGAGGAAATGCTCAAAGATCTCCCCCTTGTGCAGGCGGCGGAGGATCCGGATCTTCTGTGTCTTGGTGAAGTTGGGTTGGTTGCGGCGCGGCTCCATGCGGGCCTGGAGCCAGCGGCGGATCTCGGTCTCCTGGATATGCAGGTATTCCACGCCGATGGGCCCGCAATAGGTCTGAGTGAGCCCGGCGATCAGGTCGACCAGCCGCATCTGGCCGCCGTCCAGGTAGTGGCCGACATCGAAGAAGGTCTCGAGGTCCGCGTCGGACAGCCCGAACTCGCGGAGGGCGAGGCGCGGCGCGGGCGAAGGCGGGTCGCTCAGCGGATCGAGGTGGGCTTGGAGGTGCCCGATCGCGCGGTAGTGATAGATCAGGCTGTGGACCTGCGACTGCTTGAGGCTGTCGATCAGCGCGGGCGCGGCCGAGGCGGAGCCGGCCAGCACGGGGATCTGGCCGCTGAGGCCGAGCGTGAATCCCTGGAAAAACGCGCGCCAGGTCGGATCCACCGCCTCGGGATTCTCCAGCCAGCGCAGGTAGAATCCCTCGATGAGGTCGGCGTTGGCGCGGGTCGGAAGAGTGGCGGCAATCATGGGAGGAAGGCGTCCGGGGCCCGCGGGGCACGGCTGGGAGTGGAACCGGCCGGCTCGCGCAAAGCGGGTGGCGCGACGTGGGAGGCTAGTGAGACTTTGCGCATGACGGCAAGGAGGAGACAAGTGGATTTCCCGTGAGGCGGAGGGGTTTTGGGCCTGCCCCGACCTCACCCAAGGGGCCGTACGATACCAGTTTCCTGGGTCGTTCTCACGGTCCAACCGCAACTCGAAGGGCGGCTAATCGCGGGGCGCCTCGGCATCAAGCAGCCTGATGGGCGGAAGGCTTGCGTGTCGCCGCAAGTCATGGATGCTAAGTCGGTGATGAATGCCGGTGACCGGATCCCGACCGAGGGGGGAACGCCGCTGGGACAGAATCCGTTTGCGGCCCTGAGCGGCGCCGGGTTGCCGCCCGCGCCCAATCCGCCGGTGGCCCGCGCGCCGGAACCCGCGCCGCCCAGCGCGCCCGAGGACCGCGGCCGGGTCGACATTGTCCGGGAAATTGCGGGCCGGGGGGGCAAGACGGTGACCGTGGTCAGCGGTTTCACGGGCATCGGCCAGGCCGAAAAGGAGCAACTCGCGCGAAAGATGCAAAAAGCGTGCGGCGCGGGCGGCACGGTCAAGGAGGGACGGATCGAAATCCAGGGCGACCGGCGGGAACAGGTGGCGAAGATTTTGGCGCAGGCCGGGTTCCGGCCGGTGTTCGCCGGCGGGTAACACCTCTACGCCGCGAGGCCGGCGGCGAGACTGAGCGCGCTTTTGGCGCGGTTCAGAATGTAAAGGTGGTAGCCCGGAACGCCCCGCGCGAGCAGGTTGCGGATCTGTTCCAATGCCCAGTCGATGCCGACGAATTCCACCGCCTCAGCACTCTCCCCGGCGGCCTCAAGGCGGCGCACGAGTTTGGCGGGCAGAACCGAGCCGCTCAGCTGGGTCATGCGGCGGACCTGGTTGAGGGACAAAACCGGCATGATGCCAGGAATGACTGGCACGGTGATACCGATGGCCCGGCAGCGCTCGACAAAGCGAAAGTAGGCCTCGTTGTCGAAGAAGAGCTGGGTGGTGATGAAAGAGGCGCCGGCGTCGACCTTGTGTTTGAGATGAGCCAGATCCGCCTCGAACGACGGCGCCTGCGGGTGTTTTTCGGGATAGCCGGCGACGCCGAGGCAGAAATCGGAATGCCGGCCCTTGAGCAGCGCGACCAATTCGTTCGCGAAGCGAAGGCCGTCCGGCACCGGCGCGACGTCGCCCAGGCCCTTGGGCGGGTCGCCCCGCAGGGCCATGATATTGCGGATGCCGGCGGCATGGTGCCGGTCGGCGATGTCGGCCAGTTCCGCGACCGCGTGGCCGGCACACGTGAGGTGCGGCATGACCGTGCACCCAAACTCGGCCTTGAGCATCGCGGAGACCTGCGCTGTACGTTCCCGCGTGCCGCCACCCGCGCCATAGGTGACCGACACGTAATCTGGACCGAGCTTCTGCAGGACTGCGGCCGTCTGGCGCAACGCCTCGACCCCGGCGTCGTCTTTCGGGGGGAAAAACTCGAGCGAGCGCAGCGGGCGTCGTTGCGCAAAGAGTTCGGAGATGGGCCGGTCCGACTTCATGAACATATCAACGAATACGGATTCGTTGATACGTGTAAAGGTCGAATATCATCCTGACCACGCGGCTGCCGCTCACCCGGCCCGGGCCGGGTCGCGGCGCAGGGTGGGGCCGTCCACCCAGACCGCAGGGATGGTCGTGGTCGACGGATGTTGCGGCACACCGTATTCATTGCGGTGAATCTGCGCGATGAGCAGTTCGATGCCCCGGGAGCCGATCAGGCGCGGCTGCAGGTCGAGTCCGGCGCACGGGATCACATTCATGATGACATTCAGGCAGCAGAATCCGTGGGTGGCCGGGACGCGGGCGCCGGCCGCTTGCATCCACTCGATCACCTCGGCGCGATGGCAGAGGACGACATCCGGTTTGGCCGATTGGAACCAAGGGGTGAAGGTCTCGCGAGTGATCTCGGACACGAGCAGGGGCGGCAGCCACTCGAGACCTTCGTGATGGTGTTGGTAGGTCTCGAAAGCGGCTTCCCACCGGTACAGCAGGCGTTCATCGTGATGGCGCATGAGCACCAGGCCCGGGCGCCGATAGCCCAGCGCCCGCAGCCGTTGCAGCGCCGTCATCATCGAGCGGTAATGGTCCGAGCAGATGGAGTGCAGGCTCGGATGTTCGATGATGTAGTCCGCATAGATCCCGGCGTAACGCGACCAGTCCAACTGGGTGAGCTCGGGACTGGCGTCCACCGGGAGGAGGAACACCCCGTGGATGCCGCGCGACAAGAGGATGGCGTCGAGTCGCGGGAGCGAGAGGTCGTTATGGCCGACGACGAAAGGCTCGATCTTGAAACCCAGTTCCACCGCGCGCTCGCCCGCGCCGTGGGTCAACTCCCGATGATAGCGCGCCGCGTTGATGGGGCGCCGCTCCGGTCCATCCAAGTCCAGCACGGCAATGACACCGCGGAAAGTCCCCGAGCGCGACCGGCGCATTTCCGACATGAGCGCCCCGGCGAGAGGGTTGTGGCGGTATCCGACCTCGCGGGCGGCCTTGAGCACCCGTTCGCGCGTTGAAACCTTCACCCGCGGACTCTCGCGCAGTGCCTCGGAAACCGTGGTATGGGACAGGCCCAGCGAGCGCGCGAGATCCCGGAGCGAGGGGTTGGGGTGCATGAGGTCTTACTGTCAGATGCTTGGCGGATCGCCGCCCAACGCAAGCCCTGTTTCAGGGTTGTGGCTCGCCTCCGCGTGAATCGGACGCGCCGGGACCTCATCCGGCCCTGTGCCGCGCGTTTATTAGTTGGCTACGGTCCCATGCTCTCCACTTTAATACTCCGAAAACGCCCCGCAGCCGGCGCGCCTTTCTTTCTTCGCCAACCCCAACCCCTCCATCACGCCGCCCCGACTGCGCTGCCGATGATCGCACCGGAGGTCATCGGACCGGTCATCCCAGGAACCCCATGAGTGGCATTCATCTGATCGATCTGCTGGTCATTGCCGTCTACCTTTCCCTCGTCCTGTACCTCGGCAAGCGGTCGGCCGCGCACTCCAAGAGCGAGGAGGGCTATTTTCTCGCCGGCCGGAAGCTGGGAAAGCTCTACCAGTTCTTCTTGAATTTCGGCAACGCGACGGACGCCAACGGCGCCGTGAGCACGGCGACGCTGGTCTACCAGCAGGGCGCCTCCGGGTCCTGGCAGGCGTTTCAGACCGTGTTCATGAACCCCTACTATTGGTTCATGAACATGTGGTTTCGGCGCGTGCGGCTGGTGACCGTCGCCGAGTTGTTCGACGAGCGTCTCGGCAGCCGCAATCTGGCCAAGCTCTACGCGTTCTACCAGGTGGCGTACGTCATCTTCTTCATCGGGTGGGCCAACCTGATCGGCTACAACGTCACCGCCTCGTTGCTGACCAAACCCGCGGCCTCGTACACGATCGCGGAGCAGCACCAGGTGGAACAGTTCCGCGAGTACCGCCGCCTCGAAAACACCAAGGCGGCGGAGATGACACCGCAGGAGCGGGCCGATTTCGACCAACTCTCCGACCTCTACGCCGCCAAGCGCCTGCATGCGACGATTTCTTACATCGAGCCGTGGCAATTCTACCTCGGATTCACGGCGATCGTCGGTTTCTACCTCTTCATGGGCGGCATGACCGGCACGGCGCGCAACGAGATCCTGCAGGGCGTTCTCATCGTCACGTTCTCCCTGCTCCTGATTCCCTTCGGCTTCCACGCCCTGGCGGGCGGAGGCCAGAGCGGCGTGGAGGTGCTGCGCGAGCGCGTGCCAGGAGCGATGCTCGAGCTGCTCGGCGCGCCGGGCAGCGGTTTCGTCAGCCTCAGCGCGCTGATGGCCATTCTCCTCGTGAGCATCATCCAGATCAACGGCATCATGGGGAACATGGGCGTGAGCGGCTCGGCCAAGAACGAGTACGCCGCGCGCTTCGGCGCGGTCTCGGGCACCTACGCGAAGCGAATCATGATCATCATGTGGAGCTTCGTCGGTCTGATCGGTTTCGCGTACTTTTTCGGCGGCGGGCTGTCCGATCCCGACGTCGTCTGGGGCGAGCTGTCGCGGCAGTTGCTCACGCGCTGGCCGGGGCTCTTCGGCCTGATGCTCGCCGGCCTGCTCGCGGCGATGATGTCGAACATCGCGACCAATTCGATGGCCGCGTCGGCGCTGTTTGTCCGCAACGTCTACAACTACCTCGGCTCCGGCCAGGCGAAGAAGGAGCGGGGCGTGCTCGTCGGTCGCATCGCCATCATGACCGTGCTCGTGCTCGGCATGTGCGTGGCGCTCGGGATGAACGACATCGTCGCCTTCATCAACCTGCAGCTCACCGTCAACGTGCCGTGGGGCGCGGCGATCGTGCTGATGTTCTTCTGGCGCCGGCTGAGCCGCGCGGCGGTTTGGTGGTGCGTCGGCCTGTCGGCCATCCTGACCATCGTGATCCCCTATTCCGTGCAGTATGTTCCGGCTCTGGCCCGCCATCCGGCGTTGGTGCAGAAAACCGAGCCGCGGGTGACCTATTACACGGTCGGCAATTCGGCCGAAAGCTTCCGTTCCATCGCGGCGGCCCGGAAGGTCGTCCCGACCAAGCTCGCCAAGATCAACAATCTTGCCGCGGATGCAGTGGTGCCGCCCAGCACCGTGTTGAAGCTCTTCGCCCCCGACTCGGTCTCGATGTACTTCCTCAAGGTCGTCCGCATCAACCCCGAGAATCTCGACAGCCCGCTCACCGGCACGGGCCGGTTCAATTTCGAGGCGTGGCTGTTGCAGAAAGCCGGTCTGGTCAACCTGCATCCCATGACCAAGCCCGACTTGCAGGCGGTGCAGTTCTATTTCGACGGCTTTCTGCCCTTCCTTGTGCTCATCGTGGTCAGCCTGCTGACCAAGGCACCCGAGCGGGAGAAGGTGAATTACTTCTTCGGCAAGATGAAGACCCCGGTCGGGGCCACCCCCGAACTCGAAGTGGCCACGATGGAGGAAACCCGTCGCAACCCGGGCCGCTTCGACCACACCAAGTTGTTCCCGAAATCCAACTGGGAATGGACCAAGTGGGACAAGGTTGACACGATCGGCTTCGTCGCCTGCCTCGGCGTCTCGGCGGCCATCGTCGGCCTGTTTCTGGTCCTGCTGCGGATCTGCGCCGGCTGATGGCCGCGCCTGCCTCCGGACTTTTCCCGAACCTCCGCCCCCAAAAACCTCCGCCAATTCCACCATGATTCGCAAAGCCTTCGTCATGTCTGTCAACGCCGGGCAGGAAAAGGAGTATGCCCGCCGCCATCAGCCGATTTGGGCCGATCTCGCCGCGGTGCTGACCGCCCACGGCGTGCACAACTACTCCAGCTTCCTCGATCCCCCGACCCGCCAGCTCTTCGGCTACGTCGAAATCGAGGACGAGGCGCGCTGGAACGCCATTGCGCAGACTGAGGTTTGCCGCCGCTGGTGGAAACACATGCGCGACCTGATGCCGAGCCATCCGGACAACAGCCCCGTGTCCAAGGAACTGGCCGAAGTCTTCCACCTGGACTAGGCCTGGCGGCATCACAACCGCGGATTCCCTAGCGCGGCTCCGCCGCAACCGAAGGGGATACTTTTTACCGAAGGAAACGAAGGGATCGAAGGTAGCCATGACCTATCACTGGATGAGAACCCCCGACATCGCCACATCTCGACCCATCCGCCTCGTAGCATAGGGAAACCGTGCAACAAAAAGAGGGTTTGAAGAGTCAGACGGATGGCGTGGAATCGTGCTGCGTTTGTGATAGGTGCCGAAGCATGGTGTCAGGTATATCCGTGTCATCGGTGGCATCCGTGTATTCCGCGGTTGATTTCTCTTCCCCATGAAATCCGTTTCGCTCACCCGCCGTGATTTCGTCCGAAACGCCGCCCTAGCGACGGCCGCCCTCCATCTGCCGGGCGCCCTGCGCGCCGCCGATGCGCCGTCGGGCACGCCCGCTCCAACTCCGGCGCCATTGCCGCCAGCGGCCAACGGGGACGAAGTCGAATTGCATTGGTTGGAAGGTCGCGTGCCGGCCCTGTCGAATGGCGTCGCCTGGGGCGTGCCGTGGCGCCGCGGAGCGCGGGCGAAGGACACCGCCTTCGCCCTCCGCACCGCCGCGGGCGTCAGCGTGCCCGTGCAGACCTGGCCGCTGGCTTGCTGGCCCGATGGGACATTGAAGTGGACGGCGCACTCGGTTGGGGCGCAGGCGGGTCTGGCCGACCAACTCGTGCTGGCGCCGGGCACGCCGGTCGCGCCGGCCCGGGCTGTCACGGTCAGCGAGACCGCGGACGCGATCGCTATCGATACGGGCGTGATCCGTTGCTCCGTTCCAAGAAAGGGCCCGGTGCTCATCGCTTCGATCATGCGCGACGGCCGGGTCATGGCGCGTGGCGGTCGGCTGGTGGCGCTGTGCGACGACCGGCTGGCGGAGGCGGAGGAGGGCGTCAAGACGGTCTCCTTTCAGAGCGAGATCGGTGCCGTGACCGTCGAGCAGCGCGGCCCCGTCCGCGCCGTGGTCAAGATCGACGGCCAACACCGCGGCGCGGGGCGCGCCTGGCTGCCGTTCTCGGTCCGCCTTTACTTTCACTCAGGCGGCGAGGCGGTGCGCATCATGCATTCCTTCGTCTTCGATGGCGACGAGCAGAAGGATTTCCTGCGCGGACTCGGGGTGCGCTTCGACGTGCCCCTGAGCGATCTGCTCCACGACCGCCACGTGCGATTCGTGGGCGAGGGCGCCGGACTCTGGGCCGAGGCGGTCCGCGGCTTGACCGGCCTGCGGCGCGACCCGGATGGGCGCAATCCGGACGGCCCGGTCAAGGTGGCCCAGCTGGCGGGCCGGCCCTGCCCGCCGGTCAGCACGTTCGATGAACAGGTCCGCGCGCGCCTGGACTACATCCCGGCGTGGGGTGACTGCACTTTGTTCCAGTCCGCGGCGAACGCCTTCGAGATTCGCAAGCGCACCAAACCCGGCTTCGGCTGGATCGGCGCCGACCAGGGCGGCCGCGCCGCGGGCGCCGGCTATGTTGGCGGCGCCACCGGCGGCGGCGTTGTTTTCGGGCTGCGCGATTTCTGGCAGCGCCATCCCACCCAGCTCGACATCCGCGGCGCACACACCGAGGCGGCCGAGGTGACGGTGTGGCTATGGTCGCCCGAGGCGCCCGCGATGGACCTCCGGTTCTACCATGATGTGATGGGCATGGAAACGTACGAGCGGCAGTACAACGGCGGGCTGGAGATCACCTACGAGGATTACGAGCCCGGCTGGGGCACACCCCACGGCATCGCCCGCACCAGCGAAATCACGCTCTGGGCCCTGCCGGCCACACCTTCGCGCGAGCGGATGATCGAACTGGCCGACTGCGTGCGTACGCCGCCGCAGCTCGCGTGTGCGCCGGCCCACCTGCTGGGCGCCGGCGTGTTTGGCGGGCTGTGGAGCCTGCCCGACCGCTCCACGCCGGCCCAGGCGGCGATCGAGGATCGCCTCGACTGGCAGTTCGATTATTACCGGAAGCAGGTGGAGCAGCGCCATTGGTACGGCTTCTGGAACTATGGCGACGTCATGCACACCTACGACCGCGACCGCCACGTGTGGCGCTACGACGTGGGCGGTTACGCCTGGGACAATTCGGAACTCTCGCCTGATCTCTGGCTCTGGTATGCCTACCTGCGTTCCGGCCGGGCGGACCTGTTTCGCTTCGCCGAGGCGATGACTCGCCACACCGGCGAGGTGGATGTCTACCATCTCGGCCGCTTTGCCGGCCTCGGCTCGCGTCATAACGTCCAACATTGGGGCTGCAGCGCCAAGCAGGTGCGCATCAGCACCGCCGCCTACCGGCGCTTCTATTACTACATCACTGCCGACGAACGCGTCGGCGACCTCATGCGCGAGTTGCTCGAGGTGGACGCGAAGCTCGACGCGGTCGATCCTGCCCGCAAGTTGGTCCACGGGGCGCCGAAGGGGGCGTATCCGGCCCGGCTCAGCTTTGGCACCGATTGGACCAATCTCGCGGCGATCTGGCTGACCGAATGGGAGCGCGGCGGGGACCGCAAGTACCGCGACAAATTGTTCACCGGCATGCGCGACCTCGGTGCGGCGAAACACGGCTTCTTGACCGCCGACCGCTTCGGCTACGATCCGGCCGACGGGCACCTGCACGTGCTCACCGATGCCGTCAGTGTTTCCCACCTCAACGCCGTGTTTGGTGCGGTTGAGGTTTGCGCCGAGTTGATCTACCTTACCGAGGGCCAGCCGGAGTTTGCCGCGTTCGAACGGGCGTGGCTGCAATATTGCGAGCTGTACAACGCCAGTCCCGAGGAGCAGGAGAAGGCGCTGGGGAAGCGCCTGAGTGGCGTCGGCCTGCAGCAGGGGCACTCGCGCCTCACCGCCTACGCGGCGTGGCGAAAAAAGGACCCCAGGCTGGCCGCGCGCGCCTGGAAGGAGTTTGCCCATGACTGGATGAAGCCGGATTTGCGGCTCAAACACCTCGAGGGTCCGGCGGTGCTGAATCCAGTCGACGAGGCGGCGTGGGTTTCGACCAACGAAGCCGCGCAATGGGCGCTCGCCGCCATCCAGAACCTCGCGCTCGTGCCGGAGGCCCGGCCGGGCTGATGGAAGTTCGCTTTCTGGCAGATCGGGGCTGCGGTCTCCGCGGTCTGCCAATCGCGGTCCCGTTGTCGGTCGGGTTCATCGAGCCCGTGCGTGGCGGTCGGCCGCCGTGGGTATTGCCCCCGTCCGGGTCTCGAATGGCACGATCCTCCCCGCCTTGCTCTTGCTGGCCACTTTCCTTGTCCCGACCGTGACACGATTTTGGGCTTTGCATTTCAGGGAAGATTGCTACAAAAGAAAATAATGGCCGGATCGATATTTATGATGCTCAGCCTGCTCGCGATGGGAGGAGAAATGGCGGAAAAGACCGCGCGGTGGGTGCTGGCCCGCACCACGCGCTCGGGACGCTTGTATCGCCACCTAGCCCGCCTCGAGGCCGCGGGCGCGATTGTCCGGTCGAATAGCGGCCCGCTCGACAAGCGAGTGCTGCGACTAACGGCCCAAGGGCATCGCCGTCTTCTCGGGGTGGGCGATCCGGAAGCGGAATGGAGCCGCCCGTGGGACGGTGTCTGGCGGATAGTCGCGTTTGACATTCCCGAGGTTTCTTCGGCGCGCCGGGCGAAACTTCGACGCCGGCTTCACGAACATCGTTTTGGGTGGCTGCAAAACAGCGTGTGGATCAGCCCTGACCCGGTGGACGATTTCCGCCAGGCGGTTGGAGAAACTGGCTTCAATCCCGAATGCCTTGCCATTTTTGAGGCGCGCGCGGCCGGGGGCGAGAATCCGGCGGCGCTGGTGAACGGCGCGTGGGACTTCCCGCAGCTCGCGAAGGACTATGGGAATTACCGCGAGGTACTTCGGTTGCGGCCGGACCGGATCGTCGGGACTGCAGCCGCTTGGTTCCGCTGGCTGGAGTCGGAGCATCGGGCGTGGCGTCGGATCGTGCGCCGTGACCCCTTTCTCCCCGCCGTCCTGTTGCCACTCGACTATCCTGGACGGGCGGTGTGGGCGATGCGGCTCAAGACGTTGAGGGAGTTCGCAACAGCAGTTGGCGGGGAAGCATAGGAAACCGTCGCGTTCGGCGATGGCGCAGACGCCGTGCCGCCACATCGTCCCCGCCGTGGCGGCATCCGCGTTGTCCGGCCCTACTCGCAGTCGTAGCAGGTTGCCGGCCTCCGGCGACCCAATTTCTGGACTTGGGGTTGCCGGAGCTGAAGTGGCTCCGGGCAGGCCGGCCGTGAAGGTGCGACCGATCGTTTGGTTCGGGGCGGTGCATAGCCCGAGGAAGGGTTTCTCGCCGGCCACTTTTGATGTTCCGATCGCGACACGGAGACGGGCGGTTCTTTGAGAGCGTCATCACCCTGCCGCGGGGATCCCCTGCGAAAGTCGGCCCGGCTCCCACCGGGCCGCGCACCATGCGCCCTCCTGGGCGTGGAAACCCGGGAAGGTCGGATCGTCAACAAGACCCGTGTGGTGCGACCGGCGCGAGCGTCACTCGACCCGCAACGCGACGATCGGGTCGATCCGGGCGGCGCGCCGCGCCGGCAGGTAGCTGGCGACCAGGGCCACGCCGAGCATCAGGAACGACACGGCGACGTACGCCACCGGGTCGCTCGGCTTCACCTCGAACAGCAGGCTGGTCAGGAACCGGCTGAGCCCGAGCGCTCCGGCCAGCCCGCAGGCGAGGCCCAGGCCCGCCCGCGACAGGCCCTGTCTCAGCACCAAGCCGATGACCTGGCTACGCGTGGCGCCAATCGCGCCGCGGATGCCGATTTCGCGCGTGCGTTGGGAGACATCGTAGGCGAGCACGCCGTAGAGGCCGACGGCCGCGAGCAGCAGTGCGATGGCGGCGAAACTCCCCAGCAGCAACATCACCGCGCGGCGGCGGTCGAACGACGCGTCGATGACCGACTCCAGCGAACCGACCTGAAACAGGGGCAGCGCGGGATCGAGGGTGCGCAGCTTCTCGCGCAGCAGCGCCACAACGTCCCCGGCCGGGCGCGGCGTGCGCACCACCACGCTGATCGCCCCGGCCCGGAACTGCGTCAAGGGATGATAGAGGAACGGATTGCCGCTGTGTTCCTCCACGCCGAGGTGGCGCACCGTGCCCACCACGCCAACGATCTCGGGCCAATCCTCCGCCTTCTGCGGCGGCGCACCGAAGGTAAGGTGCTGCCCCACCGCGCTGCGGCCCTGGAAATAGCGCCGGGCGAAATCCTGATCCACCACCAGCACCTGCCGGCTCTTGTCCGTGTCGCTCGCATTGAACCAGCGCCCCTCCAGCAGGGGAATGTGCAGCGCCTCCAGGTAGGCCGGGGAGGCCCCGAGGTGATAGGCGCCCGGTTGCGGCGCGCCGGCCGCCAGCGTGTAGTCGCGCAGGGTAAAGGCGTTGATCGGCAAACCCGTCTGGAACGGCGTGGCGGACGCGATGCTGGCGGCGGTGACGCCGGGGATTTCCTGCAGGCCGGCGAGCAACCGCTCTTCAAACCGCACGATGCGGTCGTCGCGAAAATAGGCCCCGGGGAACGCGATGCGCGCGACCACCACCTGCCGCGGATCGAGCCCCGGGTCGACCGCCAGCGCCCGAGCGAAGCTGCGGATCATCAGCCCGGCGCCGGCGAGCAGCATCAGGGCGAACGCCACCTGGGTGGCGACAAGGACGCCGCTCATGAAGCGCATGCCGCGGCCGGTCGACGCGCCCCGGCTCTGACCCTGCAACAGCACCAGCAGATTCGACCGGAGCACGTGCATCACGGGGAGCAGCCCGATGAATAGCGCCAAGCCCAGAGACACGAGCAAGGTGAGGCCGAGGACGCGGCCGTCCAGGGTGAACGGCAACGCGTGCGGCAGGAGCTGGGAGGTGAACCGGTTGATCACCCGGATAGCGCCCCAGGCGACGCCCAGCCCGAGAACGGCGCCGCTGAGGGTGAGCACCAAGCTTTCGATGAAAAGCTGGCGCGCGATCACCCCGCGCCCCGCTCCGAGGGCGACTCGGACGGCGAGCTCCGTCTGCCGGGCGTTGGAACGCGCCAGCAGGAGATTGGCGACGTCGACACAGCCGATGAGCAACACGAACAGCACGCCGCCCTGCAGCATGAACAACGTCGACTTCACCGGGTCGACCAGCTGGGCCTGCACGGTGGCAACGCCGATCTCGTGACCGCTGCGATCGAGAAACGCCCGCACGGGCGGCGGAGCCTCTTCGTAGAACCGGCGTTCCAGCGCCGCGACCTGGGCGAGCGCCTGAGCGGTCGTGACCGCCGGCTTCATCCGGCCGTACAGGTTGGGCGTGACCCCGTAGCGTGCCTGCTGCGATACGCGGTCCGGCGCCCATGACAGGGGGCGGACGAACTTCACCCGGGCGTCAAACGCCTCGAACACCCGCGGCGCAATTCCGACAACCGTGTACGGTTCTCCGTCGATGCGCACCGTCCGACCGAGGACACCCGGGTCCGCCTGGAAGTGCGATTCCCAGAACGACTGCGTCAGCACAAGCACCCGGTCCGCGCCGAGCCGGCAGTTTTCGAGCGTGAAAAAGCTGCCGCGGAGCGGCCGCAGGCCGAGCACATCGAACATCTCTGCCGTGGCCAGCGCGCCGGTGAAACGCACCGGACCGGCCTCTTCGCCCAGCGTGCACTCCCACAACTGCCACAGGGCGAGTTGCGCAAACGCGTCCGTATGCTCCTTGAAGTCGAGATACTGGACAACGTTGCTCGGCAGCTTGTTCAGGCCGACCTTCGGAAAGGAATTGTAGACCTCGACGATGCGGCCGGGCTCGCGGAAGGGCAGGGGCTTGAGCACGAGGGCGTAGAGCAACGAGAAGATCGCGGTGTTCGCGCCGATGCACAGGGTGAGGGTGACCAGCGCGGTGGCGGTGAATCCCCGGTGCTTGACCAGCATGCGCGCCGCAAACCGCACATCGGAGACGATCCCGTGAAGCATGCGGGCGGGCCAGGGTGCGCGGGCGTCCGGGGCGGGTGGCGGTGGGGCAGGAGGGATTGGAGGTGCGCTCATAAGGGTCGGGGCTGCGGAAAGGGCCGGCCGGGCAGGGAGTCACCCAGCCGGGCCTCCCTGGGTCTTCACGGGGCGTCGCGGGTGGCGCGCCACTCCCGGCCGTTCTGGTGCAACACCAGCGCCGTGACCTTGCCGGTGGCATCGTGCTCGAAGGTCAGCTCCGCTTCGAACACGTCGTACACAAAGTGGTCCGCGCGGTCCTTGAACACCGGGTATTCCGGCTGCCCGGTCCGCTTGGCGAACAGCGTGCCCACGTGCACCGCGATCGTGAACTGGGCGTTCGGCGGCAGGCCCGGCTCGGCGGGAATGTCATAGGTTCCGACGTAGGCCTGCAATTCCGCCTTGGTGGTGGGGAGCACCACCGGCAGGGGCTCGTCGACGCGGCGGGCTGTCATTTCCCGGCCATTCTGCAAAAGCGTGAGCGAGACCACGCGGCCGCCGGCATCGCGGTCGAACTGGTATTCCGCGGGCACGATCCGGAGGAAGAAGCGGTCACGGCCGGCGAAAAAGACCGGGGCGAACGGCTGGCCGGCGAGCCGGACCTGCAGCCGGCCCGCGCCGGCGGACAGGACGGTGAAACGGGTGTGGGCGTCCAGCACATACACGCCGACGAACGCCGCCGCCTGTTCGGGCGGGAGCGGTGTCTCCGTCTGCCTGGCCGGGCTGGCGGCGGCGGGCGGCCGGTCCAGGTCCGCGGCGATCGACTCGGCTTCGCGGGTGTCGTTGTCGAAGAGGATGACCAACCCGTGCTGAGTGTCTGGCGAGAAACCAATATAGCTGCGGGACCCGCCGGTGGCGCCGCCATGCCAATAAGTGAGGGCGCCGTAGTGCTGATCGATCATGATCGCGAGGCCGAGCTTTTGCCACCCCAGGCCGGCCCGCGGCTGACGGGCCAACGCCCACGCGGCCTGGAGCGGCGAATCGCCCGGGGTCATCAGCGCCGTCACGAGAACCGCCAGGTCGGCCGCCGTTGAGCACAGGCCGCCCGCGCCGGCGAGCCCGGGATTGCGCCACGGTTTGACGGTCGTGGACCCGGAGTGCGGCAGCGCGAAGCGGGTCTGCTGGTCGGCATCGAGCTCGATTACGGTATCCTTCATGCCCAGCGGCCCGGTGATCCTCTCCGCCGCCAGTTCCGCGTAGCTCCGGCCGTGGATGCGCTCCAGAAGGTGGCCGAGCAGCCCCATGCCGAGGTTCGAGTAGTCGGCGGGCTGCGGCGCCGGTCTGGCCGGACGGTACGCTGCCAGGAAGGCGTACAAGTCGGCCGTCGTGTAGTCGGCGTAGGGATCGAGCGGGTCGGTCCGCTTGAAGTTGGCGGGCAGGCGCGGCAGGCCCGAGGTGTGGGTCGCGAGCTGCTCGAGCGTGATCACGGCCGCCGCCGGCTCGAGCTTGAAGTCGGCCGGCAGGTATTTGGCGATGGGGTCGTCGAGCCGGGCCTTGCCCTCGTTCACCGTCTCCGCGAGGAGCAGGCAGGTGAACACCTTGTTAATCGAGCCGATCTCGAACAGGACTTTTTCCGGCGGCACGCCTTCGCGCGGAGCGAAATTCCCGGCGCTAAAAAAACGCACGCTGCCGTGATCGATCTCGGCCGCCACAACGCCGCCGGCCGGCAGCTTGGCCGCGGTCTGCTGGACCACCTCCGCCAGGGCGGGCGGGGCATTATCCGCCGCCACGGCTGCAAACGCGGCAGCGACGAACAAGCCGGCGATGATCACGGAAGCTGGAGTCGTTCTCATGCGCCGGCCAGCATGTCGGCGTGGCCCGCCGCCGCAATGAGGGACTGGACGGGCGGCGGGAAACCGCGATCAAGCGGTCCACGGCCGTCCGTCGTCCCAGAATATCATGGAGATGCGACGCCCGCGTCACGCCGCGGCGGCAGGGACGGCTCAGCGACAGAGGAGTCGCCGCTCCAGCAACGCGGACGAGGGCGTCAAACGCCGCGAGGGCCCGGCCATTCGCCGTGCCACACTACTCCCCGACTTTCATCTGGTCGTGATGCAGGTTGGTTTCCCGGCTGACGGTGGAGGTCACATCCACCGTGAGCGTGTTGCCGTGCATGACTCAACCTCGATTCACCAGTTCTCACCAAGCCCACTGGGCATAAAATGGGGCGCCGGCGTCGGCCATTTCGCATCATGGTTACAATATCACACTACATGCTCATTATAAGTTACATATATTTTAATGCAAACTATATGCGCATTCGGCAACTATGCCCCGGTAAGCTATGTGGTTTTCTATGCTTATCGCAAGTAATATGCAACCTACTAACATTTGAGCATAGGGTTATACCCCTATTTCATCCTTGAAGGAACAGCCAAAAAGCGGATGATGGATGTATCGACTCCGATGCTGATCCAGTGATCTACCAACGGTGATAGGTTCTTAAGGCATTATAGACAAATAGATTATAAACCGCCATGAAACTTCTCCGATATCTGCCAATCCTGATGCTGCTGGCACTTGGACAAGTGAACCGCTCTTCGGCTGCTCCTGTGGTTGTTTGTCCTTTCCGGTCGCAGTTGAGCTACACCGGGACGCAATGGCAGGTTCGTTCGGAAGCTGGTCCCATCTATCTCGCTCGTTGGGAAAGCAACTCGTGGCACATCTTGGCCGTTTTTGACGGAACCAACGGCAAATACTACTTGAATTGGGAAGGACCGGCCAAAGGGGTCTATGTGGCGCTGGATTCTTTTGGGGTGTGCTCTGAGTCACTGAAGATCGAATCTGGTTCGTAACTAATTA